>Ga0209098_1003037_pt1 | contig 14349 bp, 7 predicted proteins | sample AD_JPNHW1_MetaG_FD_184429 | JGI IMG/M metagenome (GOLD analysis project Ga0209098, IMG submission 184429) | Active sludge microbial communities of municipal wastewater-treating anaerobic digesters from Japan - AD_JPNHW1_MetaG (SPAdes) (version 2) | ecosystem: Engineered > Bioreactor > Anaerobic >... | reverse complement strand
TAAGTTCCTTCGGGGATATTGAGCAGGTTATAAGCTCCGGTTTCATTGGAATAAGTGAAGTATGTATTGAGTGAGGGGATCTCGATCTTTGATCCGGTTAACTGGCCCGAACCTGATCTCAGGACGTTACCGCTTAAGGTTCCTCCGCCCAGATCGGAATTGACATTAAAGAAATTACCACCCATTCCGAATTCACGGGCATGAACGGCTTTACCACCGGCCGCACATAGTTTCCCATCGGGAGAAAGGTCTACGCAAAAGAGCGATCCATCGGAATCAACCGTGTAGTACGGAGTACTGCTTTGCTTACGGAATAAGTAAAGATCGGGATCAGCATCTTCCAGATCTCCCCAGCTGGCAGCTGCGATGATCGATCCGTCAGCGCTCAGGTCGACGCTCTGCACCATATCGCCCATGCCCGAATAAATCCACAGCGGAGTGGGGGAATTGTTGTTGAAGACATACAGATCGCCGTCATAACCCGTCGAGGTGAAGACCAGCGTGCCGATAGCAATCGTGCTTCCGTCGGCCGAAATCCCCATACCGCAAACCCAGGAAGAGGTTCCGTTGACCGTGTAGTTCCAACGTTCAACATAAGCGGCTGAGGCCTCATTGTATTCATACAGATAAGCATGGGAACTGAAATCTCCGGAAACAATGAATTTGCCGTCATCGGAAATAGCAGGCGGATACTGGCAGGCATACGGCAACTCGGAGATCAGCGCACCGTTCGTCGCATTGAGGACAAAGAGTTTATTGACACCTCCGCCATATTCTCCCAGTAAAACACGGGTGCCTGGCCGGTTGATCACCATGGCGGAAAAACTTCCGGCGAAAGCCTTGCGCCATACCGGAGTTTCCTGGTTGACATTGAAGCAATAAAGGACCGTGGAGTCCTGTGCATTGACATCAACAGCGGCTACAAATATTTTCTGTCCGTCATTCTGAATCTGCACTGCCCTTACAGCCAATGGAGCAACACTCACAGACCAGTAAGGCAGGGAGGAGGCGGGAAGATAGACCTCGGCAAGATCATTATAACCGGTGATCATGCGTGAGCCGTCATCCGTCATATCGATGGTTTCGTCCCATGCCGTGATGGTCATCGGGACTTCCCAATCGGGAGTATTCGAAGTACCAAACAAAGAAATACGTCGATCATTCACCCACCAGGCTGCCAACGTCTTCATACTTACATTAGAGACCTTGACGCCTTCACCAATGGCAGCGCCATCAACAGCTTGCCAGTTGGTTCCCGGAGTCAGTGAAGCCTTGGTAGTTCCGGGTGATGTTGGTTGCGCATTTCCGCTCTCAGAGCGGTATTCCATTTTGCATCCCTTCCCGGGATCCGTAATGGTCCGTTGTGACCTGGACCAGTTGTTCTGAGCATTCACGGTGGAAAGCCCAAAAACTACAAGAGTTGCGATTAGTAGTGCTTTTTTCATCTTTTGTGAAGTTTTTCTATCCAACGAAGATATCCATTTTGTTATTAAGCTCATCAAAATCCAATGTATTTTTCATATCTAACGGGAAATTGTAAGAAACGATCCATCCGGCTTGCACTGTCTCTTGTACCCTGCGTTCAGCATCCTGCTCCCTGACTTGCTTGCAAGTAGAGTGCCAGTCAGAGGATATAAAAAACATGAGTAAAGCTATTTTTTCTCAGCTGTTTCCTGATTTTTAATCGTTTACAAAATATTTTTTATCCTCTTTGGTAATTCCGAATATTTTTATTTTGTAACTTTCGTCTCATCTTTCGGTTTGCGGTACATGCATCGATCTCCGCAAAAATGAACTCGGCGATACTTCCGGCATCATGATTGGTTATTCATCAAACGTTACGCGCCATGACAAAGGAATATCTGGTCGGCATCGGTCCCCATGAAATCCGTGTTTCAGTCAATGTAGGAACAGCCGGCACGGCGGCATCAGCATTATTTCTGATCGATTTTGATAGTGATCCCATCCACATTCCCACTTCAGGCCATGATAATGGCTCCATCCCGGAAAGCCTTGTCGGAAAGGCAGAAGACGTCAGAAAGAAAATGCTGAACATCCACACAACCATCGACTTCGGAGCCCTTCCCGAATCGGACTGGCCTTCGGCTATCCATACTACCGTGGTGAAGTACATTCTTTCGGGAGGAACCGGCGGTACCATGACTTTCGAGCCTGAAAAAGATGACCAGGTCGTTAGTGACAACGGAAAAATAGTTGCCTTGAAGAAACATTTTATCTTCCTCTGACATGAAGACGATCGCCAACATCACTTTTCCGATCCTGATGGCTCTGGGCGCAGGCTCTTATGCCCAAACCTTACCGTCAACCATCGGCCTGAAAAACCTGCAGGTCCCCTCCTCTCCGGCTTTCATCCTGATGGATGTTGCACCCACTTCCATCGAAAAGCCCGCCACCGCCAAAGCCTTTTCGGCCAGCATCCTGAATTCCGTCAGCGAAAACAATGGTATCCCGGAAAACTATGGAGTGGAATTCACTCCCTTTTGGTTTGTGAAACATCCCCGTTTCACGGCCTATAAATATTACGGGATCGACCGAACCGGAATAAAGAGAATGCCTTTTGCCGGACTCAGGATGACTGCCATTTCGCTCGCCTCGGTCAGGAACGAGACTGCCATCGATACCGTGTTCCGGAAAACCTCCAATATCTCTATCGGGGTAAGAAGCACCCTGGTGAAAATCATCTCTGACGCTGACCTCCGGGACATCGTTCATTATCATGACTCGCTCTCAGATCTGGTGGTGAACGTGAACCTGCAACTGGTAATGACCGACGCAAAAATCGTTATGCAAAAAGCTAAACTTCAGAAAATCCAAACAGCGCTGAATTCTTCACCTCCTGATTCTGTACGAATCATCCTGGAAAAAAACAAACAGGAGTGTGAAACCAGGATGAAAGAGCTTCGTGCAGAATACCTCGGGTTGGTAAACAGCAGCTCACAGGATCCCAAAACGGTCGCCGTCGAGAATAAGCTGAAAGAGATCCTGGCCCGGAAACCTTTATTTGCCGTCGACGGAGCCATGGCCCTGAACTGGGCTTTCGAAAACAGCCGCTTCGATGACAACTATTTCGACCGCTTCGGCGCCTGGTTGTCGCTGAACCTGTCAGTGCCTCTTCATCACAGGGACGCCTCGTCAAAAACCAACTATTTCAACCTTTACGCAGTAGGAAGATATCTCACGGGACGAACCCTTGAAGAGATTTACTCCGCCGACAGACAGCGTGTCTTCGATGCAGGTGGCAAAGCCGAGGCAGAGATCGGGTCCTTCTCCCTTTCTGCCGAGTACATCTACCGGGCCAACCTCGATGACCCGGGTGAAGACACCTTCCGGGCCTGCGGGGTGGCGAAGTATAAAATCTTTGAATCGCTCTATCTGACCGGCTCTTTGGGGAAGAATTTCGGGGATCAGCACAACCTCATTTCCCTATTCGGCATCAACTGGGGCTTCGGAACCGGGTTTGAGTCAGTCACTAATTAGGAAATAGTCGCTCAACGCCTTCCCCGTTACCGATCCGGCGTTCTTCATCACCTCTTGCAATGTCCCTTCCGCCACTATTTGTCCTCCCCGGTCTCCTCCTCCCGGACCCAGATCGAGGAGGTGATCGGCGTACTGAATAATCTCAGGATCATGCTCAATAATCAGCAAGGTATGTCCCTGACCGGCCAGTTTCGCAAAGAGGTCATTCAGGTGCCGGATATCAAGGAAATGCAAGCCTGTCGATGGCTCTTCAAAAAGATACAGATTCTTTCCCTTTACCGGCCTGATCAACTCGGTGGCCAGCATCAAACGCTGGCTTTCGCCTCCTGACAGTGTATCAAGGGACTGCCCGAGTTGCAAATACCCCAACCCTACTTCCTCCAGCATCGCCAGCGAGCCTGCAATGGCTTTCTGGTCGCGGAAGAAAACAGCTGCTTCCGCCACCGGCATGCCCAGCACCTCCGCGATGTTTTTCCCGTTATAACGGCATGCCAGAACATCCGGGATGTACCGCTGGCCATGACATTCCTCGCAGATCGTCCATACATCCGACAGGAAATCCATGGCCACCCTGATCTTCCCGCTGCCCTGGCAATACGGACACCGCCCCTCCTTGTTGAGGAACGAAAATTGATTCCGTGCCAACCCCCTGCTGCGCGCCTCTTCTGTCTTCGCAAAGAGGTCGCGTATCTTGTCGAAGATGCCGCTATAGGTCGCCGGTGTACCCGTGGAACCCGAGAACACCGACCGCGGAGTTACGGCCACCAGGTTGTCAAACCGGTCCAGACCCGTGATGGCTGTGCACCCACAGGGTTTTGACTTTTTCCACGACTCGCGGATGACGTCGAAGACCAGGCTCGACTTGCCACTTCCCGAGACCCCCGTTATCAGGATGATGCCACCGGAGGGGATCGAAACATCGATATCCCGCAGGTTGTGGACATTCGCTCCCCGGATCTCGATACCGGGGGAAAGGATGTTGTGTTTATGGTCGGAAGGGAACAACCGTGCGCCGAGAAACACACCGGTGACCGAGGAGGGATTCCGGATGATCTCCTCCGGAGTTCCTTCAGCCAGAATAGTTCCTCCCGACTTTCCGGCTCCAGGTCCCATGTCAATCACGCGATCGGCCGACCGAATCACATCACGGTCATGTTCAACGATCACCACGGTATTGTGCTGCTCTTTCAGCCGGACAATCATTTGCATCAACCGCCCGACATCGGCAGGGTGCAAGCCCAGCGTGGGTTCATCCAGCACGTAAGTGATTCCGGTGAGCCCCGATCCCAGCTGCCCGCCCAACCTGATCCGCTGTGCTTCTCCTCCCGACAAGGTGGCTGTGTTCCGGTCAAGAGGAAGATACGATAACCCTATATTATCCAGGAAACCAAAACGTTGTAAAATCTCATGAACCAATTGCGAGGAAATGGCCTTCGATTCCTCATCCCCCGCCAGGAAGCCCGGATCGCTGAAGAACCGGATCGACTGTGCCACGGTGAGCGCCGAGACTTGTGCGATGTTCTTTCCTTCAATCGTGTACGACAACGCCTCGTTACAGAGCCGGGCGCCGTAACAGGCCGGACAGACCTCTTGTTTCATCACTGCCATCATCTCCTCTCCCCGATGATCGGCATGTTTGCGTGTATATTCTTCATTGACCAGCGCCACCAGCCCGATCCATCGTCCGTTAAAGTGGTACGTCCCTTCACGATTGCCGCGCCGGTATTCCCAAGTCACATCGAAGATCTCCTCACCGGCCCCGTTCATCGCCAGGTCCCTCGCCGGCAACGGGAGATCTTTCCACGGAAGCGAAAAATCAACACCACGGGCATTCCCGACAGCTTTCAGGGTGGAAGTATACTGCCCGTATGGATCACCGTAAAATTTTCCGGTTTTTGTACCGTCCATGGCCCCGTCAAGTAACGATTTCTCCGGATCGGTCACCAGCAGGTCCGGATCCCCGACCGTGATCTCTCCCAACCCGTCACAGACAGGGCAAGCGCCATGCTGGTGGTTGAAAGAAAACAGCGACGACAACACCGGGCCGGCCGGTGATTGCGTCTTCCCGATCCGGGAAAACAACAGTCGATAGAGATCATAGATTCCCGTGGCGGTGCCTGCCGTCGAGCGCGGGTTTACCCCGTTCATCCGCTGATCGACAGCCAACGTCGGCGTCAACCCCGATACTTCCTCAAAGTCGGGCTTGTCCTGCATCCCGATATGCGTCCGGGCGTAAGTCGAAAAACTTTCCAGATACCGGTTTCTTCCTTCTGCATATATGGTGTCAAACGCTAATGACGATTTACCGCTGCCCGATACCCCGGTGATCACCGTGATCTGGTTATGCGGCACCGAAACGTTAATACTTTTCAGGTTGTTGGTGGTCACCCCCTTTAACGAGACAGAACTCCTGAGTTGCTCCCTGTTCCCTTTACCCCCGGCAGCTGGCGCCTCACACTTCCCCAGGTACTCTTTCAGGACTTTCCCGGTATAGGATGACTCGCATGTTGCCACCTCTTCCGGCGTGCCTGACGCCACCACGTATCCGCCTTCGATCCCGCTCTCCGGTCCCAGGTCGATCACGTGGTCAGCAGCAGCGATCAGGCCTGTATGATGCTCCACCACGATCACCGTGTTTCCCTGTTCCACCAGGGCATTCAAGGCAGCAAGCAATACACTGATGTCTGCCTGGTGAAGGCCGGTAGTGGGTTCATCCAGGATGTACAGGCATTTCGAGGTATGCGGAAGCGCCAGTTCGGTGGCGAGTTTCACGCGTTGGGCCTCCCCGCCGCTCAGCGTGGTCGAACGCTGCCCGATCTTCAGGTAACCCAGTCCCAGATCATACATGGCATCCAGGAAACGCCTGATAGATGCATGATCACTAAAAAACTCCCGTGCTTCACTGATATACATATCGAGGACATCAAAGATGCTCTTTCCACGATACATCACCTCCAATGTCTCCATGTCAAATCGCTTTCCTTCGCACTTCTCGCAGAGAATCTCAACATTCCCCATGAAATGCATCCCCACCTCCTGGTATCCTGCTCCCTGGCACTCTTCGCAGCGTCCTCCTGCCGTGTTGAACGAGAACCGGCTTTTGTAATACCCTCTCTCCTTCGCGAGCGGCTGGCTGGCAAAAAGGTCCCGGATAGCGTCAAACATCCCTGTATAGGTAGCCGGATTGCTCCTCGGTGTCCGCCCGATCGGTGTGGAATCGATGTCGATGATCTTTTTGACGTTTTCCGCACCGGTGATGGAGATAAAATGATCCGCCGGTGCAGGTTCTCCCTTTAAAATCTTCTTCAGATAGTTGCCCAGCACATCTTCCGCCAGCGACGACTTCCCCGCTCCCGATACGCCGGTGACTACATTCAACGCTTCGAGTTTAAAGGCGACATCAATGTTTTTCAGGTTATGGGCTGATGCGCCGGTGATAACGATCTCTCCCCGGCCTTCTCTTCTCACGGAAGGTATTTCTATCCTTTCTTTTCCGGTGAAAAACGAAAGTGTTCTGCTCTTCGCAATGCCTTCGGGTGGGATAAGACTCATCTGCTCCGTTGCGATATTGTGCAGCACCTCACCCCCATAGATCCCCGCTCCCGGACCGATGTCAATCAGCCAGTCGGCCCTGCGCAGAAACGCCTCCTCATGCTCCACCACGATGACAGAATTCCCTTTATCACGCAGCGATTCCAGTATCCTCAGCAGCCGGTCGGTATCGCGCGGGTGCAACCCGACAGACGGCTCATCGAAGAGGTACAGCACATGCTGAAGACCCGTGTTTACCTGGTTTGCCAGGCGAAGACGCTGTGACTCCCCGCCGGAAAGGCTCGCCGAATCACGATCACATGACAAATAACCGAGGCCCAACTCTATCAGCGTATTGATACGTTGGACAATCTGCCCGATAATGGGTCCCGACACCTCTCTCTCACGACCGGTAAACTCCATCCGAAGAAGCGTATCTCTCAACTCGTTCAACTGAAGCGCTGCAAGGGAGGCGATGTTTCGGTCGTGAATCTTCACCGAGAGAGCCGAATGGTTGAGGCGGGTACCGTGGCAGGCGCTGCAGGAGCAGGTCCTGACAAACCGGAGGATGTTCTTGTTCCGTTCCCGTTTCAGGATTCCTTCCATGATGGGGAGGATGCCCTTGTAATAGCCCATCTCACGAGGCTTCGCCGTGATTCCGCTCCAGCGCATCCGCGACTCGAGGGTATGCTTCCCGAACGGGATCTCGATTTTATTGCTCCCGTACAGGATGATATCCTTCTGGGCCGGAGTCAGGTTTTTCCAGGGAATATCGACGGAAAACCCTTCGGCTTCGCACACCTGGTTCAGGACATCCATGGTCACCTGAGAATAGATAATATAGCCGTTGGGTGCGGTGATGACCAGGGCCCGGTCACGGATCGACTTCGAGGCATCTGCCACCAGAAGCTCCGGGTCCAGACGGTCCTCCACCCCATATCCTTTGCAGACAGGACAAGCTCCTTTGGGCGTGTTGAAAGAAAACAGGCTCCGGTCAATCACCAAGTTCTGGCCGGGAGTGTCGCTCTTCCCCAGACGGGCATACAACAGGCGAAGGTAATCGTAGATCTCCGTCATGGTCCCTACCGTCGAACGCGGACTCGACTGAATCGTCTTTTGGCTTACCGACACCGCCGGAGACAGTCCGGTGATATGCTCCACGGCCGGACGACGCCGCTTCCCCATGAACTGTAACGCATGCGAAGAAAACGAACCCAGAAATAAGTTTTCCGCCTCCCGGTAAAGCACATCAAACACCAATGATGACTTCCCCGACCCGGAGACACCCGTGACCACCACCAACTTATTTTTGGGGATATCGAGACTTACGGAACGAAGGTTATTCTCCGAAGCATGGTTGATACGTATCAGATCCTGATCAGGCATAAGAAATGGTTTACTGCAAAAATACGGAAAACGGCAAAAATCAATCGAAAGACAAGGCCGGGGAGCAAAGAAAGGAGAACAAATTATGAAAAATGATAGGTAGATGTTAAAATATTTTCGATAATACATACAAAATCATAACTAATGCATTATCTTTGGATAACATAAAACCCTTGGAATATGAAATCATCAACTGTTGCCCTCAGAACTTCCAGCATCATCTTTGGCGTTCTCGCCCTGATGAACCTGCTGCGGCTTATAACAGGTGTCCCCGTAAGTGTCGGTACCTGGGTGTTGCCTTTTTGGATGAACATGTTCATATTCATTGGCGCCGCCCTGCTCTGCATCTGGTTTCTGATGGAGTCGATGAGCAAAGAGAAAGGGTAAAAAGGTGAAGGCACTGACTTTTCCGGTGTCACACCTCAGTTTGCAGGGATTGCATCGCAGAATGTTCGGCTTGACCTTCTGATTTGCTTTTCATCACAAAACATTCTTTCTTCATCCTGTCTTTGCATTTTCAATAGAGTTTCCTTCAGGGGAGATTCCATGAAAAGCCGATAATAAGAGACAGTGGTCAGACTACATGCACCATATCTCCTGGAACTTTTTCATCGGCGTAAACCAAAGAAATAAGTCTATTGAAAAGGAGATACATCTATGTGAAAAGGTGTGTGACCTCAACGAAACTCAGCAAGCTGACAAATCAATCGATCATTACTTTCAGGGTTTTGCAGAACCTGTCACTTGACCAAACCTTCATGATATAACATCCGTTTGGCAAGTCACGAACTACCATGGTTTGCTGTGTGCATCCCGGATTCACTGCCGTCTGTAACCTGATATTACCGGATAAATCAATTAATTGGATACGGCAGATATTGTTACTTGCAGGGAAAGTCACATGGAGAAGATCGCTTGCCGGATTGGGATTGGTGCTGACCGATATATCGCTGTTATGCTGATTATCAATACCAGTCAGCAAACCGGCATCATTTGTTTTAATCAGATAGGTACTGAAAGAGGTAGTTGAACTACCGGACTGTCCGCAGACAACATACCCGCCATCACTTGTTTGCCGGATACAATTTCCTTTTGCGATCGTACTATTGTTATAAAATCTGGTCCAAAGGGGATCCCCTGCATTATCTGCTTTAAGTACAAACAGGCTGCTATCTGAAGTCCCGGTAATGATAAAATGATCGTCGTTCGCTCTTTCAATCCAATTTCCCCGGCTGTCATCATTTCCTAAATTCAGGGATTTCTGCCATTGAAAACCACCATCAGCATCGAAATTCAGTAATGAGACGGCATTTCCTGAAGGAATCGATCCCATATATCCACACAGCAGAGATCCATTGTCGGCAGTTACTGCAAATGATGTTACTACTGTTCCGTCACTATAATCTCTGGTCCAGAGAGTGTCTCCATCCAGGTTGATCTTGATCAGCACTACCTGGTTGATGGTGGGACTCTTGCTGATAATATCGGCATTGCCGCAGATCAAAAAGTCGCCCCCGGATTGTTCCCTGATAGCCACACCAACACTGACCGCCAGCTTTGAATAGAATTTCTCCCAGATGAGATCTCCGGCAGAGTCGGTTCGTACACAATAAACGCTCTGGAATACCGTGCCCAATGACTGTGTATAGCCGCAAATCATGAACCCTCCGTCAGTCGTTTGCAATAATGAATAAGCGACCTCATCAGCAGTACCGCCGAAGGATTTGGTCCAAACCGGTGTCCCATTGTTGTCTACTTTCCTCAATAAGGCATTCCCTGACAAAGTTCCGCATAAAACAAAATTACCGTCCGTTTCTTCAAGGATGTCATAACAGATCCCGTCATATAGCTTCGTCCAAATGGTGTCGCCGTTAGGGTTGGTCTTGATAAGGTACGTCTGTGAGAATTCAGAGACCGCCGCAATGATATATCCCCCATCGGATGTCTGACGAACGGATTTTCCGCTTTCTCTGTAATTCCTGAGGTAGTTTTTTTCAAAGGTTGTCATTCCCGATACGGTCAGCACCAGGAGAAACCCGATTAAAGATGTTGTCAGTGTTTTCATAGGATTTGTGTTTGTTGGTTAATCTTTTATACACCTTACTGAAAAAGCATTCGATCGTAATGACGGATAGGCTGAAACACTGGGATCCGGATCATTCATTCCGTGTGCCCATGCTTTGTATAGACCATTCGATTCCGAGGTCCAGTAGAAGGTTGCAAGGGAAGAGAAATTCCATCCCTGGTTGTGAAATTCTACTCCGATGAGAACGGCATTAAAGCCGGAATATCCCGAGTACTTCAGAGGAGAGGCCGCAAAGGCATTATTTATCCAGTTAGAAAATAAAACCTGCCATTCTGATTCACCCGGAATATGCCAACCTGGTGGACAAAGCCCCTTTTCCCCGGAATTATCAACGTACTGCATCATTTCGTCCCATTGATAAACGGATGTTTCAGGCTTTCCTGCCGAAAACTCATATCTCTCAGGCACACAGTTATCCCGCTGATGATCTGGCGAGGAGATGGGATAGCCATATCGAAGGTTTTCTGCCAACCAACATTGCGAAGCAATTTGTATGGTTTTATATTGTTGATTGTCACGAATATCCGTAAATATATTTCCACAGAAAAATGGTTGTGAAGGCAGAACGATCATATTCTTTTTAAAACTTGCAGTGCACAATCCCGCATTGGTATATGAATACGTTATTTCCTTTGTCCCAATCCCGGCCAGGGAAGGAGTAAATATTCCGGTAGCGGAATTAACCCCCGGGCCGGTATAGGTCCCTCCCAAAGGGACACCCCCTTTCAGTCGGAAAGGCTTGGCATCCAGTGTGGTAACTGAATCTGTACAGAAGGTATAGGTTACCACTGGCGAGGAAGTGATATCCATTTGAATTTGATTGCTGATCGCAGGATTGCCGGTCGTACATAAAATTCCGCTTGTAAAAAGGGTGCACGTTACGATATCCCCGTCAGCCGGGGTATAACTGAAATCCGGTTGATCAAGCCCGACATTTATCCCGTTGACTACCCATTGGAAGGTATGAGTCCCGGCCGATGGCGTGGAAATGGCATGGAACGATACCATAGTTCCCTGACAGACTGGATTTTGAGAAGCTGAAATGGTCAAACTGACAGGAATGGCAGGATCAACAGTCATGATCAGCTGATTGGACATGGCCGGATTATTGGATATGCATCCCGTTTCAGAAGAGGTAAGGATACAAAATACCGTATCGCTATCCGATGGAATATAAGTGAAAGAAGAGTCATTTCCGCTTTGAATCGACCCATTAACCAGCCATTGGTAAAAAGGTATTGTCCCTTCATTAGTTACCATTGTATGAAATGTCACAGAGGTGCCGGCACAAACGGTTGTCTGCGGGGTATTGACAGAGACGAAAACCTGCTTCATGGGTTGAAGGCTGAGAGTAACAGTATCCCTGTTAAAGCAACCATTGGGATCAGTTACCGTTACCCGATAAGTGCCAGCCTGATTTGCAGTGTAGGTTTGGTTATTCCCGATGTTGAAATTCCCTGAGGTCAAATTATCCCATGAATAGGTGCATCCTGAACAATATCCTGCATCAAAGGTTTTCGATCCCCCTGTACAAATGGAATCATCAGGTCCCAGACTCACAACAGGGATAGGACCGGCAGCAACAACGAGGGTATCATAGAAAAAACAGCTTTTAAAAGCAGCTATGACCGAGTAGGTCCCTGTACTTTTAACCCAGGTGGTTTGCGTAGTCGCACCGGAACTCCACAAATAGGAATTCTTTCCCGGACCCGCATCCAGAAGGACGCTGTCGCCCTGGCAGATAGTGACGTCAGGCCCTAAATTTACCGAGTCCGGAACAACCACTAAAGACGTGTCGGATATCGTATTACTACAATTGAATACCGGAACGGTCACCCAATAATTTCCGGGCTGGTGAACATAAACAGACCTTGTTGAATCGCCAGTACTCCACTGATACCATGACCTTCCGGGGCCTGCATCCAATAACACACTATCTCCGGGACAGAGGATGACTTCACCTGCAAGAGGTAATGGAGTATTATCCGGCGAACTGATCACAATGGTGTCATGCAGCGTGCAATCTCCTGAAACTACCGTTACATAATAGGTGCCGGGATTGGTAACATGAATTGTCTGTGTTGATGCACCAGTATTCCACAGATAGGAAGTCCTGCCATAACCGGCATCCAGAATAATGGTGTCGCCCGGGCATAGTATTCTGTCCGGGCCTAAATTTAATGAAGAAAAATTGGAATACACTGCCCCCCTGTAGGTTGTTTGTAATACATCTGAGACATTTAACTGGAAATTCCCTGTAGAGTTTGTAAAGGTCGTTGCAGACCAAAATTGAAATCCGCCACCGGCATTAAATACTTTATATTGACTGCTCGTACCAGCTACATCCAGCCAATTGGAAGGATCGTCAAGCATATTTTCAAGAAAAAAATTTGTGCAGCTAAAATTCAACTGGCTCCCTGTCTTTGTAACAATTTGATATTCGAAGTTTCCGGAAAAATAGTCGGGACCGGTTCTACAAGTGGTTATCACCCTTGATCCGGCACATGTTATGGGAGGAAATACCTGACTGTACACTTCTGTTGACCAGCCGTCTGCTCTTCCGAAGAAATAAATCAGAATGGGCTTATTGCTGGTGATATAGTCAGAAAAGTTTGAAAAAGTCGGAGTTACGTACATATAACATTGCCCCTTATTTAATGAGCAAAGGAAACTGCCATCACAATTTATAGTTGTTGCATTTTCGAAGGCATAAATGAGAATCCTGTTTATTTTGGTTGTTTGTGCCACAGAAAAGGTAATCACATATTCAGTACCACAAATACTTTTGGGAATTAACTGATCCCCCGCAAGGTCTATGGAAAGAACTGGATTGGAATCGTATGGACGGATTGCATCATCGGCAACGGTAACAGCAACGGGTTTATCAGAAAATACAAATGACCCTCCCAGGTGAGCGGAAGTATCATTGGATACTGCCTCACCAGTCCAGGTCTGTCCCCTGTTCAGGGTTATAAATATCGTATCAAGCCCGGGGTGACCCTCTAAAGGTTTACTGGGCAGTACTTTTATCAGGGTTTGGTCTTCTGTAGCCACCACTGAAAACCTGTTTCTGGCGGGTGGATTGCAATAGGGGTAATTGGAATAAAGGTTCTGCGCAGGAATAATAAACTCATAGCCTAACGCATTCCTTCCCTTTAAAGAAAATGACTCCGAATTAATCCCGTTTTGAATCTGGTAAATTGCATTGACAGGTTTATCAGAGGTAATCAACAACCCATTATTCAATACGGTATTGGAAGGTTTGCACTCAATACTCTCCAGAAATGCCGTGAGATTATATTGAAAATACGAACTGGAATAAACGGTAAATGAAACCGGAATAAATGCAGGATTGGCGGGTTGTGAAATCGTCACAGTTGCAGGGCCATCATTGGTCGTAAACCCGATAAATACCGGTTCATCTACACCAACCGTATCATACAACGGGGGGGCAGTGATCTCATGGGTAACTTCCGGAGCAGCAAACCAAAATTCATAATCGGTTTGAGCAAATAAAAATCCCGGCACCAACAGGAAAAGGAGTAATAATTGCCAGTGCCGGAATTTTGTTTTCATATTGATTTACCTGTATCTTAATGTTCTTTGTCTAACATGATTTAATTATGTAAATTTAATAAGAATAATAAAAACTGAAAGAAAAAAAATCTTCCAATAAAAATAGTTGTTCTTCTATTGGCCGAAACCTTGAGAAACGTAAGCCTGATTATTCCGACGATTCAGCGCCACCATTCCGGCGCAATCAGCGCCACCTAAAAGTGGACGGATTTGTTAAGCAATATTAATCATTTTTCTCTTTCTTTTTTTTTCTTAAAGATTCTCCTTTCAAG
>Ga0209098_1003034_pt1 | contig 14356 bp, 13 predicted proteins | sample AD_JPNHW1_MetaG_FD_184429 | JGI IMG/M metagenome (GOLD analysis project Ga0209098, IMG submission 184429) | Active sludge microbial communities of municipal wastewater-treating anaerobic digesters from Japan - AD_JPNHW1_MetaG (SPAdes) (version 2) | ecosystem: Engineered > Bioreactor > Anaerobic... | reverse complement strand
ACAAAATTAAACTGGCCAATGATATTCCTATTCAACAGCAATTTTATTCAACTGAACAGGAAATTATTTCTTTGCTGATGATCTGTCAAGGACAAATTGGAATCAGTGGTCAATTTGAAATAAAGCCAATAAAATCAGTAGGTTAAAACTACGCTAACTTTATCTGGAAGTCCCCTGTAAATTGCCCTTATATTGTATTTCGAAGTTTTCAGAACAATGGTTGGAACATAATCGGGTGTCTCTTTGCTTATAAGGTCTTTTATCCTGTACAGAAAGAAATTCTGGCGCTGCATATCTGATTTAAACCTTTCACCTACTGCAATTTCCTCAGGAGTTGTCCATTCTTCACTTTGTACCATTATCAACCTGATTCCACGATTCAAATTGAGTGAATAATAACCTGGCTCGCAAACTAACGAATCGGGCAAACGCAATTGTTGCATTGCTTCGATGGTATCTTTTGGAGCTTTATGGTATTCAATTGGAGCTTTAACAACTGTCGATGAATCGGAGGTGCAAATCAATGGTTTTGAAAAAAGTTTGGAGTAGGCTGGCCCATTTAATCCTTTAAAAATACGATCTTGCTTTATGTCATCAATTTTAGATACACGGAGTGTAACTCCTTTAATAACAAGCAAGGCCGTACTGTCTTTCAGATTAATAACAAGTCCTGATGAATCTGATTTGGCTAAGGTTAATTGAGCATCCAAGTATGCTTTTTCTTTTAGCTGATTCATGAGGTTCGGATATTCAGCAGCTATTGGATGTTTCCTCATAAACACTGAGTCGGCTAATGCAAATTTATTTATCTGGTTTAATGTTATGAGTGGAGCTACAGCATAGAAATACAGGTATAGGCATGTGAATATGCTGAAAATTAGTATGATAATTGCTTTTATAGCTTTCATTTTAATAGATTTAACCAGTTAGTAAATATATACGTTCGAACCTTTTTGAAGAGAATTATAAACAAACTCAAGGTCATCGTCATCTAAACGAATACAACCGTGCGTTACTGGTAGCCCTAAATATCGTTGCCACACTGTGCCATGAATCATATACCCATCTCCGAGGGAGAGTGCATAATCACCGAGGGTCGCTTCATCAAACCTGTCTGGGTGATTAGGAGGGGGTACCGGGAGACCTTCTTCAATAAAAGCCCAGTCTGGTTTAGTCCAAACCGGATGAGTCTTTTTCAATTTTATAGTGAATATTCCTTTTGGTGTTTTGAATAAGTATTTTTTTCCATTCTTTCTTTCAAGTAACTCATTTTTACCGGTTGAACATTTACCAAATCGGATAACTTCTTTGCCTTTAAGTAATTGAAAATCGTTATCAGTACTATTTACAACGAGATAGAATGATTTTGGAGTTAATTTATCTAACGCCTCTTTTTGTTTGGATATGTTTTGTTCCAAAGAGACTTTTTTTGCCAGATAATCTTCGGAACTGCTGGATGTGAATAGTTTAAATTGCCTGGCAGTAAGCGTAGTTGCAACAAAATGAATTATAATCGGTAAAATGATCACGAACAAGGTAAGGCAAACCATTACTATAGAAAACTTTATAGCTGGCTTTGAGAGGAATGATTTTGAACCACTTTTCTTTACCTCTGCATTTCCATTCTCTGTGACAAGTAATTCGCTCATTTTTTTTTTATTAATTAACCAGAATCTATCTGAAATGTTTATTTAATAATCTCATTTAATGGTTTAAGAGAACCGACTATTGTAACTCGCGTTCCTACTGTACATTTTGAATAGAGTCTGTCAATATCTCTGTTTGATAATGCAATGCATCCCTCTGTCCAGTCTGCCCCTTTGCCTCCGTCTCCATGAATTTCAATGAGGTTTCCAAGTCTTCTGTTTGAAGAAACTAATCCTTTTCTTTTGTTTTCTGCAAACCTTCTTAAATCATCTTCATTAGGATAGTTGATCAGCAAAGCTTTATGGTAGCGACTCCTTCCATTTTCTTTTTTGTCGACAATCTTGTAATTCCCTTCAGGAGTCGATTTATCACCTTGTTGGTTTTTATCTCCCATCCAGTTGCTTCCTAAGTCAATATCAAAAGTTTCTTTTAAGTTCCCATCATAGTAGAGATAACATTTCCTCGAGAATTTATCAACTACGATACTGTATGTGTTATTTTCTTTTGAATAGTTGACAGCATTTTTAAACCACCTTTGCCATTCCGAATAATTGTTAAAATAGTTTTTCAGAATGGTTTCAGCCTGGAAATATGTTGTATTTATAATTTTTTTCGATTGTTCAGCTTTAATTTTAGCCAGATTAAAATCAGATTTTTCAAAGGCTAATCTTGCTTCTCTAAAAAGCAATTTTCCTTTGTTGTGTTTTTTTCTAAAGGCTTCGACTTGAGGTATTTGATCGAGATTTCTGTCGAAAAAATCAATTTTTTCTTTTAATGCATCAATCTCTCTTTTAACTTCCCGGTTCAGGTTTTTTGAGTTTGATTGAGATTCAGCTGTTGCTGCCTTGGCTAGCTTTGCTGCTTTTATAGATTGTTCTTTTACAAGGTCAAAATCTCGGAAAAGAAAGAATCTTTCGTTTTCTTCTTTCCAAAATTTTATGGCAATATTATAGCTTGTTGTAGCATTTTTGAATAAGTTCTTTGCATACTTGTCGGCGTGAGCGGCCTTTGCTTGAGAAATACTCTGTTGTGCATCTTTTATTTCTTCAACAGGCGGTTTGTCCTTTGTGATAAAAAGAATGAGTACAACGAAAAAAAGAATTATAAATGGGGAGAGGATTAAAATTTTTTTAAACGGTCGTTTCATTATGCAATTTGGATCGAAGAGAACATAAAAAATCCCCGGGAAAATTCCCGGGGCGTTTTTTATATGCTAAAATATAAATCTTAAGATTTCTTATTTTTTAGTATATTTTTCAATAACAGCTTTAAGTTCGTTATTGATGTTAGTAGCTTGTTCTTTTACAGCTTTAGCTTTGTCAAGAGTTGCAATGAAGCTTTCAGTTCCAACAGCAGCTTGAACTTCAGCAGCTGAAGTTTCGATAGTTGCAATTTCAGCTTTGATAGCCATCAATACAGTTGAACCACCTTTGCCTCTTGGAGCTTGAGTCATCAAAGTTTTGTTTTCTTCTACAATTGTAGTAATGTCAGTTAAAGTCTGTTGGATTTCAGCTTTCAACTCATTGATTCTAGCTTCAGTTTTAGCTTTAACATCTTCGCTAAGAGCAACAACGTTAATTAACTGAGCTTTTTCATTTTTGTAGCTTTTGAACAATTTTGATTTTTTAGCTTCGATAGAAGTTACTGCAACGTTCATTGAATCTTGAAGAGCTGCGAATGCTTCTGGAACATAAACATCTGCTTGAGCTGTTTTTGCTGCTTCGATAGCTACATTAGCATTGTCAATTTCAGCTTGTGGTACTTTTGCGCAACCTGAGAAAACGAACAAAGCGATAGCAAGTGCTGAAAGGCTTAATAAGAATTTGTTTTTCATTTTAATTAAAATTTATGTTTAATAATTTGTTATTTACTTCTGAATGTCAGAAGAAGATCTTGTTTTTCAAAATTTCAATATTCTTGTTATTAAGACGTCTTTGATTTTCAAAGTAACAACATCGAGTGATTTTTTTTTTTAGTATGTTCGTATTGTTGTTCTTTGTCTTCCAAAATCGGGTGCAAGGTACTGAAAAATAAACGAATAATTGGAAATTTTTTTTTCACTTTTTTAATTTTTTTGAAAATTGACAGTCTAATTGAGCTTTACTAACTTATAAAATGAGCAAAAAACAGATTAAATTGATGTCAGATGAAGAAATAATTTCCATAATTAATTCTGAAAACTCATCTATTCTTTTTGAGGTGCTTTATAAGAGATACCACAAGAAGGTTTTGGATAAGTGCTATAGTTTGGTTAAAAATCGTCAATTAGCAGAAGAGTTAGCAGAAGATATTTTCTCTAAAACGTTTGAAAAACTTTCAACTTTCAAAAGTAAATCTTCTTTTTCATCCTGGTTGTACTCCTTATCTTATAATCATTGTATCGATTATTTAAGAAATAAGAAGAAGCTTCATTATCCGGAGTGGAATAGAGAACATGAGATCCCCGAGATAATTGATGAAACCGATGAGAATCTTAATGCCATTGATTACGAAAATATGATGGTGATTTTTGAAATGATACACCCCGAGGAGAAAGCCCTTCTCTTAATGAAATATCAGGATAACCTTTCAATGAAAGAGATTGGTGAATCTTTGAGAATAAGCGAAGATGCTACAAAAATGCGGCTCAAAAGAGCTAGAGCTAGGGTTATATATCTTTATAAAGATAAATTTTGGGATAAATAACTTTCCCAATTTGTTACATCTATCTTTTTTTACGTCTCAACAATAGCTTTCATTAAATTTCTGATGATTTTTTCGTTTTTGATTTTTTTGAAATGCACAATTGAATTTCCTGACCTAGCTAAAAAGAATAAATCGCATGATGAACTTTTTTTCTAAAATTTTTGGAGGATCTCTATTTTCTCCTCCAGATGCTGTAAAAAATTCACTTTTAGAGAAATTTCCTGATGTCATTAATATTGAATGGAATAAATCAGGAGACATTTATGAGGCTATTTTTTATAAAAATAGTATAGAATATATTGCCGATTTCGATAAAGCTGGAACTTTGTCAGTTTATAAAATGTTTTTGCCCGAAGGCTTTTTGCCTGAGAATATTAAAACTACTGTTGCAGGTAAAGGTGAACTGATGAATGCGGTTATGATTAATCGTGGAAATTCAATTACATATGAAATTATTTTCCGTGACAAAGATTTGATACGGTCTGTTATGATGCTTGATGAAAAAGGAGCTATTCTTGATGAAAAACTTTTATAAGAAAAGATATTGATTTGGGGTGGAAAGAGATTCATATGGATCTCTTTCCTTTTTTTAAAACTTCTTCTGGAAAGAAACCGTTTTTTAGTTAGCCTAACATATCAATTTTCATCTTCAAATCCTCTTTTTTTATTCTGTGATAGAACATACTTATTTGTTTATTGTTTTATTTTGCAAATACTTATAGCGTGGGGTTCAAAGCATTTTTCACAGTATTAAATATTAGAATAGCTATGATTAAATGGATGTCAATTTTAGTTCTTTTAGTTCTCCCAATTTCGGCTCTAAAAGCTCAGGATACAATTAGAGGTTTTATTTGTGGTGCTGATGGCTCAGTGAAGTGGCAACACGAATTTCAGACTACAGATAGTATGAATAATCTGTATAACTATCTGATCGAGAACAGAAAAGTAACGGAAAGCAATCTTATCGAAAATCGGTTGTCAGGGTTATTGCCTCAGCTTCCGGCAAACTATAAACTTGCTGGTTATAATAAAGTTACTACACCAAACTACTTGATGGCCTATGATTTTTCGGCAAATGTGCTGGTGCAATTCAAACCAGGAAAATACCGTGTAACGCTTAGTAATGTCAGATTGATAAACAATGGCACAAACTACAGTTTTACAAACCCTTTTGATGCTTTGGAAGAATTTGCAACAAATAGAAAAGGCTTTACATCTGCCTTTAAGAAGGCTGGTTCAGCAATTTTAGATACAACTTTTGTTCGTTATTTCTCAATTATACCTGTTTTTTCGAACGAGTGGTGACGTTGATTTTGGAATGAGCAAGGTCCAAAATTTGTTTCCTGAAGAATATCTTCAAAAAACAGTTCGGCTATAGATTTGTGGATTGGTATTTTTTGGTGTTTGTAGTCTCACCGGGAATCGAACCCGGATCTACAGTTTAGGAAACTGTCGTTCTATCCGTTGAACTATGAAACCAAAGCGGTGCAAAAATAGACAAAAACGAATTCTATGCAAAATTCAGTGGTGTTTACTTGGAATTACTTTCGTGGTTTAGGTAAACTTTCAACTCACTATTGAAAAGATATTCGATCTGTGTAATTTCAAAATTGAAAACAGGAGCTTTAATTCCTTCTCCAAACTTGCTTTCTCCAATATAGACGTGCGCTTCATCCCATAAATTTCTGTCAATGAATTTCTGTAATGTTTTTGGCCCTCCTTCAACAATGATCGATTGTATATTTTTGATATACAGATAATTCAGCAGATCTGTGATCAGGTCTTTTATGTTGCTTATGTAAGTAATATTTTTATTTGTGCCTTTGTTTTCATCTTTTCCACATACAATAGTATGAATATCACCGTTAAAAATTTTTAAATTGGATGGTAGTCGGTTTTGTTTGTCGATGGTAATTCGAACCGGTTGTTTGCCAAACCAGTCGCGAAGAGTGAGCGATGGATTGTCTTTGATCACTGTTTCTGTTCCAACCAGAATTGCCTGTTCTGTTGAGCGTTGTTTGTGAACAGCAATGCGGGCAATTTCGTTTGTTATCCAGGTTGGTTTGCCAAATTTGACTGAATTTCGATCAATATCTACATACCCATCAGCAGTTTGAGCCCATTTCAGAATAATGTAAGGTCGTTTCTTTTCGTGGAAGGTGAAGAAACGCCTGTTAAGTTCAAAGCACTCTTTCGTTAAGATTCCAACTTCGACAATGCATCCGGCATTTTTTAGTTTTTCAATGCCTTTACCTGCAACTTCAGCAAACGGATCGGTGGTTCCAATAATAACCCGGGGTATTCGTTTCTCAATAATCAGATCGGCACATGGTGGCGTTTTCCCAAAATGAGCACATGGCTCAAGGTTAACATAGAGCGTTGAAAATGGTAACAAATCTGTATTTTTTACCGAGTTAATTGCATTAACCTCGGCATGATGGCTTCCATACAACTGGTGAAATCCTTCTCCAATGATTTTGTTCTCATAAACAATGGTGCAGCCGACCATTGGGTTTGGAGCCGTTCGTCCTTCGCCTAGTTTTGCCAGTTCAAGGCAACGGCGCATGTATTTCTCTTTTTGTTCCATCAGAGGCAAAAGTAAAGATTAAACATGTAATGAGGCGATTTTAGTTTTTGAATTTCTAAAGTGAAAACGATATGTTGTATTTTTACAAAACTATGAAGCAAACAATTAAAGACATCAGGGATGATCTTTCTGGGCTATACCCAAAAGAAGAAATTGATTCTTTCATATTTCTCATATTCAATTATTTATATGGTTTCAAGAAGATAGATTTACTCATTTCTTCTGATTTTGACATTAGCATTGCTGATAGAGCGAAAATTTCAGACTGGGTTGATCGGTTAAAAAAATATGTGCCAATTCAGCATGTACTTGGTGTGACTGAGTTTTACGGATTGAAGTATAGAGTTACTGAGGATGTTTTAATTCCACGACAGGAAACTGAAGAGTTGGTCGATTTGATTGTGAAGAGATACCGGAATTTTGCAGTAAAGATACTTGACATTGGAAGTGGAAGTGGCTGCATACCAATCGCACTCAAAAAAAACTTGCCGATGGCAGATGTTTGGAGTTGTGACATTTCTCCCGAGGCACTTGCTATTGCCAGAGAAAATGCAGAGCTAAATTCGGTTGATGTTTCGTTTTCTTTGTTTGATATTCTTTCTTTTGACGATTTCCCTGCAATCGGTTTTGATATAATCGTTAGTAATCCTCCGTATGTTACAGAAAGTGAAAAAGCACTGATGCATAGTAATGTTTTGGATTACGAACCTCATTTAGCCCTTTTTGTCACAGACCAAGAACCGCTTCTATTCTATAATAATATTGTAAAAAGAAGTAAAAAGTTGCTAACGAATGATGGAGCGATTTTTTTTGAGATTAACGAAGCCTATGGCTTGGAGGTAAAGTCATTATTAGTCGATAATGGTTTTGATGCTGAAATAGTGAAAGATATAAACGGGAAAGACCGTATTGTTCAAGGTTGGTTAAAGTAAAAGGGGCATATAAAATAAAAAGCCCCGCTTTTTGCGAGGCTTTTTGTATTAATTAGATTAATGCGTCAATTTTTTGAGCAATAACAGTTTTTGGTACTGCACCTACTTGTTTATCGGCAACTTCTCCATTTTTAAAGAACAAGATGGTTGGGATGTTTCTAATTCCGAATTTAGCGATAATAATAGGGTTGCTGTCGACATCCATTTTGGCAACAATCGCTTTTCCCTTGTACTCTTCACTGATTTCTTCAACAATAGGTGCAACCATTCGGCAAGGCCCACACCATTCTGCCCAGAAGTCGACCAGAACAGGTATATCTGACTGTAATACAACTTCATCAAAATTAGCATCGTTAACTTCTACTGCCATACTATTATATTTTTTTATGTTTTTGATCGTCGAAAAAGAACCACAAATTTAATTGATTTTAAATACAATTCCTTCTTTGCCACTTAAATATTCGATCAGGTCATCGGCCAAATCTACTTTCATATTTCTTGAAAAGAGGTTAATGGTTGTTTTAGCTTCAGAGTCAGTAATTTTGAATTCGAGTTGGGTTTGTCCTTTACTCAACTCGCACATTTTTGAAAACTCGGTTAAGAATGCGTCTGATATTGTTTGCAGAGGTATTTCAATTGAAATATTCTTCACTTTGGTAGCTCTGATTTCCTGCAGCAACTCAATATTTTGGACTTTGAACTCAAGCATTTCAGCTGCACCTTCTGCAACACGGAAACGGGGCGTAATTTTTCCGCGAACCATAAGGAACAACCCTTTATTACAGTACTTCCCAAAATTGATATAGTCGTTGCCGAAAAAGAAAACTTTTAACGAACCGGCATAATCGGTTAAGGTAAGGCTTGAAAAGCGGTTGCCTTTTTTATTCATTGCTTCGTAAGCATCGGTAACCATTCCTGCAACCACAAGCTCGCGTCCTTTGAACGGAGTAAGATCGGTTTCGAGCATGGCAAGGCTTACCCCTTTTGTACAGAATGAATTGATTTCAAGCTTATAATCGTCAAGCGGATGGGCAGTCAGGTACATCCCAATCAGATTTTTTTCGTGCTCGAGCTTTACAATACTTGGCCATTCGTCGCCCATTACCGGTTTTGGTTTTTGGATTGATAGTTGCGACGACGAACCAAAAAGCGATTGTTGTGCCATATTTCGCTCATTCTGAATGAGATTGCCATATCGAATAAGGTTTTCAACGAATGTTAATTCGTTTTTATCGGTCAGAAAAAATTGAGAACGGTTACAACCCGAGATTGAATCAAAGCCTCCTGAATAAATTAGTGCTTCCCAGTTCTTCTTATTTACTGATTGAAGGTTAATGCGTTCTGCAAAATCCCAAATGTCTTTAAATTCGCCTCCTTTTTGTCGTTCTTTAATAATATCGTCAACGGCATTAGCTCCAACTCCTTTTACCCCCGACATTCCAAAGCGGATTTCCCCTTTTCTGTTTACGGTAAATTTTGAGTACGATTCATTAACATCAGGGCTTAGAACTTTAATTCCTTGAGCCTTGCATTCATCCATAAAGGTTGTAATGCGTTCAATATTTGAAAGATTTCGACTTAAAACCGCTGCCATAAACTCGGCAGGGTAGTGGGCTTTTAGATAACCTGTTTGATAGGCGACATAAGCGTAACATACCGAGTGCGACTTGTTGAATGCATATTGAGCAAAAGCTTCCCAGTCTTTCCAAATTTTATCTACAAGTTTTCGCGGGTCCTTCCCATTACAACCTTCTATGAATTTTGGGTTATCAAGGCACCCTTGGGTGAAAAGTTCTTTCAGCTTATCCATCAGCTTTATATTCTTTTTACCCATTGCTTTGCGCAAAGTGTCGGATTGCCCGCGCGAAAAACCTCCTAATGCTCTTGACTGGAGCATAACTTGCTCTTGATAAACTGTAATGCCGTAAGTATCTTTCAAATACGGTTCCATCATTGGATGATCGTAGATGATTTCGGCTCTGCCATGTTTTCGTTCTACGTAATTGGGGATATATTCCATTGGTCCTGGGCGATAAAGGGCGTTCATTGCAACAAGGTCGTCGAAACGGTTTGGTTGCAATTGGCGGAGCCACTTTTTCATTCCGGGAGACTCAAACTGGAAAACGGCTGTTGTATCGCCCCGGCTGAAGAGTTCATATGTTTGCATATCGTCCATTGGAATATTGTTGATATCAACGTCGATTCCTTTAGACAATCGGATGTTTTCAAGGCATTCTTTTATGATGGAGAGTGTTTTAAGCCCAAGGAAATCCATCTTTAACAGGCCAATAGCTTCAACAAAGCGGCCATCGTATTGAGTTGTAAAGAGGCTTTCGTCTTTGGTTGGCATTAACGGGATGTGTTCGTAAAGTGGATCCCTCCCAATAATAACGCCACAAGCATGAACTCCTGTTTGCCGTATACATCCTTCAAGCGTTTCGGCATAGCGTATGGTATCAGCAATTAAAGGATTTGTAGATTTTTTTTCTATTTCGAGCTCTGGATTTTCGGCATATGCCTTTTTGAGTGTGATTTTTGGTGTTTCAGGAACCATCTTTGCCAGCCTATCGGCCTCTGGAAGTGGAAGTTGGAGCACCCTTGCAACATCTCGAATGGCCATTTTTGCTGCCATTGTTCCAAATGTGCAGATATGCGAAACTTTGTCGCGGCCATATTTTTCGGTAACCCATTCCATAACCTGCTGACGTCCATCATCATCAAAGTCAATATCAATATCGGGCATTGAGATACGGTCTGGATTCAAGAATCGTTCGAAAAGTAAATCGTATTTTATTGGATCGACATTGGTAATATTGATGCAATAAGCTGCAACCGAACCAGCAGCCGAGCCACGGCCAGGGCCAACAATTACTCCCATGTTGCGTGCGGCCATAATAAAGTCTTGAACAATAAGGAAATAACCTGGGAATCCCATTTGCTTGATTACGTCCAATTCAAATTCTACTCGTTCAAGAACCTCATTAAGATTGTCCTTATACCTTTTTGCAGCTCCTTCCAGTACGAGATGGCGCAAATAGTCGGCCTCATACTTTATTCTGAGTACTTTGTCGTAACCTCCTAGTTTGTCGTAGTTTGTGAATTCGGCTTTTAAATCATCTTCGGAGAAATTGGTAAGGTAGTCTTCGAATTTGGCAAAGCTTTCTGGTATTGGAAACTGAGGCATAATTGGGTCGGAGTCAAGCTCAAAAACCTCGATTTTATCAGCAATTTCTTGTGTTGTTTCAAGTGATTCAGGAATGTCAGCAAAGAGTTCGTTCATTTCAGCTGTCGTTTTGAACCACTCTTGCTTGGTATACCTCATCCGGTTTTCGTCGTCGAAATTTTTGCCGGTATTGAGGCAAATCAGTATGTCGTGAGCATTTGCATCTTCTTCGTTTGTAAAGTGTACATCGTTGGTGGCGATGATCTTTACATTCATTTCTTTAGCAAGTTCAACGATTACCTTGTTGACTTTTACTTGATTTTCATATACCTCTTCTCGCTCTCGAATCGATTCTGCCGGGTGTCGCTGAATTTCGAGATAGTAATCATTGCCAAAAATATTTTTAAACCATCTGATTGCTTCTTTTGCACCTTCAATATCGTTATTCATGATTTTCTGAGGAATTTCTCCCCCCAGACAAGCAGACGAAACAATTAGTCCTTCGTGATATTTTTCGAGCAACGATTTGTCTACACGAGGTTTGTAATACATTCCCTCGGTATTGGCTATCGAAATGAGGTGCAAAAGGTTTTTATATCCAATCTCGTTTTTTGCAAGTAGAATCAAGTGATCGCCCGAACGGTCTTCTTTTCCGGTTTTATTTTCAATTCCTCTTTCGGCAACGTACGTTTCGCAACCAAGAATTGGTTTAACCTTATACCATTGGTCTTTTGAGAAGTCGCTGTTCCCATAATTGCCCGACTTGCATGTATTCCAGAATTCCTTAATTCCAAACATTGTTCCGTGGTCGGTTAAGGCCAGGGCTTTCATTCCATCGGCACTAGCCTTTTCTACCAGAGAACTTATACTTGCTTGTCCATCGAGAATCGAGTATTGTGAGTGGACGTGTAAATGAACAAATGGTTTCATATAATTGATTCTATTTCAGACAATAACTTAATTTGTGAATTGGAAAGTTGTCAAATTTAAAATTAATCAATTATACGGGTGAATCTTTAGTGTGTTGAAAAGTTAATCGTTTCAAAAGAAGAAACCCTGCTGCACATCTCGAAAATGTGCAACAGGAAAACTGAATATGGGACTATTAAAAGTTACGAACAATTTAGTGTGTCGGATCAACTCTGATTTGGTATCCGAAACGATCAAGCATCAAACAATATTTACTGCATCCATGAAACACTTGTGGTGTCGTTTATCGAAATGCTTTGCAAGTCAAAAGATGAAGCCATTGATTCGTAGAGGTATGCCGATAAAACTACCTTGAAATCTTTTCCTTTTTCGGGATGTTTATCTTTGAGCCATCCTGCTGAATTTGCTTCAATCATAAGGTAAGTAACACTAGGGTATAGCAATTCGCTCTGGAATGCGATTTCATTTTTATCATCGACTAGAATAACCCGATATGAATCGGCTTTTGAGTCGCTTTGCCATTCAATTTTGAATTGTTCAGTTTCATTGTCGAATGATAATTTTTTGATTGATGGAGGATTAAGGAAAATAGAATCAAGGTAATCGGTTGCTGTGTATGATTCATTATCTTTAAATGCAACGTTGAATACAAAGTTCCCTTTTTGAGGTTTTACTGCTGAATAGTCGGAATACTCTGGCATGAAAGAAAAGGTGTATCGATACTCAAGTGAGTCGAGTGTTACTTTATTATCTTCGCCATAACGATTGACCGTGGCAGAATCCATCTGGGTGTATGAATAAACGAAATAGTTAATGCCATATACAACCGTATCATTCCTGATTATTGATTTCGCAATTACATCTCCATATGCAGTTGGTTTAACATCTTCATTTTCAAAGCATGATGAAAAAAGAAGCAATGAGAGTAGAATACCTGATAAAATATGAATCTTATGTGCCATAATATTTAGAATTTGTGTTGAAGATGTGAATTTAATTTGAAAGGTTGCGTGACGATAAAAAATTTAGAAAATATTTCAATTATTTCTGAAACAGTTTGTTTTGAAGAATAATGTTGTATTTTTGCGAGCTCAAAATAAATAGTTCATTAATTTAAAATTCTAGATTATGCCAGTTAAAATTCGATTGGCCCGACACGGCCGAAAGAGAGCTGCTTTTTACCACATTGTGGTAGCAGATAGCAGGGCGCCACGAGATGGTAGATATATCGAAAGGATTGGTTCTTTGAACCCTATTACAAATCCTGCTACTATCGAACTGGACGTTGAGAAAGCATTAGAATGGCTTTCGAATGGTGCACAACCAACTGATACAGTTAGAAATGTATTGTCACAAAGTGGTGTGCTAATGAAAAAACACTTGCTCGAAGGTGTTAAAAAAGGTGCTTTTGATCAAGCAGAAGCTGAACGCAGATTCCAAGCTTGGAAACAAGAGAAAGAAGCTAAAAATCAGGCAAAAGCTGAAAAACTTGCATCTGAAACAAAAGCTGAAAAAGCTGAACGTTTAAAAGCAGAAGCTAAGGTTAAAGAAGCTCGTGCTGCTGCTATTGCAAAGAAGAATTCTGAACTTGCAAAAGAAGCTGAAGCTGCTGCTGAAGAAGAAGTTGCTCCAGAAGAACCAGCACAAGAGGCAGGCGAGGAAGCTCAAGAAGCTTAATAAGCTGTTGCTTAGAAATTTTACAACAAAAGATACAAGCACTTCCACTATTGGAGGTGCTTTGTTTTTTGGTGAGGCTAAGTTTACCTCATATGCTGTGCAATTTTCTGATTAAAAGTGTCAAAACGAAAAAAGCTACCTGATCAGGCAGCTTTTTATTTTTGATGATAGAATTTCGTTTAATATTGTTCCCAACTTCTTTTACTCATCTTATTGGGAATGAGGCAATATGCAATTTCTCTTTATTTGTTCCTGAATACAATTGTGATTGGAACTCCTTCAAAATCAAAATTCTCTCTGATTTTGTTTTCAAGAAACCGTTTGTACGGGTCTTTAATGTATTGCGGAAGATTTGCATAGAATGCGAAAGTCGGTGTAGGTGTTGGAAGTTGTGTTATATATTTGATTTTAACAAATTTACCTTTGTTTGAAGGCGGAGGATAATTTTCAATGGCTGGCAACAGCATTTCATTTAGTTGCGATGTTTTTACCCTTTTCCTTCTGTTTTCATAAACGTTCATTGCTGTTTCAAATGCTTTCAGTAGTCGCTGCTTTGTTAAAGCCGATGTGAAAATGATTGGAACATCAGTAAACGGAGCAATTCGCTCCTTAATGGCTTCAGTAAAAACTTTTGTCGTTTTGTTGTCTTTTTCAATCAAATCCCATTTGTTTACAAGAATTACGATCCCCTTTTTGTTTTTCAAACAGATGTTAAAGATATTAATATCTTGAGCT
>Ga0209098_1003030_pt1 | contig 14362 bp, 13 predicted proteins | sample AD_JPNHW1_MetaG_FD_184429 | JGI IMG/M metagenome (GOLD analysis project Ga0209098, IMG submission 184429) | Active sludge microbial communities of municipal wastewater-treating anaerobic digesters from Japan - AD_JPNHW1_MetaG (SPAdes) (version 2) | ecosystem: Engineered > Bioreactor > Anaerobic... | reverse complement strand
TACCAGGGTGAATTTCGTAATCACTAGGCATAACTACAATCCAGTTATCCAAGCTCACCCAGACGGCTTAAAGATGTGCGTAATCTGGTGCGGTGACGGGTATGGTGATAACTTAGATGCTGCAAATATCGTTTTAAGAACGATTAATGCCGATGGATCAATGGAAAGTGTCGAGGTAGTGACTACAAATGGAGGTGCCGGAGCAGATTTTTATTACAATGGCTGCTCGATGGATTTTGATAGTAACGGCTATCGTCACTTGATTGCATATGTTGAAAATGGATTGGCCGATGAAACCGATATACGGTATATTCGAGAGACATCAGGGGGTTTTCAAGCAGCTATCGCAGTAAATAACGAGGTGGAAGATAGAGGCAAGTTATGGAACTATTCTAAGATACTGATTAACAAGGCAGATGAAGTTATAATTTCTTATGACATAAATAACGGCACATCTGAATGGCCGCTATACATAAGAAAAATTGTTAACGGTGTCTTGGGAACTAGGATTACAGTAGATGATGCAGTGCTTAGCGCAGTATCTCAAATCCAATTAGACAGCGCTAATCGCATTGTAATAGCTTATGTTGGAAATGATGATACCTACAACTACCGAATATTGTCAGCTTCATTGGAAGCTGTGGGTGTCAAACATACCATATATAAGGCACCTACAGGATATACACCTAGCTTTTTCCATATCCCTTGGGCCATTCCGCCCATTATCAACGGAATAAGCCCCAACGTCATTCAGCAAGGGGTAGTTATGCTTGCAGCGCTCTCTAAAGATTCAGATTCGACATACGCAAACATCGATCTCATCTTTACTGGAAATTGCATATTGGGCGCACCAGTTCAGATGTCGAATATGAATAAGTATAGCTACAATGTCCGTGGATCGATCAACCGAACAAAGTTTAACTCTGGATTTAACCCATCGATATGAGGTTACATGCCTTCGCTAATTGATATAGATCCCGCATCTATAACTAAGGATAACATACCATCAGTGCTAGGTGCTATTGTGATCGAATTGAAATCCATCAATAAACGGCTTGATGATGGATTGGAGCAAGACAAAAAGACTGCTGAGACCATTGATACTCGACTGAAAACAGTCGAGCAAACTTTACAAGATCATGACAAGTATTTCTGGGGTCCGATTAGAATATCCAAATGCCATATAATACCGTTCTTAAAGAACAATAAGTATGCTATGGCCATGTTATTTACCGCTATGACGTTTTGGATATCGGCAATTGATTACTTGGTAAGAGCTATTCAGTGGGCGTTACAGCCACCGATTAAGCTAAATTAGTATTAGGAGATAGTGAAAATATGACTCGACCAACAGCTAAAGTGCCTAAATGGCGCTGGCAAACGGTGGTGGATGATCAAGGCCGCCAATGGCTAAATGGTGACCAGTCATGCTACTTTAACCGAATGATGGATGTGGGAGCGCCAGTAGAAGCAAATGACGCTGCAACCAAAGCATATGTCGATTCCGCTACAGCAAGCGGTGGTATCATAGGAGTACCCAATCGCATACCGATTATCGATACTGACGGAATCGGTATGAAAGATTCTGGTGCTTACCTATCTGATTATACACCAATTGGAACATTGGATGGCAAAACTGTAGATGCTTCGACACCTGCAGCCAATGATGTATTGACTTGGGATGCAGTTCATTCCAAATGGGTGCCTGCTGCAGCCCCAGGTGCAACAGGAGGCGAGGCCAACACCGCCAGCAACATAGGCACCGAAGGCATGGGATTTTATGTCTCAAAAGTAGGTGTAGACCTGCAATTCAAGAATATTGTTGCAGGCTTCGGAATCATTGTAGGAGCTGGAGCTTCAGGAGCTAATTCAATAGCTGTAGCAGTAGATCTATCAGCAATCGATCTAAATGACCTTGCCGATGTCGATCCTGCCACTATTGCAGACGGATTCGTATTGACATGGGATGATGCTGATGGCAAATGGAAACCACAGGAAAGCGTTGGCGCAAGCGGAGTGGGAGCTACTGGACCTACCGGACCAGTCGGAGCATCCGGCCCTGTGGGAGCTACTGGACCAGGAGTCGGAACAACAGGTGCTACGGGAGCTGCTGGCGCAACAGGCGCGACCGGACCTGCAGGCGCGGGTACAACGGGTGCTACGGGCGCGACAGGTGCTGCGGGAGCTTCAGGAGCTACAGGACCAACAGGTGCAGGTACAACAGGTGCCACAGGACCGACCGGAAGCTTAGGTGCAACTGGTGCTACGGGTCCAGTGGGAGCTACCGGAGCTGCGGGTTCTGGTGCAAGCGTGGCTTTCTGGAACGATATGCCAGGCAGTCCAACCAGGGTAAGCAACACCCAATTCACCATAACCGATACCGGAAACGCAAACCTTTACGACCTGGTATTTGGTCCCGGAACCTTGATTAAATGGGAGGCTTCCGGAGGTGGATTCAGGGTTGCAAAAGTAACTGCTGCCTCATATTCTGCAAATGCAGTAACCATAACCATTGTAGGATCAGCTTTAGAAGCCGGATTCACCACAATGAAGTACTGCATAATGCTTTGCCCCTTCGAACAAATACTCATCCCTGGGTCACAAAGCGTTGCAGATGGTGTAGGCAAGACCTGGTGGTATTCTGGTGCGTTCTATCCGATATCCTGTGATGGTCGGGTAGGAACTGCAGGTACGACCAATGCTACCACGTTTGATTTGAATGATGACGGCACATCCATCTTCGGTGGAACCGCTTGCAGTATAGCTAGTGGTGAAACATCAACATTAAACACTGCGGCATCTGATCCAACAACTCCAGTTGCAGCCGGTAGCGCTGTCACTGCTGATTGCACTGCTGTAAGCACTACACCACCAATCGATGCATATCTATACCTCTACTATATGCCTCTGGCGTGGAGGTATCGATGAGTATAGGCAAATTTGGGCCAATGGGTGGTCTAAAAGCCGGATATCATTTGAATGCCAACGCTAACGACTTTAGCGGCAATGGATACCATGGAACAGCTACAGATATCACATATGATCCAGTCACCGGGATTTTAGGTCCCGGTGCTCTATTCGATGGTGATTCTTCGAAGATCGTTTTACCTTCGGGTCTATGGGGTCCAATGCAAGATGCTGATTTTTCAGTATCTGTAGTGGTTAAACTACCAGCATCTGCCCCAGGAACGCAGCCTATCTTTGGAAGAAGCCTTAGATCAGATTCGGGCGACTACTACGGATATTGCTTCTCGTTGTTTTCAAATTCGTTTTCCTACATCCGAAACGATGGGAATACAACGCAGTATTCAGTATCTGCAAGCTTTGCATTTGAATCATCAAAACGATATTTGATAGGCTTGACCTATAATCACTATTCAACTGGAGTAGCGTCTATCTATTGCATCCCATTGTTTTCCGGCAAAGTCAAAGGAATTGGATCTGCCACGTTATCTAAAAATAATGTGGTGGTATATGCACCAGGCGACCAGGGTCTATGTGTCGGGGCCAATCTCCGAAACGCCTCAAATCAGTATAGTAGTCTTACCATGAACGAATTTCTGGTATTTAACAAGATCCTACCGCTGAAATGGTACATAGATTACGCTGCCTTCCTTCGGGGGTTCAAGTAGATGATTGTGATTAGACCAAAAGCCAGAAATTCTAAATGGCGCTGGCAGACCATGATTGACGAACATGATGGTGTCTGGATCGATGGCCACCAATCATGTTATTTTAATCGACTCATGGATCTTGGTTGGCCAGTTGAAGAGATGGATGCAGTCACCAAAAAGTACGTTGACGATCTCCGATTTACCGTAGCCGGGGTTATCCATAACTTCCCTTGGATAGTAGCGGGGGGCCTTCTGGAAGATTCCGGTCTCAATGCTGGTAGTTTCGAGGTTGCAGGTGCTGTAGCTGCCCATGAAACTGCTTTCGACCATTCCCTCATTCATGACAGCTCAATCATGGATGGGGATACGGTAGATGTAGCGGGAAAAGTTGCTGATGATGTTCTTACATGGGATGCCATCAATAACAAATGGGTTCCCGCTGCTCCCCCAGGAGCTGGGGGTGGTGAGGTCAACGTAGCAGCCAATGTCGGTACTTCAGGGTACGGTTTATACAGCTCAAAAGTAGGTGTAACCCTAAGATTCCGAAATCTGGATGCTGCAAGCGGAAGAATCATCCTATCTGAAGATGTAGTAAATGAATTAGTTCTTATAGATGTCGATCCTTCTGCAATTGACCTTGACAATCTTGGAAATGTTGACACATCCGGAAAAGTAACCAATGATGTCCTGGTCTGGAATGCAGTTTCCGGCAACTGGGAGCCTACAGCACTCCCAACCGGAGGCACAGGTCCTACAGGTCCAATCGGATTAGACGGGGCAACCGGGCCGACTGGCCCAGCAGGTGTCGGATCTACCGGTCCAACTGGCTCCATCGGAGCCACAGGTGCTACAGGAGCCACAGGTCCTGCGGGTGATGGAGCCACAGGCCCCACCGGCCCCCAGGGAGACGTAGGTGCGACAGGTTCCACTGGTCCTATGGGTGTTGGTTCTACCGGTCCAACTGGCCCCCAGGGAGATATGGGTGAAACTGGCCCCCAGGGTGAAACTGGACCATTGGGTATCGGCGAAACCGGGCCTCAAGGAGAGACAGGCCCCACCGGCCCCCAGGGAGACATGGGAGCTACCGGCCCAACAGGAGCAGGAGCTACCGGGGCTATAGGTTTCACGGGTCCCACCGGCCCCCAGGGAGACTTAGGATATCGAGGTTTTACGGGAGCTACAGGCCCAATAGGAGTAGGCACTACGGGAGCTACAGGACCAACCGGACCAATAGGAGCTACTGGTGCTGGCGAAACTGGTCCAACCGGGCCTCAAGGCGCTGATGGTTCAACGGGTCCAACCGGGCCTGCAGGAGCAGGTACAACTGGTCCAACCGGCCCCACTGGACCCGCTGGTATTGGTTCTACGGGTCCAACAGGTCCTGCGGGTGATGGAGCCACAGGCCCCACCGGCCCCCAGGGAGAGGCCGGCCTGGCCGGGCCTCAAGGAGAGACAGGCCCCACCGGCCCCCAAGGGGGGCAAGGTGCTCAAGGAGAAACTGGCCCTACAGGTCCAATAGGCATAGGTACAACTGGCCCCACCGGCCCCCAGGGTGATCAGGGAGATCCTGGCCCAGGCGGAGCTACGGGGCCTACAGGGGCGAATGGAGCCCAGGGCTCGACCGGTCCAACAGGACCTCAAGGATACCGTGGAGAAACGGGAGCTACAGGACCAACAGGTGCGAAAGGGGATCAAGGCGACCAGGGCTTAACTGGCGACCAGGGCGCTACCGGTCCAACCGGACCTTTGGGAAATACCGGACCAACCGGGCCTCAAGGCACCCAGGGAGATATCGGTGAGCAAGGATTTACTGGTTCTACCGGCCCCCAGGGTAATGTAGGGTCCACAGGTCCTACAGGTGCTAAAGGCGATACCGGAGATCTTGGTGCCACCGGCCCAACTGGACCCCAGGGCGACGCCGGGGGGATGGGCGAGACCGGGCCGACCGGCCCCCAGGGGGATGCCGGTGCTGAAGGCTCTACGGGACCAACCGGACCTCAAGGAACCCCCGGAGCTGTAGGATCTACAGGATCTACAGGGCCTCAAGGTTCAACAGGGCCTACAGGACCCCAGGGTAACCAGGGAATCCCCGGCGACGTAGGAGAAACTGGCGCTACGGGCTACACAGGCCCCACAGGACCCCAAGGATCGACCGGACCTACCGGCGCTAAGGGCGACCAAGGAGATCCTGGTCTGCAGGGTGATGAAGGCTCAACTGGACCAACTGGCCCCCAGGGAGATGCAGGCGCTCAAGGAAGTACTGGTCCTACAGGGCCTCAAGGATTCCGAGGCGAGACAGGAGCGACAGGGCCTACCGGAGCTAAAGGAGATCAAGGAGATGCTGGAGCTGTAGGATCGACAGGTCCGACAGGTGCTAATGGTGCAGTAGGATCAACAGGACCTACAGGTGCCGGGGCTTCGGGTGCGACGGGTCCGACCGGACCCGCAGGAGCTACAGGAGCTGTAGGAGCTACTGGAGCTGGAAGTGGTTTCTGGACTACCATGCCTGGTTCTCCAACCAGAGTAAGCGATACGCAGTTCACAATAGCCGATGCAAGTAACGCAAATAAATATTATAAGTTATTCTGTAAAGGCACAGTTTTAACTTGGAATGAAGGCGGAACTTGGCAAACCGGAATGATCATCAGTGCATCGTATTCATCCGATGTGGTGACCATTGACATTGTAGGCAATTCGCTTACTGCAGGATTTGACACCATGAAGTACGCAGCCCAGCTTGCCATGAAAGAGACCTTTGTGGTCCCAGGATCACAGGCTACCGGAACCGATGTGGCCAAACAATGGGCGACACCATATCCATTGTATGGCTTAAGCATCGATGCAATAGTTGATACTGCAGGAACCACCAACGCTACCACATATGACATAAACGATGATGGTAGCTCTCTGGGTGCAACTCCATCCATAGCATCTGGTAATACCACAGATCTCGACAATAGCCTAACTCCAGCAGTGGTAGCTACAGGCTCAATCATCACTGTAGATATCGATGCTGCCAGCACCACTCAGGCTATTGACGGATACATAGTGCTCTGGTATTATCCGGAATCATGGAGGTACAAGTCGTGACAATAGGGCAATTTCGACCAATGAATAACCTGCAGTTCGGATATCACCTGAACGCGGATTCAAACGATATGATGGGGAACCAAAACGGTGTAGACTATAACATGGCCTACACCGGCGATATTTTAGGTCCTGCAGCATATTATAATGGATCAAGCGCAAGGGTATATCTATCGATTGCTACGGTTCATGCATTACTTGGTCAAGCAACTTTTTCAATCGCAGTACTGGTACGACCAGATACTGGTTGGGAAACATACCCAATAGTTAGCAGATGCTATGTTTCTACTCCAACCAGATACGGTCTTGATTGGACAATCACTACCTCCGGAATGGAAATTCATCGCTGGCAAGGTTCATCAACCGATTACAACATGTCTACATCATATTCATTTACTGCAGAGCATGTTTATTTGATAGGTTTAACATACAATAAATCGAATGGTGCAACAGTATTTTACATCTATCCACTATATCCTGCTGAAGCCAGCAAAATAGCATCCGGATCTCTTGGAACCGGTGATGTAGGCATTACAGCCACCTATGATGATGGCTGGAATTTGGGCGCTAGACTTCGAAAAGTCTCCCCAGTGTGGGGAAAAGGTTCAATGAACGAATGCCTGATATTCGATGATGTACGAACGGCAAAATGGTATGCAATGTACGCACAATTATTAAAAACGGGCTTCGAGTGACCACTCCCTCCCCTACAGAGAGATGGTTTCTCCTGACGTTGTAAACCTTTTTTTTGTATCCGAAAGATTTAGATAATATAAAGCACATAATGCCTTGGTATGAATCGTCCTACATCCAAACTTATTAAATGGCGCTGGCAAACAATGATCGATGATAAGGATCGTGTCTGGTTAGATGGAGACCAGTCATGCTATTTCAATCGACTCATGGACCTTGCACAACCAATCGAAGATAACGATGCAGCGACCAAAAAGTATGTTGATGATTCTACGGAAGAAACGGTCATCGGAACACCAGGATGCATACCTGTTATCGATTCTGATGGCATCGGTTTGCGAGATTCAACAATAGCTCCTACTGATTTTGAAGCAGCGGGTACAACTGCTTTGCATATATTAATGAATGGATGGACTAAGGAAATTCAATTCAATGCAGTTCCACCAAGTACATCAACGTTAACTATGCTAGTTGATAGAACAGGATCTATTTTCAAAGGATATGCGTTAAAATATGTAATTGGTGGAATTACATATTACGGCACAGTTACCAATATTGTAGCCAACTTATTAACCATTTCCGGAGCACCATTAACTGGCAATGTAACCGATTTATATTATGCTGATAATTCTAAAATCATTCAAGTGGATTTTTTTGTACCCGGAACTTTCGCTGATGCCGCAAATACAGCATTACTAAATTCTGATGCTAATTTAGCATTCAGATGGAATCAATCGAAAGCATATTGTGTTCAAATTTTACATAAAGTAAAAATTGCAGATACTGGTATTAATCAACCAAGAGTAACGATTTCAATTAATGGTAATGTTGTAGGTACCGATAATGCAAATGCTGGACTTCCAGTTTCTACAAGTTGGGTTTTTACGACCACCGGAATAAATATATCCAATTATTTAATAATGTATGGAGATCCAATTGAAGTGATTACGGATGCAAACGGAACTAATGACAATGCGGAAAATTTAACAGTATCGATAATTTGTGTGATACCATGATTCTCAATACTATCGGTAGATGTGGATTTATACCCCCATGGTGGAGAGGTCGTGCCTCCGACTGGAATATATATTGGAAATATCAAATTAAAAAATATAGTACAACGTCTCTGACGACAGCAACTCGATCTACCATGGGGGCTTCATTGGCGGGTACCGATAAATGGATTGGCGGAGTTCTTGGTCCTGACGGAAAAATTTATGGCATACCATTTAATTCAACCGACATTTTAATCATAGATCCTATCCTAGGCACGGCAACTCGATCTGCCATGGGAGCTTCATTGGCGGGTACCTATAAATGGTATGGCGGAGTCCTTGGTCCTGACGGAAAAATTTATGGCATACCGCGCAATTCAACGAACCTTCTAATCATATCGGAATCCGAAATTAAACTATTAAATATGCTTAAAGGACCATATTTAAATAAGCTGTAAAGGAATGATTTAAATGAACTTAATAGAGATATATCGTCTATATAAAGAGGATAACCATCCTGTAATGCAACGTTTAATTGGAGCATGTATCATCAACAAAATACCTACCAATGACATACCAAATATATGCAAATTGGTACTCGAAAGTATACTAAACAGCGATATATTACGAAATAAATCTGAGATTTTAGAAAACACTATATCGGATGAATTGATACTAAGTACAATGCAAGAGGTGATGCAAAAAACAACTACTGTTTAAAATGCAGTTTTATTTATTTTCAGATAAAAAATAAATACAAATATCACTCCTCAGTTACCGTTTCCATGACATTATTGGCTAGCGTCACCAACTCTCCCCAGTGTGGGGAAAAGGTTCAATGAACGAATGCCTTATGTTCAACGATGTTCGATCTCCCGCATGGTATAAAATGTACTATCAATGGCTAAAAGGTCATTTCGACTGGGAATAATTGATAGTCATTATTTTTTAAAAAATAGTTAATGCTGCTTTGAAATATTTATAGCTTCTTCTAACATATCTTGAATAGATGCAAGGTCATCAGCCATTAATTCCCTATTAACCATAGCTGTTGACCTCAAAATGTTGATCTCTCTTTCAAGCCTCATTTGACAATCTCTGATCTTTTCTTCCAGTGGATCAACGGCGCATCCAGTCTGATTAGATAGCTGTCTCAACGTCTAACACCTCTGAAAATAGGTAACCTTTTCGGCAAAACCTTCTGCGTTACCGGATCGATATCACTCGACCCGAAATTAGATGGTTGGAGAGCTGCCCCGCAGACAGGGCAGACCTCCTTTTTCACATAATACCGCCATACATTTTTACAGGAACACCATCCACTCACGGAATCACCGTTCCCAGCTCCCCCCAACCATGACCCCAAAGATCAGTGAGTCTCTTGAAATAGGTATCGTATTTCCATGCACATGCGCTAGTTGAAAACTGCTCAACTGCCCAGGACCTGCAGGCCCTCGATTTAATTTTATCGATGTTTTTAGCAGCTCTCACAAATTCTTTTAGCACCATGCACCTGAATCCAACGGTCTTAGGTATCGTTTCCGTATAACACCCAAAGTCCGTACTGATCACCGGGGTTCCGCTCATCAGGGCCTCTACAGTTACCCCCTCGAAGGGGCCTATGTAGAGCGTAGGTGAGAAAAGACCCTTGGCTCGGGATAATAGTTCGAGCTTGGTCCTTTCATCCACATAGCCTATATACTGGACGTTGGGGGAATCCAGATTGACGTTCTCGCCTGGCTGCCCGGCCAGGATGAGATGATCGCCTGTAGCCTCGCAAGTCTTGATTGCAATGTCTATCCCTTTTCTGTTAGCGATTCTACAGTTCATGAAGAAAAAGTCCTCTTTTTCACTTCTGAACTTGTAGTGCTCGGGATGGTAGAAATTCGGTATTACGGTATCGTAAAAGTCACCATTAACGAATTTCTTGCTTTGCGTCCAAGCTTTATAGATGCCATAGACATAATGTCGCCAGGCATTGCTTTCAAAGACCCGATGGGTGTTCATGAGAATGCCATCGTACCCGATGCCGGATTCAACCAACCAGGGGTATCCGTTAGCTATTTCCACGCCACCCTGAGACTTCGGTCTGCAGATGTCCTCATAATAGTTGCCCATTGGGTTGCAGACCACATCATTTTTCTCAACTCTATCAAGGATCTCTCTGATTGCATTTTCAGTGAAGATCTTGTAGGCCGGATCGTTCTTGCCATGCTGGAAGAATTTGCTGGCAAACTGATCAAGGGGTCCATAGATCCTATTTCTGTCATCCTCACTCAGAACCACCACATTTTCAGCACAGTTAACATTGCTGCCTTCGACCCCGTAGAAAGTGACATCATAGCCGATACTGGTCATCATATCACAAAATCGCAATATCTTCTGGCTATATGCGCAGGCAAATATAGGGTCTTTAGCAACCGTTGGCAGATGAGCCAGCCCCAGAACATGCAGCTTATTCTTCACCATTTGTAGTCACCCTATTCATGATATCCTGCGCCCATGCGTGATATGTCGGTTTCGCAGGCTTGCTACGATCGCTGCTCATTAGTCCAGTGTCACCTTGAGGACCTACCAACCCGGTTGGTTTCACTATGACCTTAGACAATTGAGTTCTCAGCCTACCGAAAGAATGGCTGTAATCATCGGTCTCAGGCAAGATTTCAACCAGATATCGAGTTGTATCGATCGAATCAACAATTTGTCTGCATCCGATGAAAGGCATCTCCACAAAGTAATCATCGAAAACGATCACTGTCGATGGTCCGGCAATCTTTTCAGCCAGCATCCAGTCATGCCTAATGGTTGCCAGCGAATGGCCCCCATCAATGTAGATCAGATCTGGGGTGCCCATATCTTCAAGATCTTTGGGCAAGAGATGGTTGGAATTGACCGCTATTAGCTTAATTTTGGCCTTTGTCTCTCGTCTGATCTTATCATAGACTACGCCGAGCTTGGGTGGCCTGTAACCTCCGGTGAACTCCTCATCCCAGACATCTTCTGAACCATTCTCGAATAGATCTATTCCCCAGTATGTGATTTCATTTTCTGGGACTTTTAAGCCAGCCGTCCGGATCATTCCTATGGCGGTATCCCCAGCAGAGGTTCCTATTTCGAGGATAGTTCTTGGTTCACAGAGTCGAATTGCTTCAAACAACCCTGCGTAATGGTTCCCTCGACTGAGCAGATACTTTTGCACATCCCATATGGAAACATCCCAATCGCATTCAGGAAGAATCGTTCGGATAGTCCTGGCTAGGAGAGATTGGCTGTTTCGCACAAATGTAGCATCCACCTTTTCAAACATTGGTGACGCTTTTGCATAAAGGTGTATTACTTCCGTATTAGGTGGAAGTTCCAGTTTTGGATTTTCCTCATAAATCTGGGAAATTTCATTTCCACCAAATGGGCAAAATACCCTATGCGCTGGTGCCATCACGTTTTTCGTACCGTGATGTGTCTTGACGTTGCTCATCATACTGAGCAAAATCGGCCCGGTCATCCCCCAGGTGAGATCCCCCTGTTGCATGAGTGCATTGGAGTAATATTTCATCAGGGTCGCTACTGGTGAATCAGCTTTGGCCACTACTACCGCGTTGTTGTACGGGAATGGAATGCTTGCAGGATCATCTACATCCAATGACACGAATAGGTCTGCGTCCTGGTTCCCCCAGTGGGTGCTATCGTCTACAGATAGCGTATCCAGATCTAAGAATAGTCCGCCATGCGTACTTAGAATCTGCCACTGCATGTAATCCTTGAGATGGGTGGCCTTGAACGTTGCCGTTTTATTTTTCAAAGCTGGCAAATCTGGTTCTGTAAATACGCATAGCTGAACCAACGGCTTGACCTTTTCCCAATAGATGCCTTTCGGCTCTTCCATAAGCCAGAATCGTACTTGAGTAGCCTTATGACACTTGATTGCTGATAAAACCGCAATCATATGTAGGTAGCAAAACCTATCAGCAGTGCTTATGAAATGCAATATCATGTCTATACCTCGAAAAAAAAATTTGAGCCACCCGATGCTTAATCGGGTGACTCGGGGCTGATCTCGCAGATTATGACATCGCCCAGCTTCAAGGTTCCCAGAACGCCTTCAATAGAGTCTTTATTGACGCTTTCCAGCTTCAGAGTTGCCTTGACATCATCCTCATCACCAACCAAAGCCGAAGCAATGGCCACATGCACTGTCTTTTTCTTCCCGGAAGCAAGAAGCTTCGTGGGCTTTGGGCCGCTGGTCGTTATGGTTAACTCGACCATGGCAACCACTCCACGCCCTTTTTCTTGACTACCGGGTAGTTGACCTTATCAGGCAGCCATTCGGGGTCGGAAGCTCTCTTATCCCTCTGTTTTCTGGACCCCTTGAATACGTGAATCTTGACCTCTGTCTTGCCATTGATCTTTCGCCTCACTCCTGTTTCCCTGAGCCGGATGGTGGTAACTCCGGAATTGGCGACCTTGAGTGCCGCCTGTCTCGGGGCCTTGCCGGTGTACCGGCCAATCTCCTCATTGTCGGTGTTGAGCAGAACAAAGTTTCTCGTCTTTTTGGACTCTTCAGGTGCAGATTTAGAGACCTTAGCCGGAGCTTTCGGTCTCTTCTGCTTTGGTTGAACCTTAGATTTCGTTTCAGTCTTTGCCGCCTTTACTGAAGACTTGACTGCCTTATTAGCAGCCTTTTCAGCCTTCTTATCCTTCTTGTTGGTAGTCATCACTCCTCCGAATTTGATTTCAACCATTCCATGATCTGCTGACCATGTTCCGGGGTGATCTTGAAGAATGGGGTATCTTGGAAGATGGTGGTCCTATCCTTGGTGACCTGGGCAACGTGGCTGGCCTGGTCAACTTCCAACGCGATCGACACCTCATACTCTATTCCGTCTCTGAACACGATGCCCATTCCAACCTTCTTGGGAGTCATCCCACCCTTTTCTCCCTGGGTCAGAACGTACTCAGTCTTGGACCTGGCCGCGATGATAACATGCATGTTGCAGTTCATGATCTTCTCAATTAGCTTTGCATGTAGCGGTGTGACATCCTTCCAAGCTGTGTAGCTGTTGCCGCTCCTACTGGCTGCCGTGAGCTTGGTATGGAGGTCAAGCAGGCCACCTTCAGCAGTCCAAGCATGGGACAAGGAATCGATGATCAGACACTTTATTCCAGCTTTCTCAGCCATTCCGATTGCTTGCAGGTATCTCTCGACCGTGTAGGGTGCCGCAAGCTGAATGGTCTTGTACTTGCCGATCTTTACGTCCTCGACCTTGGAACCGACATACAGAGAGCCAGATTTGTTCTCGGTATCAATGATCAGAATCTTGCCCCAATCTCCGGTAAGTCCGTAGGCCATCAAGAGAGATCCCATCGTCTTACCGCCACCGGCTGGAGAAGAGATCAGTAGCTTGATGTAGGCCATCTCCCTTGCAGCATCGGCAATTACCAGCTCAGATGGGTTGGCTGCGGCCTCGGTCTGTGGCGCACTGGCTGCCGGTGCAGATGCAGGTTTAGGCTTACTGGTAGTCTTGGCAGCTTCAGCAGCTCTCATCTTGTCGCCGTAAGCCTTGGTCCCTGGGATATCCTCAGCTTTGGGAACTTGGCGTTTCTCAGGTTCAGGCTCAGCGATCTTGCCATTCTTCTTGGGAGCTTTCTCTTCCTTGGTGAAATGCGCTGGCGGCTTATTGGGCAGCTCTGGGCATTTTCTCCCAAGGTTATCAACGTCCGGATCTTCCTCACCGTCATCCTCACTGGTTGCCGGATCAGGTTCTACCGGGGCATCTTCAGGATCTTCAGCCTTTTTCTTGGTCGTGGGTTTCTTGGCTGGTGGTTCAGCAGCCTTCTTCTCAGGTGCAAGCTTCTTCTTGGGTGCCTCTATCGTTTCCTCAGAATCTTCCTCCTCATCTTCCTCACTGCGGTTGCTTTCAACAGCTTTCTTCAAGGCGCTGGTGAAGTGCTTCTTAACCTTGATCAGAGCGGAAA
>Ga0209098_1003028_pt1 | contig 14365 bp, 13 predicted proteins | sample AD_JPNHW1_MetaG_FD_184429 | JGI IMG/M metagenome (GOLD analysis project Ga0209098, IMG submission 184429) | Active sludge microbial communities of municipal wastewater-treating anaerobic digesters from Japan - AD_JPNHW1_MetaG (SPAdes) (version 2) | ecosystem: Engineered > Bioreactor > Anaerobic... | reverse complement strand
AGCAGTTCCTGCAGCGTCATTGTGCGTTCAACGTTCGCCTGAAAAGGATTCGCAAATGCTGGCATTGTGTCTACCTCCTTTGTCAGAATGCCGTGCACGTTCTGCTGGAAGTATAGGACGTTTTCTGGAAGGAACGAGGAACCTGCTGACGCCGCTCCCCGTTCGAATGTTTGCACTGGCTGAAGCCGCACGCAAAGCGGGCAGACCATGCATGCCTGGGTAGGGCTGTGTCCTCAACCGTGAAGAAATCCTACAGGCACCCAGATGCACGTCTGGACGGGAGGGCTGGTGCCCGTGCCGCTGTCGGTTGATTCCCCCGACGGGTGCGATATGATATGTCGAACTGCGAATGAAAGGGGAACAACGTACTATGAAACCAACAAGAGAACAGGCGTACGCGCTGCTGGTCGAGTACAACGACTCTCCGGCGCTCATCACGCATGCGCTGGCCGTCGAGGGCGTCATGCGCCACTTCGCGCGCGTGCTGGGCGAGGACGAGGAGAAGTGGGGCGTCGTCGGTCTCCTGCATGACCTGGACTACCAGCGGTTTCCGGAACAGCACTGCACCAAGGCGCGCGAAATCCTGACGGAGCGCGGTGTCGACGAGGAGTATATCCACGCCATTCAGAGCCACGGCTACGGCCTGTGCTCGGACGTCAAGCCCGAGCATGTCATGGAAAAGGTCCTCTATACCATCGACGAGCTGACTGGCCTCATCAACGCTACCGCCATCATGCGTCCCTCGAAGAGCGTCCTGGACCTTGAACTCAAGTCCGTGAAGAAGAAGTACAAGGACCGCAGCTTTGCCGCTGGCGTGAACCGCGAGGTCATCGAGAAGGGCGCCGCCATGTTGGGCATGAACCTGGACGACGTCATCACCGAAACCATCGCCGGCATGCGTGACGTGGCCGACGCGATAGGACTTAGGGGAAACCTCTAGAGCGACCCAGGCAGAATGGGGGCGCATGAACTCCGGCACGATCAGAGTCAGGGAGGCAGCTGGGTCCACTTGCAGAACATCATGAGGGGTGTCTGCTCTGGTCCAGCAACCGTCTAGTTCTGCTGCAGGATTGAGAGAACTCGTTGTGCCAGTCCGTGCGGGTTCTCCAGCATGGGAAGGTGGCAGGCATCGTGGATGAAGCTGATGTCCAGTCTGCTGAGCTGGCGGTCGTCCAGGTCCAGGTTGCGCAGCAGGAGGGAACGGTCTCGATTGCCACGGTCGCCGTAGATGCCGTAGACCAGGCTGGGGATGTGGTCCAGGAGCCCTGTGTAGTCGAACCCATCTCTCAGGCTCGCTTTCAGCTCAGGCGTATACTTGGTATCTTCTTCGTTGAACATTGCCTGCACCTTGTCTCCTTGCATCGCCACGTTTGCTTCCATCATCAGGTTGCGATAGAAGGGCTCTGAGGGCCGCAGGAATGACTCGACGAAGATCGCCTTGCCGAAGGAGACGCCATCCAGGGCCGACAACTGCAGGGCGATCAACCCGCCCATGCTGTGTCCCAGGACGAAATCATACGCTTGACCACGGGACAGGTACTGCTCGCCAACCCACTCCGTCAGCTCGCTGACAGACGTGCATGTCCTCGTCACCTCTCCCGGATACGCCACGTAATCAATATCGCAGTCTGTCAGATCGCCGTTCACCTGATCCCAAATCCATGACTGACATTTCATGCCATACAGGAACAGTCCTTTCACTCACTTCCTCCGATGACACGACTCTATGACTCGCGTGCGGGCTACTTCCCATTGCCGATCGTTTTCTTGACGACAGCCGGCACCCCGGCGACCAAGGTGTCATCGGGGATATCCCGCGTGACCACGGCGCCCGAAGCGATGACTGCCCGGTCGCCAATCGTGACGCCAGGATTGATGATCGCGCCCGCACCGATCCAGACCTGATTCCCAATCCTGATGGGCAGGGCGTACTCGCGGCCCTCGGCGTTGCAGCGCTCCGCAGCCTTGACCGGATGCGTCGCCGTGCAGACGGTCACATTGGGACCGATCATCGTGTCGTCACCGACCGTGATCGTGTTGCAGTCGATCATCAGGCAGTTGTAGTTGCAGTAGAAGTTGGCGCCCACGTGGATGTTGCTGCCATACTCGCACCGAAAGCCCCGCTCCAGGTAGACGCGGGGCCCAGCCGTGCCAAGTAGCTCGCGAGTGATCTTCTCACGCCCTGCATAGTCATCGGCCGGCAGGGCATCCAGCTGCTGCGCGAGCAGATGCGCCCGGTCGCGCTCGCATACCAGTTCCTTGTCCAGGCAGTCATACATGCCGCCGGCCAGCATGATCTCCTTCTCGGTCATTGCGTTAACTCCCTTCAATCCAACAGATGTTCCATTATAGTAGGTTGCAGCATGGACGCCGTGCGCCGGCAGGCGAGCGGACATGGGTGAGCTTTCCGCACTGCCCAATAACGGCGAGGTGCTGGAGAAGCAGCTGAATGACGCCAGCATCGCCACGTTTGCCCAGCTGAAGGAGCTTGGCAGCGAGGAGACCTGGCTAGGGATCAAGACGATCGACGCCTCGGCGTGCATTCACCGACTGTACACCCTGGAAGGAGCATCCGGGGCATCCGCAAGGTGGACCTGCCCGTTGAGAGGAAAGCGGACCTGAGGGCGTCAAATGATGCCCACAAGCAGGCTTCTCAGACGCTATCCGTAGTCCGCGGGATTGACATCTGGCAGCAAGGCGACTTTCATTGGTGCTGCACGAGGCTACGGCGATGAGAGGGCGCCTACTTCGGATTTTATCCCAAGCGTGGCCAGTGTCGACCGAGACAGGATCATCTGCGCTGATACCGCCACCGCTGAACAACTTCTTTGATTTGGCCGTGCGATAGCGCGTCGTTTTGCCAACCCTTGTCAAAATCGATGTCGCCAGATCTCGGAAGTTGCTCCGGATCGAGATTCCTTATTAGGATACGGGAGGGGAGCATTGCAGCTTGCCCGACGAATATCGCTTCCTGTCTCCTTAGTCCAGAAAGCATCTTGGTCAGCCCAGACATTGAGTCAGGCAATATAGATCTGACATACTCGCAATCGGCGTCATTGGTAATCCGGAGAACAATCCAACTGTTGCATTGCGAAAGCACTGTTGCCTCCACCTCGCTAGGGCGCTGGGAAACCAAGAGAAGCCCGATACCATACTTGCGGCCCTCCTTCGCTATGCGTCGGATTGCCTCTTGGGCGGCCTCGTATTGGGCCTCGCCCCGATTCGGGACATAGCGATGGGCTTCTTCGCAAACGAGGAGAACCGGATTGCTCTCACGCTCACTCTGAGTCTGCCATATCTTTATATTGAACAGGGTTCGGGCAATGACGGCGCTGGAGACCCCTGCGATCTCATTCGGAACGCCAGACAGATCGATAACGCGAAGCTGGGGGTCATCGCCAAGGAGCTGGCTGATGACGCCAGGAAGCGGGTCCTCACTAGTGTCTGACCACTCAGCCATCATGAAGTTGTAGCGCTGGTCGGTCATCAAGACTTCAAGTTTCTGTAGTATCGAGTTGTGGGAGACCTGCTGGCTTGGCTGGTTAGGTTTGTCAGCTTCGATCTTCGCCTTCAGGGTTGACAGTTTGTAGGGGACAGGTGAATCAACGGTAATCATCTCAGGGTCCAGTCCGACTAGGTGTGCTCCTTCCTGACGGGCTAGCATAAGCGCATTCTTGACGATATTTGCCTGTGAGGTAGCGACAAATTCTGTCTTTCCGATCAACAACGATACAGTCTCCTGAAAACTGAGGAGCCAGTATGGCAGCTTCAGCGTGCCATCGTCAGTACACAGGCGCGAATGCTCCGCGAATGCACTTCCATATTCGGCATGAGGATCAAGGATGATGATATGAGGCTTCCACTTCTCATATCTGGCAACCGTTCCCCTCTCGAGGATGCTGTGGACGATAGCGGCAACGGCCGCCGACTTACCCGAACCAGTGGATCCCAGAACAGCGGTGTGCTTGCCGAGCAGTTCATTCAAGTCCGCAAGACAGGGCGTCCCCTCTGAGCCCACATGCCAGCCAAGTTGAATGGTCGCGCCGGTCACATTGCTGTAGATAGACCGCAGCTCGCTTCTCGGAGTCAGGTAGATGGTTTGCTGTGGCAAGGGGTAGTTGGATACTCCCCGCTCAAAATGAAGCTCCCAATTGCCAGATGTGTCACAAGTCCACTCGCCCTCGCCAAACAGGTCCGCCTCAACAATTCGCTCGTCCGAAGATGAGGTCAATGCTATCCCACGTTCTGCCTGTAACTCCGATTTCATCCTCAAGCGTCCCACCAGAGCATAGATGAGGCGACGCCCAAAGTGGATCTTGAGAATGGAACCGAACTGACCGATTCGGTATGTCTCTCCGGCATACACACGAGACAACTCAGATACCGTCGCATCTAGCTCCGCAATGACGTGCAACCCATCGACCTCTATGATCTTGCCAACTGCCAGGTTTTCGATGGGCTCGCTTGGGTTGTTGATTGGTCGACTCATCTCTCCCCTCCAAGCAAACGTGAAACATTCTCGAACTTCCACCACGGCAGGTCAGTCGATTCCGAAGGTTTGCGAATCTCGCCATGGAAGAATCCTCTCTTTGCGAAGACGAGCACTTGTTCTCCAATATCGGTGTCGTCACACCACGTCTGTACCTGTCCTCGAGGAACGTCATCGCCCGTGAATACAACGACTGTGAGTCGACCTGCCGATTCGCGCAACGCGCGGTCCACCTCGAGGTTGATATGCGCATCGCCGAAGCTATACCCGCATATCAGGAGAATCTTCTGAGACCCCGCTGACGACTTCAGAGCATCCCGCGCAAGCTGCATCAACTGAGCGTACGGATCGCGTTGAGTCTCGCGATACTTAGTGGAGGCGGGCCAGATGAGAACTCGTTTGTTGGCGCTAGTCGAGATAGCTACATTGCTCGCCACACGACGAGGCAGTGGATCATCGTCCAGCGAACACCAGTCAATCGAGCCGTGGAGTTTGTACAATTTCGAGGAGAGACCATCTCGATCGAAGACCCCAGGATTCCACCACCCTGTGGCTCCGCCCTCAAGCCCATCAGCAAAGGAGATCTTCTCCAACGCAAGAGCGTCCTCGAGAAGCGTGTCATAGTTGAGACAGAGATAGTATACAGGATCGTTTCCACTGATTCGTCCAGGCCGTCTCGGATGATGGATAGTCTGCACAAAGTTGCGGTGTGTTGATATGTCCATCTGACGATCATTACTTGCGATGACATCTGCGATAGCCCGTTTGATGTTCTCTGCCGCATCTCGCAACTGACCGTTTGTGTACTCGGTCCCGGCGACCGAAATCCTACAGTCAGAGTCACAGCAGTTCGTTCTTCGGTCGACTATGGCCAAGATATCTACTATTTCACTCAGGTAGTCTTCAATGTTCGCCCTCTTTGCCCCCGAGAATCCTATCTGGGTTCCCTGAAGAACGGCCTTTGTGGTGCTGTCGAGACTGTCGCTCTCCAGGACCTTCGTGGTCAGTTCCTCCATCAACGGCAATCCCGCACATGTGCTGCAACCAGCGCCAATCAGGAAGACTTTCCCGTTCTGGTCCATGAGCTTGTCGAGATCCCCCAGACAGTCCTCGAATTGCGCCAGTGCCGAAAAATCATCTGGTTCACTCACAAGTCAGCCCCCTTGAAGCGGAATGTCTTCAGATGTCAGAGAAAGCACCCAAGAAGCGACCGAGAACCTACTGCTCTGGATGTCGTCTGCTCAGGCGCAGTCGATCATGCCATGCGCATGTTGGCTACTTCTTAGATATACGCAGAAACATAATGTTGTCAAGCTAGACTGTTCGACAGAGTCGCTGGTTGTGCGCTGTTCGGCACGTCAGGGAAACGGTCACAATGTGGAGTGTGGTTGGGGATCTGGCACTTGAGATTTCATGTGACTATGGCCGCCACCTTCCTGATCTTGTTCCTTGTCCTCTGAGACTAGCCCTCGCCGAGGCGATCCCTCAAGCACTCGATGCACCAAGCTACTTGCAAGGTCCATGGCGACGTAGTCACTGAGGAGGCCTATGCCGTGTGTCGATCAATCGTTCCGGGGTCACAAAAACCCTGCAGGTTGCCTCCTCTTGCGGACCGACACCGCCGTCATGGGAGCGTCCATGGGCGCTTACAGGGCGTTGAAGTGCGCGCTGTGCCGGCCGGAGTAATACGGCTCCTGCTGTGCGTTCTCGTCTGCCTGTCTGTTCCTCGGAGACTTCCTGGACGGCGAAGGACAACAGCTCGATGTCCGGGCGCTCAGGGCCAAGCATGGCGGCCAGCGGGTCACGGACTTTCAGGCTGCCTGCGGCGAGAACCTCCGGTTCCGGGATGAGATGCAGACGCTGGACTTTGACCTCGTCTACGAGGAATGGCTCAGCGCCCACGACTGCACCTTCTGCAACGAGTCGTAGCGGCGAGCGCTGCAACGGTGCTTTGGAGACTGACGCGCTACCGAGCAGGAGTCTTCCTCCAGATACCGGTTTAGTCCGTTCGGTTGCAGTGTGCAGTGCTTTCCTGTTACCTATTTGGGCGGTCTCAGGGTTTGGCTGAGGTCTACCACTATTCTGTGCGCAGCAAGCCATTCGCTGCTAAGAAGGTCCGCATAATACGGTCGCAACATTTCGTTTCCTATGATACGCGCGGCAGCGTAACAGATCAGTGCATCGCCTGGCGCAAATCGCCATTCCCGGTCCGGGTCGTGGTTGACTTCGTGCTTGGCACTGTTATATAGATCCAGGAGAATCCATGATGGCTTCAACACACTGTCGGAGAGCAGCTTCTCTTTCCTGATCTCGTTAAGGCTCGTGCCTAACGTGTATCTACTCGTCTCCAATTGCCTGAAGAGTGAGAGCCTTCGTCTGAGAAAGTACTTAGCAGCTGCCTCTACATGCTGCCCGGATGAGAGAACAGAGAACTTCGCCGTCTCATAGACGGCGCTCCTGTCATACAAGTGGAAGAATTCCGTTACAGCATACTGCAACGGACGGAAGATGCTTCTGGCAACATCAAGGTGCTGCTGGTTAAGCATTTCTTTTCCAGACTCGCGTCCAGTGATTCCGCCTACAGAATCATCTAGTTTCCAGAACGCACTCAACTCGAAATCGTGCGGGTGATCCTGAATTTCAAGCATTGCATCAGCAATTGTGTTCCGCTGATCCTGGTCCAGAACCAGACTCTCAAGCTCAGACGACTCTTTCAGTGGCTGGTCTCTCATATGGGATTGCCCTTCCCTTCGCGCGCTCTTACAGAAACTGTATTGTCAAGCTGCTTCATGGCAACATACCACTGCTCTGCCACGACGCGGCCAAACATGCGCCTCGCGCTACAGTATACTGTATCAGCTAGAGGGAGGCTGGGTGTGCCGCGCTCGACAAACGGATCAGGCTTCTGGTGGCTTCAAAGCGCGTATCTGAACGTACTTGAGGAATAGGGGGTCGTCAGTCCCGAGACGGCCCTGCCCCTGGACAAGATCGACGGCATGATCAACCCCCTGGTGCGGTTCGGCGCATTCGGCTCAGGCTGGCTCGTCGTGCACAAGCTGACGCGGTACGGGGTCCTCGTGGCCTGCCTCGGCAACCGGTACTACCCGAACCAGGAGGCCGCCGATGAGTTCCGGCATAGCTTTGCGCGATGGTTCATGTGGTGATGGCGGAATCCATAGTCAGACGTACCGGAGTATCAAGGGAGCTGCGGCTCGGAGAAGCGCCGGTATTCTGGCGTTTCCGTCCTTCCAACCCGTAAATGGGTGGACCGACTGGCAGCCTAGCCTCAACTGATCGTTTCACACGTGGTGGCGCCTGCCGGTGACGTGCAGCCTAACTACGCCCCATCATAGAGCCCTTTCTGTCGGAGGGACAATACGGACTACTTCTTCTTGGTGATTCCCTTGAAGGGTCCCTTGTCGGCCTTCTGGTCCATGAACTTCTTGTCCGGGCCCCTTTTTGTCCAGCGCTCATTCTGTGGGTTGAAGACCTGGTCCCGTTTCTTGACTGCTCCTTCTCGGTGATTGTCACCGGGCTTGCCATTCTTTGCCATCTGTCTCCCTTCAATGCATCACGGAGCGCTTCTCACGAATATCCCATGGCCGGGAAGTTCAACAGCAGAGCGCCGACAGCCACGCTTCCGACACAGCAATCGCGGCAATGGTAACAATCGTACCATATTTGTCAACGTGTCACTTCCTATGTGGTTCCGGTAGCCACGCCATGCACTGGCCCCGTTCAGTTCACCGCCTCGGCGGCCTGAGGTGCCTCTGCCCAGTCGGCACAGAGCAGCTCTGCCTGCTCGAGAATCGTCTGGGTGGCCTGGATCTGTTTGTCAGGCGGGTAGTGATACTTGCGCAGGATCCTCTTGACGTCCAGGCGTAACTGGGCCTTAACGCTGTCCTTGACGGTCCAGTCGATGGTTACATTCTTGCGCAGCGTCTTCACCAGTTCACGGGCAATCATGGTCAGGGTCGCATCGCCCAGCACCTGCACAGCGCTGTCGTTGACACCCAGGGCATCGTAGAAAGCGATCTCATCGGGCGTCAGCCCCAAGTCCTCGCCCTTCTTCTGCGCCGCACGCATCTGATGCGCCAGCTCGATGAGCTGGTCGATCACCTGCGCTGTCTCGATGGCGTGGTTCTGATAGGCGCGGATGGACCGTTCCAGCATCTCAGCAAACGACCGAGCACGCACGAGGTTGGTGCGCATGCTGCCGTGGATCTCACCCATCAGCAGTTTGCGGAGCGTCTCCACTGCCAGGTTCTTGTACGGCATGTGGCGTACTTCCTCCAGGAATTCATCAGAGAGGATGGAGATGTCCGGCTTCTTGAGACCTGCGGCCGCGAAGATGTCGACCACGCCGTCCGACCAGATGGCTCCCGACACGATCTGTCGGATGGCATGGTCCAAGTCCTCCTCAGATTTCGGATCGCTAGCCGTCGACTTGGCCAGGGCAGCCCGCACCGCCTGGAAGAACGCCACATCATCACGGATAGCGAGCGCCTTTGGGTGTGGGACCGCCAGGGCAAACGCTTTGGATAGCGCTGTAACGGCGTCCAGCGTGCGCTCCTTGCCGTCCTCCTGCGCCAGGATATGCTCCATAGCAGCTGGCAGCAGGGTCACGCGCTGCTCAGCGGTGCCACTCGTCCACAGGCTCCAGTCGAACCCGTGGAAGAGTCCACAGCACACCTCGTACTTCTCCATGAGCACCGTGACGGCCTCCTCCTGGTCCACGGCGGTCGTACCGGTGCCACCGTTCTCAGTGTACGTCGCGAGTGCCGTTCGGAGTTCGTCCGCCAGTCCCAGGTAGTCGACGATGAGGCCGCCGGGTTTGTCCTTGAAGACACGGTTGACACGTGCGATAGTCTGCATCAGGCCATGTCCACGCATCGGCTTGTCCAGGTACATGGTATGCAGGCATGGCACGTCGAATCCTGTCAGCCACATGTCGCGCACGATGACGACCTTGAACGGGTCTGCAGGATCCTTGAACCGTTTGGCCAGCGCCTCCCGTCCTTGCTTGTTGCGAATGTGCTGCTGCCAGTCGATGGGGTCTGATGCGGCACCCGTCATGACGATCTTGAGTACTCCCTTGGTATCGTCGGCATCGGCCCACGCTGGGCGCAGCTTGATGATGGCGTCATACAGCTCGACGCAGATGCGCCGGCTCATACACACGATCATGGCCTTGCCATCCATCGCCGAGAGGCGCTGCTCCCAGTGCGTCACGATGTCCTGGGCAATCATCTGGACCCGCTTCTCCGACCCAACAACGGCCTCGAGGGCTGCCCACTTGGTCTTCAGCTTTTCCTTGCGCGCCAGCTCCTCACCCTCGGTCGCCTCTTCGAAGTCCCTGTCCAAGTGCGGCCGTTCGGCAGGGTTGAGCTCCAGCCTGGCCAGACGGCTCTCATAGTAGATCGGGACCGTCGCATGATCATCCACTGAGCGTTGAATGTCGTACACGCTGATGCAGTCGCCAAAAACGGCATACGTGTTCTTGTCCGCCTGCTCGATTGGTGTGCCAGTGAAACCGATGAACGAGGCATTGGGCAGCGCCTCGCGCATGTGCCTGGCAAACCCGTCGATGAAGTCATACTGGCTGCGGTGTGCCTCATCGGCGATGACAACGATATTGTGGCGTGCCGAGAGCTGTGGGTACTGGTCGCCGCCGTTCTCGGGCAGGAACTTCTGGATCGTCGTGAACACGACACCGCCCGAAGCCACCGCAAGCAACTCCTTGAGCTGCGCGCGGTCCTGCGCCTGCACCGGCTCCTGGTGCAACAGCTCGTGACACTGGTGAAAGGTCTCAAACAGTTGGTCGTCCAAGTCATTGCGGTCCGTGAGGACGACGATGGTCGGGTTGTCCATGGCCGGATGCGCAATGATGCGCCCAGCGTAGAAGGCCATGGTCAGACTCTTGCCCGAGCCCTGGGTATGCCACACGACGCCGCAGCGCTTGTCGCCCGAGGCACGCGTCGCCTCGATGGTGTGCTCCACGGCCGTCAGCACGGCGTGATACTGGTGATACGCCGCCATGATCTTGATGGGGTCGCCGTCCCCGTCCTCAAACACGACAAAGGAACGAACGATGTCGAGGAAGCGCCGCTTGCCGAGAGCTCCCTTGATCAGCACGTCGAGCTGGGGCATCGAGGCAGGCGCCAGCTGATCACCCTCGATGGTGCGCCAGCGCATGAAGCGTTCCTTATCCGCCGTCAGGGACCCGATGCGGGCCTCGGTCCCATCACTGATGACAAGTGCCTCATTGAAACGCATCAGGTTGGGGATCTGCTTCTTGTACGTCTGCAGCTGATTGAATGCAGTCCAGATAGTCGTGTTCTCGTCGGCTGGGTTCTTGAGCTCCATGACGACGAGTGGCAGGCCGTTCACAAACAGTACGACGTCCGCCCGTCGGTTAATGTTGTTCTCGACGACGGTGAACTGATTGACTGCCAGCCAGTCGTTGGCCTCCGGATGATCAAAGTCCACGAGATGCACCAGATCGCCCTTGATGCTGCCATCCGGGCCCTGATACTCGACCGGGAAGCCGCTGACCAGCCACCGGTGAAACAGCCGGTTGCTCTGCACCAGCGATGGGACTTCCTGTCTCTCCAGCCTGCGGACAACATCGTCCAGGCAGTCAGCAGGAATCGAGGGGTTCAGTCGTCTCAGCGCAGAACGAAGGCGATCTTCGAGAATGACCTGATCATACGACGTGCGTTCAGCGGCTAGTTCGCCGGGAGCAATGGAAGGACCAGCGACAACCTGAAAGCCGATTCCCTCAGCCCACGACAGACAGGCGTCTTCGACGACAGATTCTGCAAGTATCATCGGTTGATTGAATCCATGAAGTGGGGGTACTTGCTGACGTCGACTTGCTCGTCAAAGCGCTTCCTCATCGAAGCAAGGACTTCTGAATGATCACGTCGAGCCCATCCACGGTCGTAGGTCTGATTGTTGCTCTCAATAGCATCCAGCAGTCTTCTGAATTCATCGACTGTGTAGTTAGCCAAACAAGGGCGAATTACTTTGCAGAACACAACATCCGCTCTATCGTAGCAGCCGCTCTCCCCATAGTAGCTGATGCCGAGGTCGTGCATCTGGTTAGCGCAGTCATTGTCTAGAGCAATACTGTAGATCTCTCCAAAAGTGTCCAGCGAGAGACGCGGGTCCGCAACAGCAGCCTTGGCGACTACTGCTCGTATGTGCTCCTGTACAGAGGCATGGACATACCATGCCGTGGCAAACGCGTCCAGATTCCGGTCAAGAAAGCTCTGCAGCGGGGCCCTCGCCTGGTCCGTCAAGTTGGAATACACTCTAGGGTGTTTGGTCAGAAAAGTGGAAAGGAGACTCAGCTGATCATCGGCTGGCTCCACTTGCGAGAAATAGGAGGCATCTTGCTGTATGGCCAGCTCACATGTATCAGGAGCTGCACCATAAACCTGACATAGCGCACGAAGCAGTGATTGTCGGTTTTCCTCGCCACCCGTATTCGCTGAGTGAAACGTGATGCGCCAGATATCCCTAAACAGCTGCCCGACCACCGGCGGCGCTAGATGTCCGAAGTACTTCGCTTGAAGGTATTTGTGCAGAGAGTCGTCATCCGGCAGTTTCGGCGCGTAGTCGCACACATCATCGGTGAACGCATCCACCACCTTGCGAGTGAGTAAGGCTGGCTTCGTAAGAACAGCCTCGAGTGCAGTCCTCATATAGGATCTGACTTGTTCCCTTGACGGCGAATACAAGGCTTCCTTTGTGTCCAATACAGGATGCGCTGAGAGGTTCCTGTGCTGCCGAAGATCGGCGAGGCTTTCGCTCTCCCCAGGCTCCAGCAGATTCGTACTGCTTTGCACACGCCTCAGTAGTTCCTCTTCCCATCGAGGCGACGAAGGGTCCTTCTCCCGCTGCATTCTGACGCTCTCAAGGATAGCCTTGGCTGTCACGTCTCCGTATGCATCTCGCATTTCCTCGAGTTTGAACAACAGATCACATACGACAACCGACCAAAGCATGACAGTTGCTGATCTGTAGCTGCCTGTAACGTAATCCTTGTTTACCTCTCCAAAATACTCACGCGTTCTACTGTCCTGTATGCGGTCCATAGTCAATTCGATCGAGAAGTCCGACATCAGCGTCTCCTATTGTGTCTCCGGTCGCCGTCACAGTCCAACAGCATCTGCTTGGCCGCAGTCGCCGCCGCAATTGAGATCCTCTTTGATTTCCTCAGTAGCCTCAACTGGTCGCTTCTTTCGTCACGCGTCGACTCCGACTCAACCACATCGTCGTCAGCAACACGTTGCATTACACCAACCACTTCCTGTATATCAAAGTGCAACAGCCTAAACGAACGTTCGCGATCGGACGCAACGTAGAATCCCTTAAGCCCGGAAGACGAAGCGTCCACCACGAAGATGAAGCTGTGAATGAGCTGGTCGCAGAAGCGACGCAGACCAACGCCGGCCGGAACGGGCTGGGACAGATCATAGAACTTATCTATGTGATGCCAATTCATCGAGTCTGGTATGCGGGCCCTTCGCATGCTGCACATGGCGTGTAGCGTGATGCTCTCAACCTCATCTGACAGCTTGTTTGCGTCAAGCAGCTTCCTCACGATATAGCCAGTGATGAAGAGTTCTTGTTCGACCGCAGCAAGCGATGACTCTGGCCACCGCTTCTGGTGAGTTCGACGATCCAGCGATGCCGCTTGTTTTGCCAATTTCATCTTCCACGGCCAGGATTCCCAAATCACCGAGCCACACTCGCTATGAGCCAGCATCTCCAACTCTCAGTTGGCCTGAAAGAAGCTTGGGCAACATCGCGTCACGGAGAGCCACGATCGTCTCTGACTGCTCGACTGATGCGCGGATAAGGTTCAGAATCGGTTCAGCCAAGGAATCGAACCTCATGACGAGTTGCAGCGGAGGCAGTGCAAAAACAAATGACGGGATCGCCTCCTTTGCAAGGTGCAATACGGTGGTTCCAGTAGTATGCGAGTAGGTGTGCGAAACAAACTCATCAGTCCGACCCAAGCAATAGAGGAACGAACGTGTAGTCTTCTGGCTGTTAGGCCGGATGATGATCGTGTCGAGAGACGCAACGAGTGTCTGGTACGCTGCCGTTCCGTGTACCATTGCAGTCCGCCCAATGATGGCTGCTGCCTGAGTAACGTCAGTACACGCGATGACGATGTCACCTGGAGTGACAACTTGTTCTGGCTTGTAGAACCCTGCAAATGACTTGAGTCCATCTGAGCGATAGCCTCCGCCCCGAGCGAACGACTTCAGTGTCACCAGCGCTGTGTCAGAGTCTACCAGATCATCACTGGCATATGAACACCCTTTGACTGTACTGACTAGCTCGCCAAGGCTCCTGACCGTCCATCCCCTCGGAATCTGGCCGAGTTCGGAATCCTCAAAGGAATCGGGAAAGAGAGCAGCAACGTCGCGAGGCAGGCCAGTATCACGGCCCTCGGCCTTGGCATGGACCGGATCGAAGTCGATGAACCAGCTCTTGAACAAGGCCCGCGCCATCACTTCAAGAGTCTCGTTCATCCGCCGGTTGAGTTCGATCTTGTCGTCGAGGGTACCGAGGATGCGGGCAATGGCACGCTGTTCCGATAGAGGAGGAAGATTAACCTCAACGATTCTGAAAGTCTCTCGCGTTATCGTGTCAAACACAGCGCCATGAGCCACTTGTTTCAGTCTTGGAACAATCCCGTGAAGTAGGTAGTAGATGAAATCCGTATCGGCGATACCTGGTTTCCCCCGGATGCCATAGCACGATTGGTTGAATGCCATCGGTCTACCAAGCTGAGCTACAACGCCAACTGTACCTCGTGCCGAGATGATGACGTCTCCTTTGTCTAGCACCGTCGTT
>Ga0209098_1003025_pt1 | contig 14373 bp, 7 predicted proteins | sample AD_JPNHW1_MetaG_FD_184429 | JGI IMG/M metagenome (GOLD analysis project Ga0209098, IMG submission 184429) | Active sludge microbial communities of municipal wastewater-treating anaerobic digesters from Japan - AD_JPNHW1_MetaG (SPAdes) (version 2) | ecosystem: Engineered > Bioreactor > Anaerobic >... | reverse complement strand
ATGGCGGAGGCGACCTGCGGGAAACAGAAGGGCCAACTTCAAATCGCTCACAAGCTTGTTTCGTCGCAACAAGCCTTCCGGGAGACGATTGGGAAACCCAAGGCATCAAACATCCGGACAGAAGTGGCTTTATACAGGTGTTTTTTAATTTCGGCAGCCGGCATGGTTTGTAATTCGTCGGGGCTATGGTCGTAAACGAGCGCCATTCGTCCCGGTTGGACATAACCGACAAAATCTCCCAGATCGGAGCGACGATGGGGCTCTTCTTGTGGCGATGAACGCCGCGCCCAATCCAGTAGGCTGTCCGCGAAGAACTTGAATTTAATTTTGCCGCGAACTTCGCGCTTGTATAGCGCCAGCCTGAAATTGGTTCCTTCGGCGGAGACTGCGTAGTAGGGATTCTTGTACTCGTGTCGCGAGGGAAAAACATGCGACCGAAGCTGGAGCGGATCGCTCACGGTTTCGGCGCGGATGCGGACTTTTCTAATAGAAACTCCGGAAGGCATTTGAAACCCGCCTTCGTCCATGGCTTTTTTGAAGGCGGCGCCGCCGTCGATGCGCCGCCGGACTTCTTCCTGAACGATCTTGCGAATGGCGGGATCGACGATTTTGTCCAGATCGTCTATGCTTGCGAACGCTTCAGTCGTCAGCGGTTTGCGGATCACGAAGCCCTTTTGGCCGCCGTTTTCGGGGTTTTGGATACAGCCGTAAAAACTGTCTTTGTGGAGCTGGCCGCGGACGGTATCGCCGCGGGTGGCGACCTTGCTCAGGGTGCTGCCGTCTTGAAGGTGGACTGCCTTGGAGAGTCGGACGGCGCATCGGGCAGTTTGCTTCATTTCGACGTGGCGAGGCAGATGCTTGACGAGAATCGATTCGCCAGCGTCGAATACGGCCTGGGCATAACCTGGGAACGGATGGAGCTTTTCCGGAAAGGTGGATTCGTAGTCCTTTTCGCCGTCGTCCTTGCAGTAGGAGCAGATGCGGTTGAAGCGGTCGCGATCAAGGCCGGCGATGACCATGGCGTCGATGGCGTGATGGAGATGGCTGGACCGCTCTTTCTTCTCCGTGATCTTCTGGATGCCCCAACCATGTCGGGCCCAGGCCACGGCCGTGCCGTTGACGGGGTAGGTGCGTCGATACGCGGTGCGTAGCAGGGCGATCGCATGGCGCGATATAATGCCGGTATCCACGAGTTGCCGGTTTAGGAATCCTTCCGTCAGGCGTTCGGCGTCTTGCGTGAACGCCGCGACCTTGTCGCGCCAATAGTTCAATTCAAACCGGGTGACTAAAGCTTTCTGGCGGTTGCGCGCGCGAGCTTCCGGGTTGTCCGCCGGAGTGTTGCGCGCGATTTGCTGCTGGTTGAGATAGACGGCTTCCAATTCCGCCACCTTGTCTTGCCAAGGTTTCAGGCGCACCAAGATCTCGTCGTAATTGTCGCATTCCGCCGGGATTCGTCCCTTTTTTCGCTGGCAGTTGTAGGCGTGGAAGCAAAGCGTCAGGTTGGCCTGGCTGTTGTTTCCCGACCGGCACCGGGGAATGGTGTGCTCGATGTCGCAGGCTCCCGAGAAAAGATCATGCTGGGAAATTGTGCGGTGGGGATCGTCTGAATATAGACATTTTTGGCTTTGTTCTTGCCAGAGAATGTAGCGCAAGATGTCTGTGTCGCTGGGATTGGGGCGGCCCATTTCCGCCAGCCGCTCGCGGGCTTCGAGCCGAATTTCTTCGCGCTGTTTTTGCCAGGCGGCAAAGGCCATGCGGGTATTGCGGTCGTTGACGCTGCGCGCCAATTCGAGATGGATGCGCGTGTTGGCATCGATCCGGCCCGTGCGGCGCAGATAATTGACATGCTTGCGCAAGACGGTCAGCGTCCGCTGTACCAGCGGGTTGCGCAGCATGCCCAGATTGACCGGGGGCAAGATGTCGCTCGGGGGTACGTCCGCATAGGAGGCGTCGGCATGGCTGTCGCGGAAATACAGCCGGTTGAACTGGTCTTCCGTGAAGGACCACTTGGCCTGCATGTATTGCCACAGGCGCGTTTGCAGGGGCACGACGCCAATTTTGGCATTCTGGCTATGGTCGCGGAGATTCTTGCGGTAGTCCTCGTTGCGTTCCTGCATGTCGGCGATGATTTCCGCCTCATGCACGGAAAAGTCGGATGGGCCCATTACTTCCGGGATCTTGGCGAGGAAAACGGCCTGCGAGAGTTCTATCCCCTTCATCAAGAATGGATTGATCCTATGGATGGCGGCGAGACTGTACTGGGCGTAGCCCTCCGGGCAGACGATGCGGATGAACGCGGCGGACGCTTCATTGCCCAGTCCAAGTTTGGTTTTCGCAAAGGCCAGCAACTTGTCGTCGTCTTCAAAGAATGTCAGCGCATTGAAGGCGGTTTGGCAGGTGTAGGTCACGCTGCGGCCATCGGGCGCCTGGGTTTGACGGGACCATGCCGCGCAATCTCCTCCGAATACTTTATCGAGCTGGTGGGTGACACAGCAGGTGGCCACAGTTTTTTTAGGCGGGTAGTTGAAACGGGTTTCCTTGGGCATTTTCAACGTTTTGACGATGTCGGCGAAGTGGACGTAGCGTGCGGATTTGAAAAACGCTTTGGCGACCTTGGCACGTTGTTCCGATGTAAGCGGGATTCTTTCGCCGTCTGCGGCGACGATTCTTATCGTGTTGATGAAGGACCACATGCGGAAGGTCTCAAACGCCGGATGGGCAACTTGGCAGCGGTTATGTTTCTTTTCCAGCGGACATTTGCCGATGAGGTGGGTTTGCGGTCGCAGGGGCCGCTGGAAAAACAACACTCGTCGAATCCGTTCGGCCAGCTCGCCATCCAGGTCCTGGTCCTTGGCGATGGCGTCAAATTCTTTTTCGTAGTGCTCCTTGCGGCCGGTGTAGCAGCCGCGAACCTTTTCACCATTTTGGTATAAATCAAAGAAATGCTGACCCAGGGTGCATTGCTTCTTTTCCAGCTTGGCGGTCAATTCGGCGATGGAGTTCTTGACCTTGCTGCGCTTGTCCTGCTTCTTGCCCTGCCGCTCTTCCTTCTCGTTACGGGCATCCTTGCGGGAACTGCGGAATCCCCGGCGCTGCGCCAAATGGTAGATGGCGCGGCCCAAAACGTCGGGCGCAACCTTGCGCGCGGCGGCGGCCGCACGATCCCCGTAGGGATTGTCTTCGCGGGTGCTCTTGAGCCAGTTTCGGAAATCTTTGTTTCCGACGGGATACGCATCATCTTGTTTCCATCGTTTCAATTCGTCCATCGTCAACGGACACATACCGTTGGAGATGAGAATTTCGAGGATTTTAAGTTTGCGCATCCGTCGTCGGAACTTCAGGCGTCGTGCCATGCGGTGCTTGCGGCGCTCGGCGGCTGGCGTTTCGAGGGAATCGTTTCCCTTTTCGCGTTTGATGCCTTCTTCGAAGATTACGACGCCCGCATCCTGAATGGCGTTTTTCGCGGACTTCTCGCTGTCGAGAATGGCCCAGCCCAGTGAATTGGTCCCCAAATCGATGCCGAGGGTTTTCATAAATAAATTCCTTTTCGCTTGCAGCGAGTGTGCCACCCGGCTAATGTGCTGGCAACATCTTATCACAACAAGGCTATATGCCGAAGGTAAAATGCCTGCCGTCTGGTTCGCCAGACGGTTTTTTTATGCCGTATTTTTCGATGGTTTTAGAGGCGTGGCGCTGCATTTCTGGCCAGATTTTCGCCGTTGACGAAGGCGGGGGGCGGGGGCTAGAGTGCCGTTCCGGGTAGCGCATTCGGCACATCCATCCGGAGGTAGGCGACGATGAGCACGACGGTCGGCGATCTGTTGCGAATCAAGGGGAACAAGGTGGAAACCATCCAGGCGGGCGAACCGCTGCTCGAGGCCATCCGCCGCATGAGCGACAAGCACATCGGCTGCCTCGCGGTGGCCACCAAGGCCGGCAAGCTGTCGGGCATCGTGTCCGAGCGCGACGTGCTCTGGAAAATCGTCGCCGCGGGCAAATCGCCCAAGACGAACCAGGTCAAGGACGCCATGACGCCGGTGAAGCAGATGAAGACGGTCGCGCCGTCCGCGTCGGTGGAAGAATGCATGGCGCTCATGACGGGCCGCCGGCACCGCCATCTGCCCGTGCTCGACGACGGCCGGCTCGTGGGCCTGATTTCCATCGGCGACGTGGTGAAGTTCATGCTGGATGCCCAGCAGGCGACGATCCAAAGCCTCGAAAAATACATCACGGGGACGTTCTGAGCAGCGACACCGCCGCGGCGGGGCCGCGGCCCAACCGGAGAGCGGAGCGATGACGAAAACCTGCACGTGCGCCTGCGCGGAAGCCGCGCCGGACGAAGCGGAACTGATGAAGCGGCTGGAAGAGGTGCTGGCCGAGCAGAAGGACAAGCCGGGCGGGTTGATTCCGGCGCTGCAGACGGCGCAGGCCATTTTCGGCTATCTGCCGGAAACGGTGCTGCGGCGCGTGGCGCAGGCGTTCGACAAGTCGTACAGCGAAGTGGCGGGGGTGGTCTCGTTCTATTCGTTCTTCTCGACGGTGCCGCGCGGGAAATACCTCGTGCGAGTGTGCTTGGGGACGGCGTGCTACGTGCGCGGCGGCAACGAAGTGCTGCGGGCCATGAAAGACAAGCTGGGGATCGACGTCGGCGGCACGACGCCGGACCGCCTGTTCTCGCTGGAAGTCGGCCGCTGCTTCGGGGCGTGCGGCATGGCGCCGGTGCTGATGGTCAACGACGACCTGCACCAGCGCGTGAAGCCGGCGAAGATCGGCGAATTGCTGGAGAAATACCGCGCGCCGAAGCAGGAGGTCCAGCCGTGACCAAGCACCTGAAGAAGATCGAAACGGGCGAAACGCTGGCGACGTGGCGGGACCAGTTGCGCAAGACGGAGAAGGTCGCGCAGGAAGTGCGGATCTGCATGGGCGGCAGCTGTCTGGCCTCGGGCGCGCCGGAAATCGCGGAAGCGTTCAGGAAGGAATTGGCGGCGGCGGGGCTGGCGGAGCAGGTGCCGGTGCGCGCGGCGGGCTGCATGGGCCCGTGCGTGCGCGGCCCCGTGCTGCGCCTCGGCGACGGCACGTTCTATCAGGGCGTGAAGCCGGAGGACGCCGCGGAAATCGTCCGCGAGCATCTCGTCGGCGGGCGCCCGGTGGCTCGGTTGATCGCCCGCGACGAGGCGACCGGCCAGCCGCAGGCGCAGGAAAAGGACATTCCGTTCTTCACGAAGCAGACGCAGATCGTGCTGCGCAACTGCGGAAAGATCGATCCGGAGCGGATCGAGGAATACGTGGCGCGCGACGGCTACGCGGCGCTGGCGAAGGTGCTGGGTGCGCTCCAGCCCGAGCAGGTGGTCGAGGAAATGAAGGGCTCCGGCCTGCGCGGGCGCGGCGGGGCGGGGTTCCCGACGTTCCTGAAGTGGGACTTCACCCGGCGGGCGCCGGGCGACCTGAAATACGTGCTGTGCAACGCGGACGAAGGCGATCCGGGCGCGTACATGGACCGCAGCGTGCTGGAAGGCGATCCGCACAGCGTGATCGAAGGAATGGCCATCGCGGCCTACACGATCGGGGCGGCGCAGGGCTACGTCTACGTGCGGGCGGAATATCCGCTGGCCGTGGCGCGACTCAAGAAGGCCATCGAGCAGGCGCGCGCCTGCGGCTTCCTGGGCAAGAAAATCCTCGGCACGGCGTTTTCGTTCGATCTGGACATCCGCATGGGCTCCGGCGCGTTCGTGTGCGGCGAGGAAACGGCGCTGATCGCGTCCATCGAAGGCAAGCGCGGCGAACCGCGGCCGCGGCCGCCGTTCCCGGCGCAGAAGGGGCTGTGGGGCAAGCCGACGGTGCTCAACAACGTGGAGACCTACGCCAACGTGCCGGCGATCCTGCTGAACGGCGCGGCGTGGTACGCCCAGTGGGGCACGCCGAAGAGCAAGGGCACGAAGGTGTTCGCCTTGGCCGGCTGCGTCCAGAACACAGGCCTGGTGGAAGTGCCGGTGGGCACCTCGCTGGGCGAGCTGATCTACGACATCGGCGGCGGCATCCGCGGCGGCAAGGCCTACAAGGCCGCGCAGATCGGCGGGCCGTCGGGCGGCTGCATCCCGAAGCAGAACCTCAACGTGCCGCTGGACTACGAAAGCCTGCAGGAACTGGGCGCCATCATGGGCTCCGGCGGTTTGATCGTGATGGACGAGGACACGTGCATGGTGGACGTGGCCCGGTTCTTCATCGAATTCGTGCAGGAGGAATCCTGCGGCAAGTGCGCGCCGTGCCGGGTGGGCACGAAGCGCATGGGCGAGATCCTGCAGCGCATCTGCGACGGCGAAGGCGAAATGGAAGACGTCGAGCGCCTCGAAAAGCTGGGCGCGTTCATCAAGGAAGCCTCGCTGTGCGGGCTGGGGCAGACGGCGCCGAATCCGGTGCTGTCGACGATCCGGCATTTCCGCGAGGAATACGTGCAGCACATCCGCGACAAGCATTGCGCGGCGGGCGTGTGCCCGTCGCTGGTGCTGGCGCCGTGCCTGAGCGCGTGTCCGGCGGGCGTGCAGGTGCCGGGGTTCGTGGCGCTGACGGCGGAAGGCCGCTACGCCGAGGCGCTCAAGCTGCACCGCGAGCGCAATCCGTTTGCGGCCATCTGCGCGCGAGTGTGCTTCCACACCTGCGAAGACCACTGCCGGCGGACGGCGCTCGATGGCGAGGCCGTCGCGATCCGCGGCATCAAGCGCTTCATGGTGGATCAGGAAGTGACCATCGTGAAACCGGCGGCGCTTGAAAGCGCCGCCAACGCGGCGCGCAAGGTGGCGATCGTCGGCGCGGGGCCGGCGGGCCTGACCTGCGCATACTTTTTGGCGCGGCTGGGCTACAAGCCGACGGTGTACGAGGCCGAGCCGCGGCCGGGCGGGATGCTGGTGCAGGCGATTCCGGCCTACCGGCTGCCGCGCGAAACCCTCGCGCGCGAAATCCGCATGATCGAATCGCTGGGCGTCGAGATCAAGACCCTCCAGCGGCTGGGCAAGGACTTCACGCTCCAGCAACTGCGCGACGAAGGCGCCGAGGCGGTCTTTCTGGCCGTGGGCGCGCCGGACGGCCTCGGGCTGGAACTGCCGGGCAGCGACGCCAAGGGCGTCGTGGATTCGATGGACTTCCTGCGGCAATACAACATCCGCGGGTCGGCGCCGGTGGGCAAGGACGTCGTGGTGATCGGCGGCGGCAACGCGGCGATCGACGCGGCGCGGACGGCGCTGCGGCTGGGCGCGGCGCGGGTGACGGTGGTCTATCGCCGCACGCGCGAGCAGATGCCGGCCTACGCCGAGGAAATCGAGGAAGCGCAGCAGGAAGGCGTGAAGCTGCGCACGCTCTGCGCGCCGGAACGCTTTGAGGTCGCAAACGGCCAGATCGCCGGCTTGGTTTGCCGGCGGATGACGCTGGGCGACTACGACCGCAGCGGGCGGCGCGCGGCGCGCGCCGAAAGCGACGACGCGCTGGAGACGATTCCCTGCGACCAGGCCATTCTGGCGATCGGCCAGCGGCTGGACGCGAAGATGGCGCTGGGCAAAGTGGCCGCGGCGACGGCCGGCGGCTGGATCCAGGCCGACCCCGTCACCGGCCAGACCGCGGTGCCGTGGCTGTTCGCGGGCGGCGACGCCGTCACCGGGCCGTCGTCCGTGGTCGAAGCCATCGCGGCGGGCGAACGCGCGGCGGTGGGCATCGACCGGATGCTGACGGGCGCGGACCACGCCTTCTGGCGCGGCTATCCGGACGTGCCGACGGACTACAATCCCGACGCCGATCCGGTGCCGTATCCGCGCGAAGACCTCAACCTCATCGCGCTGGACCGACGGAAGAACAACTTCGACGAAGTGGAGCAGCCGTGGAACGAAGCCGCGGCGCGGCGGCAGGCGCGGCGGTGCCTACGGTGCGACTACGGCAAGACCGGCAAGGTCAGGGGGGCGGCGCGATGATCCACGTCACGATCAACGGCAAGGCGATCGAAATCGCCGAAGGGTCCACGATCCTGCAGGCGGCGAAATCGGCGGGCATCCAGATTCCGACGCTGTGCTTCCTCGAGAAGCGCGAGCCGCTCGGCGCGTGCCGGGTGTGCCTGGTGGAGGTCGAAGGCGCGCGGACGCTGGTGGCGGCGTGTTCGACGCCCTGCACCGAAGGCCAGGTGGTGCACGTCAACAGCCCCAAGGCGCGCGCGGCGCGCAAGCAGGTGGTCGAACTGCTGCTGTCGGAGCACGACGGCGACTGCCAGACCTGCGAACGCAACGAGGACTGCGAGCTGCGGAAGCTGGCCAGCGACATGGGCATCCGCACGGTGACCTACGGCGGCGCGCGCGCGGCGCCCCGGCGCGACGAAACCACGCCGGCCCTCGTGCGCGACAATTCCAAGTGCATCAAGTGCCGCCGCTGCGTGACGGTCTGCAACCAGGTGCAGGGCATCGGCGCGCTGTTCCCGCAGGGCCGCGGCTTTGCCACGGTGATCGGGCCCGCGTTCGCGAGCGATCTCGACGGCGTGACCTGCGTGCAGTGCGGCCAATGCGCCGCGATCTGCCCCGTGGGGGCCATCACCGAACGCAGCGCCATCGACGCGGTCTGGGCCGCGCTGGACGATCCGGCCAAGACCGTGGTCGTGCAGACCGCGCCCGCCATCCGGGCCGCGCTGGGCGAGGAATTCGGCTATCCGCCCGGCACGCGCGTGACGGGCAAGATGGTCACGGCCCTGCGCCAGATGGGCTTCGACGCGGTGTTCGACACGAATTTCGCCGCCGACCTGACCATCATGGAAGAAGGCACCGAGCTGCTGACCCGCCTGAAACGCGCGCTGGTGGACAAGGACAAGACCGCGGCGCTGCCGATGTTCACGAGCTGCTCGCCGGGGTGGATCCAGTTCGCGGAATATTATTATCCGAACTTCCTCGACCATCTCTCGACGTGCAAATCGCCGCAGCAGATGTTCGGCGCGGTGGCCAAGACCTACTACGCGCAGAAAATCGGCAAGAAGCCGGAAGACCTCGTGGTGGTGTCGGTGATGCCGTGCACGGCGAAGAAATTCGAGGCGCAGCGGCCCGAGATGAACGCCAGCGGCGTGCGCGACGTGGATTACGTCCTCACCACGCGCGAGTTGGCGCGGATGATCCGCCAGGCCAATCTGGCGTTCACCGAACTGCCGGACGGCGAGATGGACGCCCCGCTGGGGCTCTCGAGCGGCGCGGCGGACATCTTCGCGAACACGGGCGGCGTGATGGAAGCGGCGCTGCGCACGGCCTACGAGATCGTGACCGGCCGCGAGCTGCCGGCGGAAAACCTGCACGTGAAGCCCATCGAAGGCCTCGACGGCATCAAGGAAGCGGCGCTCAAGATCGAGCGGACGCAACCGGCGTGGTCGTTCCTGGAAGGGGCGGAGCTGAAGGTGGCGGTCGCGCACGGGCTGGGCAACGCGCGGAAGCTGCTGGAGATGATCCGCGCCGGCGAGGCGCAGTACCATTTCATCGAAGTGATGACCTGCCCCGGCGGCTGCATCGGCGGCGGCGGACAGCCGCGCTTCACGGACGACGGCGTGCGGCTCAAGCGCATTTCGGCGATCTACGCCGAGGACGAATCCAAGAAGCTGCGCAAGTCGCACGACAATCCGGCGGTGGCGGAGCTCTACCGCGACTTCCTGGGCAAGCCGCTCGGGCACAAATCGCACGAGCTGCTGCACACGCATTACGCGGGCCGCGAACGGCGGTAGGTCCGGAAGGCGGGGCCGTTCCATTCAGGACCGGCCGTCCAAAAAACGAATGCCGCTTTACGAAACGGCGGCCGGCAAGGGCGTCAGCTTGCCGACGCGGCGCAGGACGGCTTCGAGCCGATTCTGGAGCACGACGAGCGAAACCGGTTTTTCGACGAATTCCTCCCCGTAGAGATAGTTGCATTCCATCTTGGTGGCTTCGTCCTGCAAGCCGGAAAACATGATCACGGGAATTTCCGAGAGGGGATATTTCGCCTTGAGCGCGCGGAGCACGTCGAGGCCGCTCATGTCCGGCATGCAGACGTCGAGGAGGATGACGTCCGGCGAACCTTTGCGGGCCATGAGCAGTCCCGTTTTGCCGTCCGTGGCGAAGCCGACTTCGAACAGGCCCGTTTTCTCGAGACCGTATTTGAGCGTTTCGCACAGGCTTTCTTCGTCGTCGATCAACAGCACTCTGAATCTCATGGCGGTCTCCAGCGGGGCAGGCTCCCTCGACACAATATTAACTACATATTATGATCATATTATGTTATTGTCAACATTGGAACCCATGCTTTCTGCAAGTCGAAATGCGCCGCAATCCGTCCATTTTGGAATGAATGTTATTCCATCGAGGACAAGGAGATGAGATTAAGTCATCCGACGAAAGTTGGAGAAGGAGGATAACTCAATTCTCCAGCGTTTCGCGGACTTTGGCGGCCAGTTCGTCCAACGAGAAGGGCTTGTGGAGGAAGTGAAGATGGTCGTCGAGAATGCCGTTGCGGGCGATGACGTCGGCGGTATAGCCGGACATGTAGAGGTGGCGGAGGCCGGGGCGCAGATCGTCGAGGGTGCGGGCGAGATCGCGGCCGTTCATGCCGGGCATGACGACGTCGGTGATCAACAGATGCAAATCGCCGGAATGTTCCTGGACGAGGCGGATGGCCTCGGCGGGGGTGCGGGCGGCGCGGACGTCGTAGCCCAGGCCGTCGAGCATTTGGGCGGCCATGGCGAGGATGGCCGGTTCGTCTTCGACGAGCAGGATGGTTTTGCGTCCGACCGGAGGAACGGGGGCGGCGGGCGGCACAGGCGGGGCGACGGCTTTGGGGCTGGCGCGCAGCGGCAGGTACACTTGGAAGACCGCGCCTTGGCCCGGCGCGCTGACGACGTCGACGTAGCCGCCGTTCTGCTTGACCGCGCCGTAGACCATGGACAATCCGAGGCCGATGCCGGCGCCCGGCGCTTTCGTCGTGTAGAAAGGTTCGAACACGTGGGCAAGCGTTTCTTCGTCCATGCCGCACCCGTCGTCGCGGATGGCGAGGCGCGCGTAGTCGCCGGGCGCGGCGCCGGGATGGCGGGCGCAGTAGGCGGCGTCGAAGACGGCAGTTCCGGTTTCGATCGCGACGTGGCCGGCGCCGGATATGGCGTCGCGGGCGTTGAGGCACAGATTGACGAGGATCTGGTCGATCTGGGCGGGATCGGCCTGGACGAAGGGGGCGACGGCGGCGGGCTGCCAGGCGAGTTCGACGTTTTCGCCGATGAGGCGCCGCAGCATTTGCAAGGAGCCGTTCACGGCGGCGTTCAGGTCGAGGAGGCGCGGCGCGATGGTTTGCTGGCGGGCGAAGGCCAGCAACTGGCGCGTGAGGGCGACGGAATTGGTCGCGGCGTGGCGGATTTCCTTGAGGCTGTCGCGCAGCGCCGGATCGAGATCGGCGGCGGCCAGTTTCATTTCGGCATGGCCGAGAATGACGGTGAGCATGTTGTTGAAGTCGTGGGCCACGCCGCCGGCGAGACGGCCGATGGAGTCCATCTTCTGGGCCTGGTTGAGCTGGGCGGCGAGGTGCAGCTGTTCGGACACGTCGCGCTTGACGGCGACGAAATTGACGACGTGGCCTTGGGCGTCGAACACCGGAGAAACGACGGCGTCTTCGGTGTAGAGCGCGCCGTCCTTGCGCCGGTTGACGAACCGGCCTTTCCAGGTTTTGCCGGAAGCCAGCACGTCCCACATCTGGCGGTAGAAGGCGTCGTCTTGCCGGCCGCTGCGCAGAATGCGGGGATTTTGGCCGATGGCTTCCGCGCGGGCATAGCCGGTGACGGCTTCGAAGGCCGGATTGACGTACTGGATGGTGCCGCGCGCGTCGGTGACGACGATGGAATCGGCGGACTGCTGGATGGCGGTGGCGAGGCGCTTCAGGTCGGCTTCCGCCCGGTCGTGGTCCTCGAGGATGCCCAGCAAGGCTTGGCGGGCCTGGGTGGTTTCCGCCAGCAACTCGCGCATGCGCTGCTCCGTGGCGCTGCGCGCGGTGACGTCGAAGGCGATTTCCACGACGGCTTCGACGCGGCCGGCGTCGTCCAGCAGCGGCACGCCGCTTTCTTCCCAGACGCGGCCGTCGGGCGTGCGGACGGTTTCGTGGCTTTCCCGCCGGGTGCGGACGGCTTCGACGGCGGGGCAGTTTTCGCAAGGTTTTTGGGGATCGCCCCAGAAGACGTGGCAGGGCTGGCCGACCATGTCTTCGGGGCGCCGGTTCACGGACGCCGTGGCGGTGCGATTGGCCCAGAGCACGCGCAGTTCGGGGTCGAGCAGGGCGATGCTGGCGGGGATGTGGTCCAGAATGGTTTTTTTCTGGGTTTCGCTGGCGCGCAAAGCGGCTTCGGCCTGCTTGCGTTCGGTGACGTCGAGGTTGTTGCCGCGGTACCCGCGCAGCGTGCCGTCGGCGTTGCGCACGGGAAAGCCGTTGGTAAGCAGCCAGACCTTGCGGCCATCCTTGGCGCGCACGGCGATTTCCTCGTTCACGACCGGCTCGTTGCTCGCGATTCGCTGGAGGACGGCCTGCTTGAAGACATCGGTTTCTGCCGGGTAATGCAGATCGTAGAAATGCAGGCGTCCGACCATTTCGTCGGGCCGATAGCCCAGAATGGGCAGGCAGGCCTGGCTGACATAGGTGTAGAGGCCATGGAAATCCACCTCCCAGACCATGGTGCGACTCCGTTCGGCCAGTTCGGCGAAGCGGTGTTCGCTGGTTTCCAGTTCGGCCTGATGCCGGCGGAGCGCGCGGCGATTGGCGAGGAGTTCGGCGGCCAGCCACGCCAGCAGGAGGGCGACGGCGCCGAGTCCGGCCGACACGGCGGCTTGGGAAGCGACGATCCATTTCCAGCGGCGGGCATCGACGTCGAGGCCGAGGACGACGGGGCGGCCGTGGTCGGGCGTCGCGACGGGCGCCATGGCGCTGACCCAGACGCCCCAGGGGTCGGCCAGCGGTCCTTCGATGCCGGCTTGGCCGTGGTCGAGCGCGGCGAGCAGCGTGGCCGTGCGATTGGTGTAGACCTGGCCGGGCGGCGAAAAATCGGGGGAGTCTTCGGGTTCGCCGTCGGCGAGAAAGACGATGGCGCCGTCGGGGCGGCAGGCCATGAGGTAGGCGAAACGGCAATCCGGGAGGGCGGCGCGGATTTGGGCGAGCCGTTCGCGGAAATGCCGATAGATGGCGGTTTCGCGATCGGCGGCGGTGCCCGTCAGCGCGGCGGCGTGGTCGGGACAAATGGCGTTCGCGGCGATGCAGGCGTGCCGGAGCAGGGCGGCGCGCAGGGCGCGATCGGCGTGGAGTCCGGCGGCCCAGGACGCGCCGACCACGAGCGCCGCGAAGACGACGTGCCGCGCGATCTTGAAATGGATCGAATTCTTCACGGCGGCGGTTCCTCCGCGCGGGGATAGGGCGGCGCCTCGCCGAGGCGCCGGGCCAGCGCGTTGACTTCGCGCTTGAGTTCGGCGACGCGGTTTTCGCGGCCGAGCGTGACGGCGTACCACCGGCGCAGTTCTGCGAGCTGCCGCGACATTTCTTCTTCGGCCTGCCGCCGTTCGGACACGTCGCGCACGCTGACGATGACGCCCTTGACCGCGGGTTCGTCCAGGAAGTTCTGGCCGATGATTTCCACGGGGATCCAACCCCGGGTCTTGTGCACGTGGCGACATTCGACGCGGTGGGACTTTTTCGGCTGGGCGATCGCGGTCTGGAAAGCCCGAAGCGTCGCGTCCAGATCATCGGGATGGATGACGTCGCGGATGGTCTGGCCGACGAGTTCCTCGGCATGGAATCCGCTGAAGGGCTCTTCGGCGGGGCTGACGTACTTGAGCCGGCCGGCGGCATCGACGACGGCGATGACGTCGGACGAGTTCCTGACGAGGAGCTGCAGGCGTTCTTCGCTTTCCCGGCGGGCTTCTTCGGCCTGCTTGAGGCGGGTGATGTCGAGCAGCACGCCGTTCCAGAGGATGGCGCCGCCGGCCAGTTTCCGGGGATTGGCGGACGCGCGGAGCCATTTGGTCCGTCCGTCCGGCGCGGCGATGCGGAATTCCAGGTTCCAGCGTTCCATTTTCTGCGCGGCCGCGGCGAGGGAATGCTCGAAAAGCGCGCGGTCGCCGACGTGCATGTGGTCGAACAAGAGGCCGGTGAAATCCATTTCGGCGACCGGCCGTTCGAAGAGCGCTTCGCAGCCGGAACTCATGAAGGGCACTTCCAGCGCGCCGGTGCGGCCGATCTGGAGCTGGTAGATCGCGCCGGGGACGTTGGCGGCGACGTCCTGGAGGCGTTCGAGGCTGGCGCGGAGCTTTTCTTCGGCCTGCTTGCGCTCGGTGACGTTCTGGTTGACGCCGTAGGTCTTGACGGTGCGGCCCT
>Ga0209098_1003024_pt1 | contig 14374 bp, 13 predicted proteins | sample AD_JPNHW1_MetaG_FD_184429 | JGI IMG/M metagenome (GOLD analysis project Ga0209098, IMG submission 184429) | Active sludge microbial communities of municipal wastewater-treating anaerobic digesters from Japan - AD_JPNHW1_MetaG (SPAdes) (version 2) | ecosystem: Engineered > Bioreactor > Anaerobic... | reverse complement strand
GGATTTTCCTCTTCCCTGCCCCTGCAAACTCAGATTGACGCCATTCAAAGTGTAAAAGGCCTGGAAAAAGCACAGCTTTACCGTCCGGGATACGCCATCGAATACGACTTTTTTGATCCAACACAGTTGAAGCATACCCTGGAAACAAAACTGATAAAAAATCTGTTTTTTGCCGGTCAGGTCAATGGCACTACCGGATACGAGGAAGCAGGAGGTCAGGGTTTGATAGCCGGCATAAACGCTCACATCAATTGCCACGGCGGCAATGAATTCATCCTTCACCGCGATGAAGCTTACATTGGTGTGTTGATTGACGATTTGGTCACCAAAGGTGTGGATGAGCCATACCGCATGTTTACTTCCCGTGCCGAATACCGCTTATTGCTAAGGCAGGACGATGCCGATACCCGTCTCACCCAACGAGCCTACGACATCGGTTTGGTGAAAAAAAACCGTTACGAACAGCTACAAAATAAAAAATCGGAGCAGGAAAAATTAATTGGATTTTTGAAACATAATTCTGTAAAACCAAAGGACGTGAATGAGTTTTTGGTTGCACATAATTCAACGGCATTGGAACATGGCTGCAAACTCTCCGATTTGATTTTACGACCTCAATTTGGTCTTTCTGATTTGGCGGAAGCAGTTCCGGCATTGCAGGAAAAGTTAGAAAACATTTCGGAAATCAGGGAAGAAATTATTGAAAGCGTGGAAGTGATGTTGAAATACGCAGGCTACATTGAACGCGAGAAACTCATTGCAGAAAAGCTTCAACGTCTCGAACATATCATCATCAGAGATAAAATTGACTATTCAACCGTTCAGTCACTATCGACAGAAGCCCGTCAAAAACTTGCCAGAATAAACCCCGAAACCATTGGACAAGCAAGCAGAATTCCGGGAATTTCTCCAAGCGACGTCAACATTTTGCTCGTTATGATGGGAAGATAATAACCATGTTCCACGTGGAACAAAATCAAATTTTACTCAGAAACCCTGAGTTCAAATTTCAAACTATCATATTGTAAAATAATCGATTAATAATATTTTGTTCCACGTGGAACGCTTCGGTTGTATGAAAATTTCATCGTCATTAAAAGAACAGATTAGTATGCTGCCGGAAAATCCTGGAGTATACCAATACTTTAATGCAAACGACGAAATAATATATGTAGGTAAAGCCAAGAACCTAAAAAAAAGGGTAAGCTCCTATTTCAATAAAATTCATGATAACGGCAAAACAAATGTTTTGGTAAAGAATATTTCCTATCTCCGGTATATAGTGGTGGATAGTGAAGAAAACGCCCTTCTGCTTGAAAATAATCTTATAAAGCAGTATCAACCGAGATATAATATTTTACTGAAAGATGGTAAAACATATCCCAGTATTTGTATTACCAACGAAGAATTTCCCCGCATTTTCAAAACAAGAAACATCAATAAAAAATGGGGACAATACTTCGGACCTTTCAGTTCGGGTTATACTATAAATTCTATCCTGGAAATTATCAACAAACTCTACCCTATCCGATCCTGTCATTTGGCTCTAACCGAGCAAAGCATTGCGACTGGAAAATTTAAAGTGTGTCTCGATTATCACATAAAAAAATGTAAAGGTCCTTGCGAGGCTTATCAAACCAGAAAAGAATATCAGGACAACATAAACGAAATAAAAAAAATTATTCAGGGCGATGCAAATGAAATAAGTAAACTTCTTTTCACGAAGATGAAGAAACTGGCCGCTGAATATAAATTTGAAGAGGCAAACGAAATCAAGCAAAAATATGATTTGATTGAAAATTATAAAGCAAAATCAATTATTGCAAATTCGGTGGTAAATAATACTGACATATTTGCTTATGCCGACGACGAAAACTCTGCATACGTAAATATTTTACGCGTTTCGAAGGGTGCGATTATTCAGGGTTATACTATTGAATATAAAAAACGGATAGACGAAACAAAGGAAGATATACTATCAATTGCAATCATAGAGTTAAGGGAAAAACTTAACAGCAATTCAAAAGAAATCATAGTACCATTCCCTATCGAAATAGAATTTGCGGATATAAAATCCATTATTCCACAACGTGGTGATCGGAAAAAATTACTTGAACTTTCCGAACAAAACGTAAAGCAATATAAACTTGAAAAACTCAAACAGGCAGAAAAATTAAATCCTGATCAAAAGAGCATTCAGCTATTAACCGAAATTCAGCAAAAACTACATCTTGAAAAAATTCCAATGACCATTGAAGCTTTTGATAATTCAAATATATCGGGATCCGATGCCGTAGCAGCCTGTGTGGTTTTCAAAAAAGCAAGGCCATCAAAAAAGGATTATCGTAAATACATAATTAAAACCGTTCAGGGTCCGGACGATTATGCATCGATGAAAGAGGTGGTAAAGAGACGCTACATCCGTATGATTAACGAAAACATGCCACTACCCGATTTAATAATAGCTGACGGAGGTATCGGTCAAATGGAAGTAATCAGGCAGGTGGTGGAAGATGAACTAAATCTGAAAATACCCATTGCCGGACTTGCAAAAAACGACAGACATAAAACCCGCGAATTGTTATTTGGTTTTCCACCCAAAGAAATCGGGATGAAACCAAACGAGACACTTTTTAAATTACTGGCATTTATCCAGGAAGAAGTGCATCGTTTTGCGATTACTTTTCATCGCGATAAGAGAAGCAAAAGTCAAACAGCTTCGGAACTGGATAAAATTCCCGGAATTGGAGAAAAAACAAAAGATGAACTCATTCGCCACTTTAAGAGTTTGAAAAGAGTTAAATCAGCCAACCTGGATGAATTAATAAAAATCATTGGAACTAACAGAGCATCAATTATTTACAATCATTTTAATCCCGATTTGAACGTCTGAGAATTGAATATTTTATTCTTTTCCGGGAAATACACGTAAATACAGAACGGAAAAACAACCAAATCATTAAAAAAATTGATATCCTAAAATAAATTGACTATGATGACTATTTTAGAAATAAAATCCTTACAAACTATAAAATTTACAGCTAAACAATTTTTAACTTATCTGAAATCGAATAAGGAAACCGTTTATTGCTTCAACGGAAAAATGGGTGCAGGAAAAACTACATTCATAAAAGCGATTTGTGAAGAGATGGGTGTAAAGGAAACAGTGAACAGTCCAACCTTTTCCATAGTGAATGAATATGAAGCGGCCGATGGCAGTATCATTTATCATTTCGATTGTTACCGTATCAATAAAATTCAGGAAGCTCTTGATCTGGGAGCAGAAGAATATTTATACAGCGGAAATTACTGCTTTATTGAATGGTCGGAAAACATTGCCTCTCTCCTACCCGACAATACTGTGAATGTAGACATCGAAGAGACCGAAAAAGGAGTGAGGATGATAGTGATTTCTCCACTAAAATAAACGGAGATGAAACCAAAAAAGAAAAAAATCAACCCCATAAAGGATGTATTAAAAGCAGCAAGAAAAGAAAGCCGTGAGGATGAAATTAAAGCCCATGGTAAGCCTGTTTTATACACAAAGGTTGTCCAGCCTAAAAACAGATACAATCGCAGGAAAAACAAGAAAATTGATACTCCCGACGATTAATTCATATAAACAAATAACCCTGTTTGCAATTATGCAGACAGGGTTATTTGTTTATCAGTCTTTTAGATCTACCAGATTGAAGCTCTTAGTTCAGGTGCAAGATACATTTTGTTGGTTTGCTTTACATTAAAAGCATCGTACCATGCCTGAATATGAGGCAAAGCACCATTTACACGCCATTTACCCAGTGAATGCGGATCTGCTTTGGTGCGTTTGAGAATTTCTTCCGGACGGATATTTCCGGCCCAAACATTGGCATAAGCGAGGAAGAAGCGTTGCTCAGGAGTAAAACCATCTTTCTTTTCAAGTGGATTTGATTTTAGTACATTCTGCAAAGCGTGATACGAAACCTGTAATCCGCCATGATCGGCGATATTTTCTCCGAGGGTAAATTTACCATTGGCTTTTACATCGGGTGCCACTTCAATATTATCAAAATAATCTGCCAGCACTTTGGCGCGTGCATTAAATTTCTCACCATCTTCTTTGGTCCACCAGTCTTTCAGGTTGCCATCCTTATCAAACTGACGACCCTGATCATCAAAACCGTGGGTCATTTCGTGACCAATAACCACACCGATTGCTCCGTAGTTGAACGCATCATCGGCTTGCATATCGAAGAACGGATATTGCAAAATACCGGCCGGGAAACAAATTTCGTTGGTAGATGGATTATAGTAAGCATTCACAGTTTGTGGTGTCATCAACCATTCATCTTTATCAACGGGTTTACCGATTTTAGCAAACATATAATCGCTTTCGAATTTATTGGCTCGCTTGATGTTTGCCCAGTAACTGTCCTTTTGAATATCCAGCGAGGAATAATCGCGCCATTTGTCGGGATAACCGACTTTAATATGGAAAGTATTCAGTTTTTCCTGAGCCTTGGCTTTGGTGCTGTCGCCCATCCATTCTAGTCCCTGAATACGTTCACCCAAAGCAGTTTGTAAGTTCTTAACCAACTGAACCATACGTTCTTTTGATTTGGCGGGGAAATATTTTTTCACATACATCTGCCCAACTGCTTCACCAAGTGAACCATCAACGGTACTTACAGCACGTTTCCAGCGTGGTTGCTGCTGTTCCTTACCGGAAAAAACCTTACCATAAAAATCAAAATTCATCTGATTGATATCGTCGCTCAGATAGGCTGCGGAAGCATCAATCAGTTTCCATTGCAGGTAAGCTTTCTGTGCTTCAATAGGCTCTGAGGCAATAATATTTCCCACTTCAACAAGATTTTCCTTTTGTGAAACAGAAAGCTCTTTTAGATTTTGGAGGTTGAACTTAGTTAAAAAAGTATTCCAGTCAATCTGAGGAACCAGTTTTTGCAAATCAGCCACGGTCATTTTATTGTAATTGGCGTGTGGATCGCGAAGTTTTACATTATCGTAAGCCGATTTTGCCAGGCGTGTTTCGATTTTCATCACGGCATCACGATTTTTGGCAGCATCAGCGGGAGTAAATCCTTCCTTTTCGAACATAGCAGCTATGTGAGCTGCATATTTATCGCGGATATTTTTTGTATTCGCATCATTATCAAGGTAATAATCGCGTTCGCCAAGTCCTATCCCACCCTGATAAGTTTGCACCAGGTATTGATTGCTGTTCATCGGATCTGCATCCACATATACATTAAAAAACGGACTTACGCCGCTCTGCATAAGTTCCGGAAGCAAACCAATTAATTCTTTTGTATCATTCAAAGCAGAAATTTTTGTCAAATCAGCCTTGATGGGCTCATAACCGTCTTTGTTGAGTTTTGTACTGTCCATGGCGAGATTAAACAAATCGGCAATTTTCTGTTCAACAGTACCACTTTTAGCCGGTTTCGATGCGATTTCTTCAATCAAACCTTTAAGTTGTTCCCGGTTGTTTTCTGCCAGTTTGTCAAAACTTCCATAGCGGGAATATTCTCCCGTAAGTGGGTTGGCTTTTTGCCAGCCTCCGGTAGCAAACTGATAGAAATCGTTCTGAGGCACGGTAGTGGTATCCAGATTTTCTGATCTAATACCGGCAGACTGTCCGGAATTTTTACTGGTGCAGGCAGTTGTCATAAGCAATGATGCGATAATTACGCTTCCGATTACGGATGCAGATTTAATGAATGACATAAATTTGAAGTTTTAATTAAAAACATAAATATAGTTTTATGAAAAATGAATTCCATCAATGATGTCGAATAATTCGTTGAGTGTTTCTGTTCTCAGCATCGCTATTCGTGTATCTCTGAAATTGGGAATACCCTTGAATAAGGGCGTTGCAGCCAGATGCCGACGCGAGTGAAGAATGCCTTTTCGTTCGTCAAGCCAGTTTACAGCATCTAACACCTGCTGTTTTAGAATGTTCTTTTGCTCTTCAAAACTCATCGGGTTTAACTTTTCACCGGTAAGCAGATACTGTTTCATTTCTGCAAAAATCCAGGGTTTCCCGATACTGGCACGACCCACCATCACTGCATCTACACCGTATCTGTCGAAACATTCGGCTGCGCGTTCGGGAGTAGTTACATCACCGTTTCCAATGATGGGAATGTGCATCCGCTGATTGTTCTTTACTTCGCCAATTAAAGTCCAGTCTGCATCGCCTTTATACATTTGTGAACGAGTTCTTCCATGTATGGCCAGGGCTGCAATACCGCAATCCTGTAATTTTTCAGCTAAATCAACGATAATTTTATTATCCTCATCCCATCCCAGGCGGGTTTTCACTGTCACGGGTTTATTCACCGCTTTGACCACCGCAGCGGTTATTTCCAACATTTTTGGAATATCGCGGAGCAGCCCCGCTCCTGCCCCTTTGCCTGCCACTTTTTTCACAGGACATCCAAAATTCAGGTCAATGATTTCCGGATTAGCTTCTTCGGCAATGCGGGCGGCTTCTGACATGGCATCGGCTTCCCGGCCGTAAAGCTGAATAGCAACCGGACGTTCTTCGTCGTGTATGGTAAGTTTTTGTTCAGTACGTTTTACACTTCTTATCAGCGCATCGGCAGAAATAAATTCCGTATAAACCATATCGGCTCCAAATTTCTTGCACAGAAGCCGGAAAGCCGGATCTGTGACATCTTCCATGGGTGCCAGAAACAGAGGTTTGTCGGGGAAAGAAATGTTTGAAATTTTCATATATACAGTCCCCCTGATCCCCTGAAGGGGGAATTGGTAGGGTTTTATCAATTATTATATTAACTACTTGTTTAGAATAATTTGCAAAAATACGCTAAATAAACATGGTAATAAACAAATTAGAGGTAATTTTGCACTTCAAAACAAAATAAAGAAATTATTTTAAATTCCCCCTTCAGGGGGTAAAGGGGCAAACATGCTACATAGAAACGAAATAGAAATAATGGCTCCGGCCGGTTCGTGGGAAAGTCTGGCTGCTGCCATAAAAGCGGGTGCGAATTCGGTATATTTTGGTATCGAAAAGCTGAATATGCGCAGCAAATCCAGCAGTAATTTCACGACAGAAGACCTGAAAAAAATAGTTCAAATTTGTCACGAAAACAATGTGAACAGTTACCTGACAGTAAATACAATTTTATACGACGATGATATTAATCTGATGCATCAGATAGTGGATACAGCCAAAGAAGCAGGTGTAACGGCTATTATTGCTTCGGATGTGGCCGCCATGATGTATGCTTCAAGCATTGGGGTTGAAGTTCATCTTTCGGTTCAAACGAATATTACCAATGTGGACGCGCTGAAATTTTATGCTCAGTTTGCCGATGTGGTGGTACTGGCGCGCGAATTGAACCTGAAACAGGTTACCGAAATTCATAAAGCTATTGTGCAACAAAATATCCGGGGTAAAAACGGTAAACTGATCCGGATTGAAATGTTTTGCCACGGTGCGCTTTGTATGGCTGTTTCGGGGAAATGCTACCTGAGTTTGCACGAGAAAAACCTGTCGGCTAATCGCGGAGAATGCAACCAGATTTGCCGCCGGGGATACACTGTAAAAGACAAAGACAGCGAAATTGAACTGGATATTGAGAACGAATACATCATGTCGCCCAAGGACCTGAAAACCATCGGATTTCTCGACGAAATGCTCGATGCGGGTGTTCGGGTTTTCAAGATTGAAGGACGTGCCCGCGGACCTGAATATGTGAAAACTGTGGTAACCTGCTACAGCGAAGCGGTAGATGCAGCATTGAAAAATGAATTTACTGAGGAAAAAATTGAGGATTGGAACGAACGGCTGAGCCGGGTTTTCAATCGCGGTTTTTGGAACGGCTATTACCTGGGTCAACGATTGGGCGAATGGAGCCGCAATTATGGTTCGGAAGCCACACACCGCAAAATTTATGTAGGAAAAGTGACCAATTATTTTGCTAAAATAGGCGTTGCAGAAGTGCTTCTTGAAGCTCAAAGTCTGCAAGTGGGCGATCAAATACTTATTACAGGCGAAACAACCGGAGCCTACGAAGATACAGTGGATGAAATTCGTTTGGAATTGGAACCGGTAGAAAAAGTGGAAAAAGGAGCGTTGTTTTCAATTAAAACAAAAGAACTGGTACGGCGAAACGATAAACTTTTCAAAATAGTAAAAGCAGGTGAATTGAAAAAGAAAGAGTAAAAAACTATTGTTAGTTTTCCATCAGTAATTTTCTGAAATTACTTTTATTAATTAACTGTATTTCAGTATTATAGTTATTAATAAAAGAAGATATTTGTTTTACTTTTACATTTTCACTCCACTTTATTTCAAAAGCTGATACCTTACCATTTTCTTCTTCAATATAATCTATTTCCTGTTGAGTGATTGAACGCCAAAAATAACTATTAATGAACGGATTGTTATAATTGTTATATTTCAATCGTTCTGAGATAATAAAATTTTCCCACAAGGCTCCCTTATCATCGCGCATATCCAGAGCATTAAAGTTATTAATAATCATATTTCTAACTCCGCAGTCCCAAAAATATATTTTCTTACCAAACTTTATTTCGTTACGTAAGTTACGATTAAAACCAGCTAGTGTGAAAATTATAAAACCTTTTTCTAAAATTTCAATGTACGATTTTACTGTGTTTTTATCTACCTGAAGTAATTGAGCTAATTCGTTATAAGAAACTTCGGAACCAATTTGCAAAGCAAGTGCCTGAAGTAATTTTTCTAAAACACCCGGTTTCTTTATATTCGAATAAGCTAATATATCTTTGTATAAATAACTATCTATCAATTGTTTTAGTCTTTCTTTTTCTTCCGATGGGTGAGTTATTATTTCCGGATACATTCCATATAGAAGCCTCAATTCTAATTGCTGGATTGCTTTGACATAACCTACATAATTTTCTAATTCCAACCATGTAACAGGAAACATTAAATACTCCCATTTTCTACCTGTAAGGCTTTCAGAAAGCGAATTTCTAATTTCAAAAGAAGAAGAACCACTTAAAATTAACTGTACATCTTTGAATTTATCTACAATTATTTTTGCCGTCAAACCGATATTATTAATGCGCTGAACTTCGTCAATAAAAATGACTTTATGATTGCCAATAATATTACGTATTTCTTCTGTACCCGGTTCATTGAGCAAATTTCTTATAATCCGGTCGTCCCCGTCAAGATCTAAAACATTTTGTTGGGAACGAATAATATTCATAATTGAAGTAGTTTTACCCGTTTGACGTGCTCCAATTAGTACAATTGCTTTATCCTTAAAAAGTTTTTGTGAAATAATATTTTCTATTGAACGTGCAATCATTTTCAATTATTTTTTACAAAGATAAAAAAATATTATTCAATTCACCAAAATTAATCATATTTGGTGAATTATATTCACCAAATTCAATCATATTCAGTGAATTACTTTCACTAAAATCAAATATAAATTCTATATAATTTCAATTCCGGGATTTTCCCGTTCGATATTTTCTATAAAACTGACCGTTTCCACAGGTTGAATTACTTGTTTTTTGTTCAATCCATAATAAATTTCCAACCGATGAGGCGAATTTTCCGGTTCGCCTTTTTGCTTGTCCTGAATAATGATTTTATAGATAGAGAGTATAGGAATTTCTTTACATGTATAAAAGGCATACTTTATTTTAATCACATGATTTTCAACAAGATAATGAAATTTCAATAAAAAATAAAGTATCACTCCTTCCAGTAAAATATAGGGCAACACATACCAAAAAGTATGCCCGGTGAAAAGCAGTATAACTATTCCAATGCTTATTGCAAGGGAATAAATAACTATTTCTATCAATTTATTTCCTCTAAAATGTAATTTCATCATAAAAAATTCGTGTAATTCGCCTTAATTCGTGCAATTAGTATCTTAAGACATTTCCAGCATCCTCAAAATCGGTTTCACAGCCTTTTCACGCAATTCTTCCTCTATCAGTATTTCAGGTTTTTCGTCGCGTAAACATAAATAGAGTTTCTCCATCGTATTCATCCGCATAAATACACATTCGTTGCAGGCACAGGTTTTTCCTTCCAGTTCGGGTGGAACCGGAATGAACGTTTTATCCGGATTGGCTTTGGTCATCTGATGCAAAATGCCGCTTTCGGTTACTACCAAAAATTTCATTTTATAAGATTTGGTCACATAATTCAGTAAACCCTGTGTTGAACCTACATAATCGGCCATTTTCAAAATTACACTTTTACATTCGGGGTGAGCTACTATTTCTGCATCGGGATTTTCCTTTTTCAAATCAAGCAGTTTTTCGAGCGAAAACTGTTCGTGAACATGGCAGGCTCCATCCCAAAGCAGCATATTACGTCCTGTGACGCTGTTGATGTAATTTCCAAGGTTTTTATCCGGACCAAAAATCAGCTTTGCATCATGCGGAAACTGATCCACAATCTTTTTGGCATTGGTAGAAGTCACCACCACATCGGTGAGCGCTTTTACGGCGGCTGTGGTATTTACATACGAGATAACGGTATGATCGGGATGTGCTTTCACAAATTCTTCAAATTTATCGGCCGGACAACTGTCGGCAAGCGAACATCCGGCATCGGCATCGGGTATCAACACTTTTTTATCCGGTGAAAGAATTTTGGCCGTTTCACCCATAAAATGCACGCCGCACAGAACAATGATATCAGCATCGGTCTTGGCAGCCCGTTGTGCCAATGCCAGGCTGTCGCCCACTACATCAGCTATATCCTGAATATCAGCAGTTTGGTAATAGTGCGCCATGATAACAGCATTTTTCTCTTTTCTGAGCCGGTTTATTTCGTCTATTAAATTTTGTTTTTCCATTTTTCGGTTACAATTTTCAAAACTATATTATTATAATCTTTTTAATTTTTTAAAATAACTTTTTAATGATAATGATGGGCTGTTGATATGGTTGAAAAAAATCTGCTTGAAAATTTGCTTTTTAAGTTATTAAGAAATTCAATATATACTTTCAACAAACTCAATCTGGAAATGTTTCTGTCTTACAGATTTTTATGAACATTATCAACAGGCTGTTGAAAACCTGTTTGTTCGTATTTTTTTTCAATACTTTGACTGATAACTCATCATTTTTGCGTTCAAATCTTTCTTTAAAATTTATGCTAACTAATTTGGATTTTAAAAATTCATTTGCATTACACAGTAAGTTTTGAATTTCCAAATCAAGTTGTAATATTTCTTTCAAGAGTTTTCATTAAGTTTTCAACAATCTTTTAATACTATATCAGACTTACTCTATAAGTCCCCCTTAGGGGGATTTAGGGGGCTGTCAGGAATATACTATACTGATTAGTTTGAGCCGCCATGATGCTGGAAACAAGCCATTTAATACACAAATTGCTTTGTACTGAAAACCGGGAATAACGCGCGGTTTCATTTTTTTACGTTCAATTTGTTTCACAATGTCGCGGGCAATGGCTTCGGGTTTCATCCCGTGTTGTTCGTCGTGTTCCATTTTCTTCACTCCGGTTTTCATCCGTTTATAATATGCAGATTTTTCATTTTCGGAAGCCTGAGTGAATTTTCTGGATTTCGTAAAATCGGTTTTTGTATCGCCCGGGAGCACCGTACAGCATTGAATGCCAAAGGGTTTTACTTCCATGGCCAGTGCTTCTGTAAATATCTGCAGGGCTGCTTTTCCGGCACTGTAAAATGCCTGAAACGGAATGGGAATAACCCCGGCCACCGAAGTTGTAACAATAATTTTGCCATGCCCCTGACTTCTGAAAACGGGCAGACAAGCCTGAATAACTTTTACCGAACCAAAAAAATTGGTTTCCAGCTGCTCTTTGGCTTCTTCGGAGCTCGTATCTTCAATGGCTCCGGCTATACCGTTTCCCGCGTTGCTGATAACTGCGTACAATTCGTCGTTTTCTCCCATTATTTGCTCAACGGCTGCTTTTACGCTCGCCTCATCGTTCACATCCAGCATGAGCGGAATTATTTCGCCGGCCGCATCCGATTTTTGAGCCTCTCCCCCGCCCCGTCTGGAGCACGAATAGACCCTGTATCCTTTATTCATGAGTAATTCAGCCGTTGCAAGACCTATGCCGGCGCTTCCGCCTGTAAGTAGTATGGTTTTCATATTTTTTTTGAAATAGAATTTAGTGATTATAACCGCAAAATTACTTATTTTCAGGGAAATAATCCGTATTTTTGTTCTGAGAATGTCAACATCTTATCAGTTGGTTATCGGCAATTTATTCACTTTCAATGAAAATTTTAGTAACAGGAGCCAATGGTCTGCTCGGTCATCATGTGGTGATGGAGCTGCTCGAACGCCACGAACAGGTCAGCATTATTGTGCGCAGCACTGCGAATATTTACTTTGATTTAGAGCAAGTTGAGGTTTTTGCAGGTGATTTTACCGATTATGAAACCTTGAAAAAAGCCGCTGAAGCTTGCGATGCTGTCATTCATGCGGCCGCCGTTACTGCTACCAATTTGCTGCATTATTCCGATTACGAAAAGGTGAACGTGAGCGGATCGGCCAATGTGCTGCGTGTCTGCAATGAGCTTGGCATCAACCGTGTCGTTTTTATAAGCTCCTCCAATACAATAGGTTACGGAACATCAGAAAATCCGTCGAACGAGCACTCTCCCATTCAGTTTCCATTCACCGGTTCACATTATGCCCAAAGCAAATTAGCTGCTGAGCAGTTATTTTTCGAGGCATCGCAACTGCCGGATAAACATATTATCATTATCAATTCCTGTTTTCTCATTGGCGGATTTGACACCAAAATGAGTTCAGGCAGGCTGGTAAAAATGGGTTACCGCAAACCGCTCCTTTTCATACCCCGCGGTGGTAAAAATTTTGTTCCTGTCCATACCGTTGCCGAAGCAGCTTGCAATGCGCTTACGATGGGTAATAATGGTGAAAAACACCTGGTTTGCGGCGAAAACCTGAGTTTCAGAGAATTTTTTGAAATGCAAAAAACAGTTGGAAATTATAAGCAAAAAATATTTGAAGTGCCTGACTGTATTTTGTTATCTATTGGAAGAATAGGAGATTTTCTGAGAAAAAAAGGGGTAAAAACAGACGTAAGCCTCATTAATATAAGGCTGCTTTTGGTGAGTGAATTTTATTCCGGCGAAAAAGCCGTGAAAGCATTGAAGTTAAGTTCAGAAAAGTTGGAAAATGCGATCAGTGAGTCAATTGACTGGATAAAAAAAGAAAAAAGGTATAAATTTTGTAGTAATATTTATATAAATTCATCATTAAGAAAGGAGAAAAAGTTATGAAAAAATCAATTTTCATATTGTTTACAGTAACCCTTGTTATTGGATTTATTTCTTGCGGCAGCACCCGGCAAACAGCCGAAGAGCAGCAACAGCAAAAAATACTGCGCGAAAAGATTCAATCTCAGAACTATCGGTTTATTGCCAGTTTTGTAGTTCCCAGGGGCAATTTTCAACCGCGATATCTTACCTCTACGTATGATTTGAAAATTTCGAAAGATACCGTAGAGGCATTTCTCCCCTATTTTGGAGTAGCATACGAAGCACCGGCTGATTTAACCGGAGGCGGTATAAAATTTCTCAGTAAGGACTTTGATTACCGTATTAATCCCGGAAAGAAAGCGGGCAACTGGATTGTAAATATTCGTATCCGCGATCAGCGAAACGAAATTTTGTTATTGCTGAATATCTGGGAAAATGGAAACGCAGATCTGGATGTTATGGATACTTCCCGCCAGTCCATTTCATTCCGGGGAAAAGTGGAATAGAAGGCAAAAAAAGAGAAGATTTTCGGTCTTCTCTTTTTGTTTGTATTATCTCCGGTGTTACAACGATAAACCGTTCAGCAGTTCAACGTATTTTTTTATTCCTTCGTGAATTTCATCAGTCAGAATATATTCATTCGCTGTATGTGAGCGTGATGACTGTCCCGGACCTATTTTCACACTTGCGAAAGGCATCAGTGCCTGATCCGAAAGCGTGGGGGAACCGAAGATATCCATTCCCATCCCTTTGGCTTTCGTAACCACAGGATGATTTTGCGGCGTCGCTGACGAACTCAACCGGGTGGAACGCGCCGTTACCTCACAGTTGACGTTTGAGTTGATTACAGCCAGAATATCGGCGTTATTGTAAAGCTCGTTGCTGCGGATATCCACCACAAAACTGCATTTGTCGGGAATTACATTGTGCTGTGTTCCCGCGTTTATCTGCGTTACGCTCATTTTCACCTCACCCAGAAATTCAGAAACCTTCGGGAACTGATAATTTTTAAACCATTCTATGTCTGCAAGTGCTTTGTAAATCGCGTTTTCTCCTTCGTTACGGGCTGCATGTCCAGCCTTGCCCCGCGCGATGCAATCCAG
>Ga0209098_1003023_pt1 | contig 14377 bp, 14 predicted proteins | sample AD_JPNHW1_MetaG_FD_184429 | JGI IMG/M metagenome (GOLD analysis project Ga0209098, IMG submission 184429) | Active sludge microbial communities of municipal wastewater-treating anaerobic digesters from Japan - AD_JPNHW1_MetaG (SPAdes) (version 2) | ecosystem: Engineered > Bioreactor > Anaerobic... | reverse complement strand
CTTCGCGGCGTTCTGCCGCGCTCTTCCGCCCTGCGGGCTTCGGGTGGGGGCGCGCGCGGGAATGCGGTACGCGGCAGAACGCCGCGAGCCCAACCCCGCCTCCGATCCGCGCTCGGGCTACGCCCTCGCTTACGCGCGTCGTTCAAATCCGCCGAAACGGCGGATTTCCAACGCCGCTTGTCCGTCCGCGCCTTTCCAGGCCGTTTTTTGGGCTCATTTTGGCGCTTTGGGGGCTATAAATGCCCCCCGCGCCTCCATTTCACCCCAAAAATGGTCTCAAAAGGCGCTGCAGGCCGCCTGCAACTCGCCCCAAGTGTCCCGCTACGCGTGAAACTCGGGGCCACTTGCTTTTCGGCGGCCTAACCTGCCAGGCGCGGACTCTTGACCGCGCCCGGCACCGTCCCGACAGCGCGGGGCGCGTCGGGACTGGGGTCGCGCCTTACGGCGCTCCGCGGTATGGTTTCTCAATCCTCGGACATTTTTTTTACAGCCCCCGGAGTGGATCCTCGCTCCGCCCGCATCGCCCCCGTTTCGCCTGAGAGCGCGTAGAACCCCGACCTCGCGGCCAGAAAACGGCCGCGCCCTACGCCGCACCCGGGACAGCTGCGGCTGAGGGCGCTGACCGCCTTTGGCGGTCGCCGTTTCCCCGGCCACTCGGCCGGGCGCGCTCTACGGCTCACAAGGGGCGCCGCGTGCTCCGCTCAACAGCCCCGAGAGAACAACCTAAAACCCCCGAAAACAACCTTAAAACGATTTTTCCACACCGTGTGCGCGGAATATCGTCAATAGTATTTCGTAAGCTTAATAGGCACTTATTGCGATTCTTGTCTCGTTCACATCGCGATAGACTCTCTCCCCCCCGATTTGCTAATAGTCTCGTTGTATATAGCTGCTTTCTGGATACATCTTATGCGGCACGGACCGCCCAGAGAGCGATTTCTTATCAATAAGGAGGTATTGTCTGTGCTTATCAAGGAAATGCAGGAGAAAGCAAAAAGGCTGTTGGATCAGTCACACGTGGAGAACTCTATAGAACTCCGGTGCTTAGACATTATCTCTGCAGCAGGAAAACTGGCAGATGAAGCAAGAAAGATAAGCATTTCCAAACACGGCACATCGGTTAATGAAGGAAGGTTGGAGTCTAGTATCGGCTCTCTTGTTCTCTCTGTTGTGCATCTAGCAAATGCAACAGGGGTCGATTTATCGGATGCGATTACCAATGTCTTGGATGGACGCAGTAATAACGACCGCAGAATAAGGTAGCATTTGCGCATAATAACACAACGGGCATTTTCCTTATCAATAGTGGGTCTTTACCTCGATAGACTTGTGTTAGCGTTTATTTCTAGTCCAGTATTCACGCATATGACTTACCTTTGGGTGATAAAAGATCCGCTGTCCGGCGGCATTCAGGGGGGGCAATCGGAAACGCCCCCGTAAACTGTGCTATTAGAGCCGTAGTAAATGATTAAAGAGCCACTTAAAGATGCGGACTATGCCTTAGTCCAAGCGGCAGAGCAGATCATTCGGAATCGCTATTCTCCAGGCCGCCATCATGTAGGGGCAGCGCTTCGAAGTGAGTCGGGACGGATATTTTATGGCCTTCACTTGGATTCCGCAGGTATCGACATTTGTGCGGAGGCTATTGCGCTTGGTAATGCTACAACCGCCGGCGTGACGGACATCGAATTAGTCGTGGCGGTGTTGTCAAACGGAATGGAATGCACTGTTGTTCCTCCTTGCGGCACATGTCGCGAGCTATTCCATACATTTGCTCCGGATGCGCGTGCAATCATCCCCATCAATGGGGACCTTTTTAAAGTGGCATTCCGTGATCTTCTTCCATGTAGCTACACATTTATCAAACGACCATCCTCAGGGAAGAGGCAATCTGATGCTAAACTATAACTTGACCCGACATGTTAAGAAAACGAGCTTCATGCGTCCACCGATAGATCGGCCCTATGATCGCAAGCTAAGGCTGTTAGTTACCAACCAGTGTCCTCACCACTGCCGCTACTGCCACAACGAGGGCATGGGGGGTAAAGGTTCATTAAATATGGTGCCCACGGATCTAGAACCCCATCTTGGCAAATTGCGCGGGTATTGTCAGCGTGCTACGATTTCGGGTGGTGAGCCGCTCTGCTATACACATCTTCGTGAATTGGTTGACTTGTTAGTCATTCATGATTATGATATTACCCTTGTTACGTCTATATCCAGCATCCCGCAGGACGACCTTATACTTCGCGATATCTCCTCTTTACATCTTAGCTTGCATCCGTCGCCAAACGATCGAGATGCGAAAACAGCCCTGAGCCAGATCACGGTCGATGTGAAACGCATTTGCAAGGCTCATCCAGGCCTGCGGGTTTCGGTAAATCTCGTCCACGACTCCTCAGGTGTCGGAATTCAATTATTCGACTCTTTAGTGTCTCTTATGCGGGACACTGGGTGTGCGGTTAAATATGTGTCTCTTTTCACGCCCCCGGAAGTTGGGTGCGCCACTGTAGGAGCCCGATGGGAGACCCGCTGGGCGGCACTGCTTCCGCTTCTCAATGATCGCAACTATTCACCTCATTCCAGTACCCCTAGAGATGTAGAGTATCATGGCAGAGATGGAACATCGCTGACTCTGTCAGATGTCGGATGCATGTCTCAAGATGACCGCTTTGCACATGGGCACTGCTTTGACTCCATGGATCTTGTTGTCAAACCTGATCTTCAACTTCAGCTTTGTCGATGGCAACGTGGAGGAGCCAGCCTGGGTGATCTCTTTAACAAATCTAGCCAGTCTGTAGCAGACGCTTTGGCGTGCGTCATGGCCGAAGATACGAAGAATTGCCCTTTTGGAATTCAGCGCCATCCGCTTGCCAGTCAGCAGGATGGCATGGCGCGATTCGTTTTCGATCAGCACTACCGATGGCCTGACGTTCCGTCTAAAGCCGGCGAACGCGTCGCTAGCCTTGTGCGTAATGGCGAGTTGTCCATTGCGGGTGCCAATGGGGTGGCTGCGCGGCTTGAGCGCGAGTTCGCCAGCTTTCAAGGATTGCCATACGCCCTTAGCACAGCATCGGGAACCTTGGCGCTCTATCTGGCGTATCACGCGCTTGGCCTCGGCGAAGGTGACGAAGTAATCGTCCCGGTTTACTCTTATCCCGGTACAGTTACCCCATTGGTACATCTGGGGGCAAGATTGCGTTTCTGTGATGTTGATCCACTCACGGGCAACATTGATCCCGTCGCTTGCTTGTCCGTTGTAGGCCCTCATACAAAGGCTGTCGTCGTGACTCATATGTGGGGATGTCCGGCGAAAATTGATTCTATCGTTGATATTTGCAAGAAATATAATCTTCGATTGGTGGAGGATTGTTCACACGCCGCCGGAGCAACATATCGGGGACGAAAAGTAGGCGCATTTGGTGACATATGTTGCTTTAGCCTTCAATCCAACAAGACTATATTTGCCGGGGAAGGAGGCATCCTCCTAACCGCCGACAAGTCTTTATACGAGTGTGCCGTTGTGACATCGTCTTTACGTCGCCGCATCCTCGATTCTGTTCATGGGTTCGTTCGCCGATATTGGGAGACTGGATGTGCTCTAAAGGCTAAGATCCACCCTCTGGGGGCGGCCATTGCACTAGAAAACCTTCGCTGTTTGAACGCTTTAAATGCTGATCGTACTAGAGTTGCCGTGAAAATGAGCGCAGCATTGAACGGGATGGATGGGATATCTCCCCCTAAGGACAATGACGAGGCTTCGGGTCGCGTCTACTATACCTATAAACCAACTTTGTCAGCAGATGTGGCTGATTATCGAGACGATATTGTCGAGAGGTTAATTACCAGAGGCCTTCGGATGGCGAGGAGCGATTTAAGGCCGCTCCATCGGACTGTGCTCTTCCACGAGTTAGCGCGTGAATGGAATCTGAACAGCGCAGAAAGCCATCCAAGGCAGTATCCGGGAGCCGAGATGTACTATAGGCGAATTCTTAGTCTGCCACTATTATGCCAAGTGCCGCAGCCCCTCATGGATTATTACGCACAGGAAGTCTCAGATGTTGTTTCAAAGTGTGCGAGTCATGCGAAACGGGAACCTTTGTCTGTCGCCATTTCAGGAGTTTAATCGGATGAAAAAGCATAGCGCGAAAGTCTCTGGAGATGTTCTCAATTATCTTTCGCCCATGGAATGGGTCAAGAAAGGTGCGGTTGTTGGAATCGTATGGGGAGAGGGTAACAGCAAGGCACCATACGATAAGAGATCATTTCATGCGGGACATCTGTCTATGCTATGCGCTGCAGTCGCACTTAAAGAAAAAGGAACTGCGGTTACCATATTCATGACCTCTGACCACCAGGCGCGCACTAGGCGTGGTGCATTCGGCCAATTCTACGAGCAGCGTCAGAAAGAGCTGACGAACTGGATGAAATGGGTCACGGGCAATCGCATAGAGGTGGTAGATGTTCCTTGTCGATACGACATTATTAAATCCAGAAACCCCGGGCTTTGGGAAGATGCTGGCAATTGCCTGAAGGATATTTGCAATGGCCTCGAAAAGGTGATTCGGGTTGATAATCCCGCCTTAGATCAATGGGCGGGCGGTCTGCGGGCTGCGCGCATTGCGGACGATGACCAAGAATGGTTGCGCGCGTTCAATGCAACAAGGGCGGCGTCCAAGATTCGTGAAATGCTTCGTAAGCATTTCTGCGATGTGAAATATAATGAAAAGAATCAGGACATGGCCGCAACCGCATATGTGATAACACGGGTTCTCTTGGAGAATGGTGAGAAATGGGCCCCAAATGACATACGCGATTGGATTAGTGAGTGCGGAACTGTATTGAGCCATGACTTGGCAAATGGTGTCTTGGTAGAATCTGCAAGAAATATGTATTGGCTGAGATGCTTGCGTTTGCTGGGGAACTATGGCGCGCGGAAGCAGGGCATTGAATTTAATTTTCCAACTCTCGCTCGATTCCGGAATCTACCTAATCGCCATGGTAGTGGCGCGATGAGAAGTAAAGCGCGCGACAGCATGGTTCCGATCTTTGATGACGCGGATAATATTCATCAAGCACTTTCCGACAGTCAAAGCATATGGCTTCGCGACTTTGCAACTAGGCTTTGTTGGCTAACGGTTGAACACCGTGTGATTAAAAGTGTGTCATCCCTGATAACAGGCTCGCACATAGATGACAACATGCTTCGAAATGGCCTTCTATCATCAATCTGCTTTCTAAAAGATACAAATAATCGCGGTCAACCTAAAGATGTTCGCATAGATGATTGGTACTGTTGTAGATATTTTGCCGAACATTATTTGAAGATGACGCCCAAGGATATGTGGCGGCACAACATCACTGAGGCCCATGTTGGTGACACGAAGCGCGATGCTGGCTGTTACGAGGCGCTCTCCGCGCGCCTTCTGCGAGCGATTAAAATGCAACTAGATACGGCCGAGGAGAAACTATTTGCAGCTGCCGTCTACAAGACTGTCAAATGGACAGATAGCATTGATTTGGTGTCGCATATGACAACCAAACGATATAGGGACCATGGCCGACACCAACTAAACGTCGCAGCACTTGTAGATCTATTATTGGCCGCCTCTGCTCCGGCCGAGGATTATACAAAGGCAATCACTGTAGCGGATGCTGTGGCCGGAGGCGAGGGAATGTGGAGGGATTCTGCTAATGTGCTCCGTGGAATGTCTATCCTCGCTGCGCTAGCACATGACCATGGATATGCGTTGTTACAGGTCGCGTGGCTATTGGGGCGACTATACACAATGAAGCAAAAAGATAATCCAGATGCAATAACGCTAGCTAATGCGCTTAAGAAATACATCAACCCATTCGCTTCATCATGGTTCCGGCACCAGATATGCGACCATATGACAAGTGCCACCCCTGATCCGTGCAGCTGGATATCCCCTGACATGTGGGATGCTCTTTCTAAAGGAAGACTTGGCATGTTGATGCCTGCGGAACCTCGGCTTCATTGGCCTGGACATGGACTGATAGGCGCAATGAATCTATGGGGACTAATGGATGATTTATCTAAATCAAAATCCAAAAAAGTCGAATTATCGGAGCAGTCACGAGTTCTCGATGCACTTCGGGCAATCGCACTGCACGACATAAACACGGTTCCATTATATATGGATCAAGAACTTAATGCAAAGAAGGCGGAGAAGCTGGACCCCATAGCAGTTATATTGGCTGTTTCAGACGAGATCCAAGAGTGGAATCGCCGCATGTTCGCGAATGGAAAATCGATCGTTGAAAGTCCATACATTGAGCTTCATGGAATACGCAGTTCCCCGCAGTATTGTCTTCAGTTAAATAGTAAAGAGTTGCAGGTTAAGTTTGTGCATAAAGGCATTGCTGAGACAAAAGTGGATTGGGAATATGCATATTTCAGGAGCGGGAAACACAAGAACTTTGATCGTGTGTCAAGCACGGGACAATTGTTTCCCAAGACAGTAACATTTGAGATGGCAATAGGCCCTTAGGTGTTACATGCATTATTCTGAGAAGAGGGGAGCTGAGTCATGAAAGCGGAAGAACAGGTTCTATGTTTTGATCGTCGGCTACTAGATGAGTTGGGTGTTTTTCAGGGCCTTTGCTTGGATGTCGAAAAATATCTGGCGGTAGTGGCGTCCCCCTCCAATTTGCTTTATCGGCCGAGAAGCGAAGCAGAGCAGGACAAACGATACAAGCAACTTATACCTTATGTCGTCATTGTCCATAATGGGCGCGTGTTGCGATACAAGCGTGGTCGTGGTGGAGGGGAAGGCCGGCTTCACGGATTGTATTCGATAGGTGTTGGTGGACATATATCGGATGAAGACGTCGGATTATTTTCTGATGATGCTTTAGGCTACTATGATGGGATGCGGCGTGAAGTGGAAGAGGAGGTCGCCATCGAGGCCCCACTCAAAGAGGCGGCCGTAGCGGTGATCAACGACGATTGCACAGAGGTTGGGTCGGTCCATTTTGCCGTTGTGCATATAATGCGTATTGCCACTGAGTCTGTGGCCGGACGTCGCAAAGGAATACTTGCGCCGGAGTTCATTGAAATTACAAGCGCATCCAAGGATCTTGCCAGTTATGAAACATGGTCGCGCTTGTGTTTAGAGCATATGAGTTCACTATTGTCCAAAGCGGAAGCAACAGATGCAACGCTCCACCGATTATTGCGGTAGCCACACGATTAGAATATACGGAGTGCCCAATATTCGCAAAGTAAGGCAGCGATCGGTATAAGCCCACAATAAGGAAAATGTAAAATGAAATTGCGAAAATGGCTTGAAGAGTGGGACATGGTCTCTCTGAAGATAAACATGAAGTTTCTCGAGATGGACTGGGCGCCAAATACGGCGGATCAAGATGCGGCATGGTGGTTGTATATAGAACTCTTAACGCGAGTCACCACGCAACATCTAAGCCCTGATATCGGTGACGAGAAAACGGCCTTGGACAGTATATATTCGCTTTTCCCGCTGACTCGCATGATTCTTAAAGAGCACCGCAGAGACTGTCTAGAGTTTGCAAAGATATCCATTCCTATGCTCAATCAAATAGTTCGACCGTTTACCGAAAAGTGGCATCGGCTGAGCTTGGCTGGCGCTTTTGGGGATCGGGATCAATGTCGAGAGTTTCGCATAGAAATGGCCAAACTCCAGGATGAGTTGCGCAAGTACACACGTATGCTTGGAGCTATGGCTGGCGTGGAGGATATTTCAGCATTGGAACTTCCTGATGGGGAGGCCAGAAAATAAATATGTATGCTTGAGTGCGCATGTTCCGTGGCAATCAGGTGCTCATTCTAATCCCCTATAACACATTATGAGCGGCACGCTAATCGTCATTGAGGGGCCAGATGGTACGGGGAAAAGCACCCTTATTAATGGTTTGTTGAAGCTTTACCATCTGGCTGGCATTAATACTCGAATTGTGTGTTTTCCGGGTTGCGAAACTGGTTCGTTGGGTGCATTGGTTTACCGATTGCATCACAAATCGATCGAACTCGGAGTTTCAAGAATAACGGCAAGCGCTTTACAGGCAATGCATATTGCGGCCCATCTGGATGCCATTGAAACTACTATAATCCCATTTCTAAGCTGTGGCGGAACCGTGCTTATGGACCGGTTCTGGTGGTCAACCTGGGTATATGGCGCAGTCGCTGAGGTTGAAACAAGTATATTGGAGAAACTCATTTCTGCAGAAAAGGCCGCATGGGGCGAGCATCTACCTGCCCATGTCTTTGTGCTTGATCGGAAGTTGTCTTTGCATCATGACGATGTCGCCGATAAATGGGCGCGCATTCGGATGCAGTATCAACAACTGTGTGAGGCTGAAAAGGGTTTATACCCTATCCATGTTGTCTGCAACGAAAGTCGGCCTAGCGACGCCTTGGATGCAATATGGCGCATCGTGAGCGTAGAGGGTGGCGACACATGATACTGGTTGCAAGTCGGATTCCATTGCCTAATCAGGAAGATGGCATGTGGCCCACAGCGAAGGCGCCCAGGCTGCCTCCGCCGTCTCTTCCTGGAATTCAAGCATCTGTTGTGTACGACACTTATTGGAAATTTGCCGTCGAACGACAAAAGATCTTTTTCGCTCGCTTAAAAGGAACTCCTTGGCCGTGGACAGCAGATCCTATTCTGCGCGAACACAAATTTACAAATGCCTATCGCGCAAGCGACCGCGGGAGTCAATATCTGATACGAAATGTTATCTATTCCGGCGACCAGTCACCGACCGAAGTATTTTTTAGAACGCTCCTGTTTAAGTTCTTCAATCGAATTGAAACCTGGAAGTTGTTAACATCAGTATTTGGGCAGGTGGCCTTTCATAGTTACTGCTTCGAGGAATATGATCGCGTCCTCTCTGCGGCGATGGCCAAAGGCATACGCATCTATTCGGCCGCCTACATCATGCCAAGCGGGGGGCGCAAGTCGGAGTATGTTCGAAAACATCAATTCCACCTTAGACTGCTCGAACGCATGATAGACGAGCAACTTCCTGCGCGACTTGCCGAGGCAAAAAGCATGAAGCAGGCTTTCGCCCTTTTGAAGGGCTATCCTTCAATTGGTGATTTCTTAGCATATCAATTTATAACGGATTTAAATTATAGCTCCATCCTGAATTGGTCGGAGATGGATTATGTGTGCCCTGGTCCAGGCGCAAAAGATGGCATCCGCAAATGTTTTCTAGATACTGGACGATACAGCGAAGCAGACATAATCAAACTTGTGACCGAGCGACAAGACGAGGAGTTTACGCGATTGGGGCTGGTATTCCCGAGTCTATGGGGGCGCAAGCTTCAGTTGATTGACTGCCAAAACCTATTTTGCGAAGTTGATAAATATGCTCGGGTTGCGTATCCCGGTGTTGCGGGGCTTTCAGGACGGACTCGAATCAAACAGAAGTTTCTACCTAAGGGGGAGCTTTTGCCTCCATGGTATCCGCCAAAGTGGAGTATAAACGCCCGCATTTCTGGAGAGAAAATGCATGTTTCAGCCCATTGAAAGTGCAAATGCGGATGATCTATGGCTTGCAGCCGCCAATCGTTTGTTGAGCCAGTCGAAGAATGCGCAGGCCAGCCGGGCCGGCACCACACAAGAAATGCTGAATTCAGTCTTGGTGTTGAGTAATCCGCGCAACCGGTGGGTTGTCTCGAGGAGCCCAGCCATTAATCCGGCCTTCGCAATCGCCGAGGTGGTCTGGATCCTTCGTGGCAGAAACGACTCGGCTTTCCTAAATTACTTTAATCAAAGTCTACCGAGATATGCAGGACGCGGCTTAACATATCACGGTGCATATGGATTCCGCCTTCGCACCATGTATGGTATTGACCAAGTGCATAGAGCCTATTGGGCTTTGTCTTCAAATCCAGATAGTAGGCAAGTCGTTCTGCAGATATGGAGTCCGACTGCGGATATGCCTGCGCCAGATGGTTCGGCCGCGGCACCTGATATCCCCTGCAACATTTGTTCACTGCTGAAAGTGCGCAATGGTCGTCTTTACTGGACGCAAATCATGCGAAGCAATGATTTATTTCGCGGGCTTCCATACAACATAGTTCAATTCACGACACTGCATGAAGTAATGGCGGGATGGTTGCGACTAGAACTAGGTGATTATCTGCATTACGCCGACAGCCTGCATATATACGACAATTCAATTGAGCCTGTTGCAACATCGACGAAAGTTGATTCACCTCAGAACCAAGATTCTCTTTGTGCGTCCTATGCCGAGACTGAATCGTATTTGGAGAAAATGGAGTGCCTGATTGAATCCATTACACATGACGCAACAAGTGCCGATGCTCTAGTTGCGTGGTTGCACGATTCTGGGCTCCCACAAGCGTGGCGAAATATGGCGGTGATTCTTGTTTCGGAGGCCTGTCGAAAGCGAGGGGCCCAAGAGGCTGCCCTTCAGGTAATAGATGCCTGCACCAATCCGCTGCTTCGCCTTCTCATGGTTCGCTGGCGCGACAGGTTATCAGGCTCATCGCTTCTATAATGTATGCTCACACACTGACTTTGTTTGTATGAGCAGAATAGCGGGCACTACTATTGCCGAAGTCAAATGGATCGCCAAGAAGGGTGTTTTCTGCCCCTGCATAAGTCGTCGTTAGCCATTTGATTAATTTAGAAGCGGCTGTATTCATGGCGAACTTTCGATAGGAACGCCCATTCTTATAACCTATAGCTGCCAGCAAGGATTTCGGAATGAATGGCGCAGATGCGCCAAAGTAGAAGAATACATCTCCTACAAGTACTGCGTCAGTTTGTGTGTCATTCGAAACATTGTGTGGATTTAATTTGCCGTCGGGAAGGCTGTGGTGAGAATCTTCCTGGCGCCATGGTTCGGTGGGCGATCTGCGATGATAGATGTTATCACCAACCATCATTTTTTTACTCCCATTACGAATGGGTCGCTTGTCGCGGAACGCTATATCCCTCCAATACTGATTAAATGTCAATATTCGGCCGACCCTCATGGCGAACACACATCGCCCGGTGGCCTTTAAGCGGCTCCCCCCAACACCTAACACCCAATCGCCAACCTGAGCGGATCGCCGCAGCCTGGGTTTGCATGTTGCGAGAGTACACATACCATGAAATGGATTCGGGGCAAAACCGAAATCCCTATCCACAACATAAATGAATAAATACCCGGGATTCATCAGCATACAACATTGCTTTGCGTGTTAACCGGTGCGCGACTTGATCCGTCTGGATTCTGGAACATATTTGTTCCACCATCGATGGCCTGCATGATGCTATCTGTGTTCCATCCAACAAGTGAGGACCCATATTTTTCGAAGCTAGGAGGGATATCGGCACTCGTGCCTCCTCGCGTGAATACACCAACAATGCGTTTGCCTTGATTATTGGCCTGCTCTATTTCCCAATTAACCCAAGGGCGTGAGGCCGTATCTTTTCCTATCAGAACAACTACAGTTGAAGCCCATGAAATCTTCATGCGCAAAAGGCGTTGTATTGTGGCGTCCTTGACCAGTCCCTTGTCCAATCGTCTTTGATTGGCAGGCTTTGCTCTAATGGAACTGTTTCTGATGTCATATCCGTCACGATTTAACATGTCAGTGAGCTTGGTCACTTCCTCGTCGTCGGCGTGATGATGACTAATGAAAATATGACGTCTATTGCTTGCATTCATGCCTATTCCTTAAGAATCAATGTGACCAAGTCTTTAGTATCATATTATACCTAGAAAGACAACTCCATATCATTGGTGGGATACCCGGTGCGGATTAAATGACACACTGCAATATAAGAACGCGCGCGCCCCCACCCGAAGCCCGCAGGGCGGAAGAGCGCGGCAGAACGCCGCGAAGAACCCCGCCGATCTTCACGCGGGCCGCTTTGCCCGCGCCAGCGGGCACAGGCCCGCGTGGCGAGCGAGCGCCCCGCGAGCGAGCTCCACCCGCAGCCGCGCCAGCGGCGAGGAAGGGCCGCCCCTGCCAAGGCCGCGCACCACCGCGCTTGCCCGCCTGTGGCGGGCCAGCGGCGGGGCCGTGGCCGCCAGCGGGGCGGCCATCCCCGAGCGACGCGAAGCGGAGCGAGGGTCCAGCGTAGCGGCGCGGCAGCGCCGCGCGTAAGGGGGGAAGCCGCGCAAAGGGGGGCAGTGTAGCGGCGGCGCAAGGGGGGCTTGAGGAAGTCGCGGCGGAGGGGGGAAGCCGGGCCGCGCAATGGGGGCTTGAAGGGATCGGCGCAAGGGGGGGAACTACGCCTCGAAATAGGTTCGTGCCCTATCCAAGAAGCACGACCATTTTGCAGGCCTTGGTAGACAAAGAGATAATGGATTTTTCCGCTTCGGCGGGAAAATCCATTTTCCTTTAGGTGGCGATTGAAGTGGCGATTGAAATGTCGACACGGTGTCGGGGCTCTTGAGGCGCGGCGATGGGGAACCGGATGTTTCAAGCGAGCAACAGCCGCCTAGATGCAATAATCCGGAGCCGTGTCAGCCTTGCCGCTGGTGGTTTTCTTCGGCGCTGGAGGGATGATCTTATCCATGACCGCCACCGCATTGACATGGGCCAAGTCGTTGTTGGCGATGTATCTGGTGGTCGTATGGATGTCCGAATGGCCCATGAGCTGCGAGATGACCGCCAGATTGACGCCGTTGGCTCCCAGGGCGGTGCCGAAGGAATGCCTGCAGCAGTAGGGGGTCTTTGTCTCCAGCCCGGCACGCCTTGAAAGCCGTTCCATCCTTCGGCGCAGGGTGTCGCAGGTGTAGGGCCCATCCTTTCCGTTCGTAAACACGAAATCCGATTTGGGATGCCGGCGCATCTGCCGGGCGACTATTCCGGCCGCTTCCGGCGTCAGGGGTAGACTTCTGGCCATGTAAGTCCGCGCCGTCGAGTCGGTCTTGTGCTCCTCGATTCGGATGCTTGTCGTCCCGTTGGCGGCACGAATGTCGGTTTTCTTCAGTTCCCTAAGCTCCCGGGGACGCAGTCCGGTGGCCACGGCAAACCTGACCAAATCGGCCATATCCGGTTCGGCGGCATCCAGCAGTTTCGCCAGATCGTCCCCGGAGAGGTTTTTGGTCCTTGGAGGCTTCTTCCTGGCGGCCGGGAATCGCCTGAAGGGCAAATCGCAGATCTCGAATTCTTCCCCCCAGCGGAAGGCTGTTTTCAGTTCGCGCAGGGCGTGCGCGCCGCCGTAGGCGTTACGGCCATGATTTCGCCTGCAATGGGAGTAGAACCCATCCAGATCCGCATAGGATATTTCGGAAACCATCCGGTCGCCGATGAAGTCCAGAAACAGGCAAACATAGTGTTGGCGGGTCACGAAAGTCTTGTGGGCCCTGTTTGCCTTGACCAATTCCAGATGCCTGACCGCCAGTTCCTTGACATGGACATCCTTTTTCCCGCCGACGGTCACCTGCGTGGTGCCGGCGCCTCCGACGGCCAATGTCCCCTTAGCCAGTTCGGCCTCCAGTTCCCGCAGCTTGACCCTGGCCTTCTGAAGGTTCCTGCCCAGATTGATCCGCTTGCCCTTGATGCGTGCGTAGTAGTTGCCGTTGGGATGGGCTTCTGGAGACCTTTTCCTCAAGCGGACCTTCTCCTGGGTTTGATCAGGTCGGATTCGGCGAAATGCCTCGGCAGGCGGGACGCGACCCTGATGGGCTCCGCGGTCTGCTGGACGGCACCGTGGCGCTCACGAAGGAAAACCTCCAAATCCCGCTCGGCGACCAGCAATTTTGTGAAAATCTTTATGGCCTTGATCATTCCTTTGCCGATGGCCAGCCGCATGGCGCTCTCGGAGATCCCAGCCAGTATGGCCGCCTCCCTGACGGTGAATTTCCTCTCATGGACCAGCATTCTCCCATCGGCGCCACCAGCAAACCGCGCCTGTGGACTGGCGGCAAGGCCGTAGTCCTGGGGCGTGGTCGCCGGGCTGTTCGGGGTTTGACTCATGCCTGCATTATACAGAGACCGGTCGAGCAAAATCCGGCGAACCAAGAGAATCTTCAGAGACGCCGTCGGAGGCCTGCGGGGGAGGGGAGAAATAACTTTCTAAAAATGATCCATAGGCGAAAGAACTTGCCTCCGCCTTTGTATAATGGTCTTGGCGCCGCATTGTCGGGAAAGCCAGAAAGACAAACAAAGGAGAGCAAAATGAGCAGAAAATGCAGGAAACAAGGCCAAAGGGCGGACGGAAACGAGCAGGTTAGGTACACGGCAGAGGAGAAGGAGATAATCCTGGCCATCGCTGAGGAACTGCGGGCGACCGAAAAGTCCGAAAACAAAATCGGCAAATACGTGGATAAAATGGTGGCCATGCACGGCGGAACCCAGTATGGCGAGCGCACGGTCGAGAAGATAGCGGCCTAC
>Ga0209098_1003021_pt1 | contig 14379 bp, 15 predicted proteins | sample AD_JPNHW1_MetaG_FD_184429 | JGI IMG/M metagenome (GOLD analysis project Ga0209098, IMG submission 184429) | Active sludge microbial communities of municipal wastewater-treating anaerobic digesters from Japan - AD_JPNHW1_MetaG (SPAdes) (version 2) | ecosystem: Engineered > Bioreactor > Anaerobic... | reverse complement strand
GCAGAATCGCAATGAAAGGAGGAATAGTGTTACTCAGTAAGCCGAAATGATAAGTATAGAAGGCTGCTCCGATAATTCCCGCAACAATCCCCAAGTAGAATAATCCTGTAGTCATTTTCCTCTGTGCTCGGAATGGAACGGGTGGCATGGGTTGGATGACGGTATCGGTTATCAGGGGAACAAGACAAAGCCCCCCGCTAAGAAGAATGACAATAAAAGGGTTCAGCTTGCCGGGAATCGGGGGGAAGAAAGAGAGTGCGGTGTTGTTTCCCCTGCCGGTTTCATTTATTTCAATCGTGACTGGAGCAGTTGTCTGATTGGATGCTGGCATGGGAATATTCGTTTCATTTAGAGAAGGAACATTCGTTACTTCTCCTGAGGTCCCTGGCGTGTTTGTAGTAAGTGTGGTGACGGGAGAAGGAGAACCTGACGGAGTAGTGGTTGCAACAGATGTAACAGAAGTGCCGGGAACGGTAGTCGGTATGGTGGTGGGCACGGTAGTTGTTGTCTTTGTAGGGGAGGCAGTTGTTGTCGTTTGAGTTGTAGTCGAAGTCGTCGGAACGGTAGTGGTCGGTATCGTAGTGGTCGGAACCGTAGTGGTCGGAACCGTAGTGGTTGGAACCGTAGTGGTCGGTATCGTAGTGGTCGGAACCGTAGTGGTTGGAACCGTAGTGGTCGGAACCGTAGTGGTTGGAACCGTAGTGGTTGGAACCGTAGTGGTCGGAACCGTAGTGGTTGGAACCGTAGTGGTTGGAACCGTAGTGGTTGGAACCGTAGTGGTCGGAACCGTAGTGGTCGGAACCGTAGTGGTCGGAACCGTAGTGGTTGGAACCGTAGTGGTTGGAACCGTAGTGGTCGGAACCGTAGTGGTCGGTACGGTAGTGGTCGGTATGGTAGTGGTCGGAACCGTAGTGGTCGGAACCGTAGTGGTCGGTACGGTAGTAGGTGGGGGGGTTATCGGGGTCAGAGCAACCATAGGTATGGCAGAAACCTCACCTTTGCTCACTACAACCTGGGTACTCCATGGGATATACCCTTTTAATATGAGTTCAACCGTCCGGGTGCCGACCGGGATGTTGTCTATGATCAGAGCATCCCGCGCCTTGGTCCTTCCCACATACTGGCTGTCGATATATACACTCGCACCTGCCGGATCTGAACTGATCGAGAGAGACCCCGTAAGGGGAGAGAATCGTGCACTGATGACGTGGTCGGAATTCACATTGTAAAACGTATATACAGACCTTGGACCGAGAGAGACTCCGTTGACAACCACATCTGCAATCTCGTAATTGGTATCCGGAATGATGGTAAAAATCTGGGTGCCGCCTGCTGGGACAAGAACTTCATCAGCCGGAACAATCGAACCACCCGGTCCGGCATCTGCCATGATCACGTAATAATCGGCAGCCGAAGCTGTGCCAATAAACAATCCGGTAAGAATAATAACAAGAACAAGAAGCAAGGCCGGCGTAGTCTTCATAGCGGATTCTTTAAGAGATGTTAATCGCTGTCTGGCAGTATGATCAGGAGCCGGGCACCTTTTGCACCCTTTGCAAGCTCAATGAGATCGCCATCGTGAAGGATTGCCGGCTGCTTTTTCTGCAACTCGGAACTGTTCAGAAACGATCCTCCTGCGCTTCCCCTGTCTTCAAAGATAAAATTAGTACCCTCCATTTTAATGATGGCATGCGGTTTTGAAATTCGACTCACCGAAGAATATTCCGATGAAAGTACAACATCACCCTCAACCGCCTGATACGAAGGATCAATCCTTCCTACCCGGGATTCCCGATCCTCGAGAATATAGAGTTTCCCATCGTCAGGTCCTCCGAGCAGGATAGCCATCGGTTTGTGTCCTGCGATCTCATCCTCTACCGCGTCCCTTACTTCCTCCAGTTTTTTCTTCAGCCCGGCATCGTCAATATTTATCCGGAGGTTGGAGAAGATTCCGAGGTTCCGGACAATAGCCTCCATTGCCCCTGGAACAAGGGAATATTTCCATACAGGATGAACACCCTTTGAAGTCTGCTGTCCGAGTCCTACCTCTTTCCGGATAAGTCCCATGCTGATCAGCTTATCCAGATGTTTCTTTGTATTCTCATAGCTTGTGTTGATCTCAGATGCAATCATCCGCACATCTTTTGGCCGGCGTTCGAGGATTTTCAATATCTTCAGGCGCTGACTATTTGAAAGAACTTCAAGATATTCAGACAGTTCGCTATAGTAATCTGGCGCCTGTTCAAGCACAATAGTCTTAAACTCTTCGTGCTGATCAACCATCAAGCCTGCCTCTTCTATAGTAAGTCGTCCTGCTCAATCAAAAACATTCTCCGCACAGTCTATTCAATGATATAACCGGTTGGTTCATACAATCTATGTAGTAAGAGCATCAGAATACCATTGGATTTTTTTCCCGGGCTTGAAATATCTTTAGAATAACCAGGAACAGAACACATAAATCAAGATGGACATGGGATCATACCTGAAAGATATTCATGAGATCGAGGAGTCAGCCCGATCTGTTCAGAAGCTGATGAAAGAACGTTACGATTGTGGCGGTTCTTCTCAAGATCCTCATCCAATCTGTACAATTGCAGGCGCGGATGCTGCATATGGAGAAGGATATGGAATCGGAGTTATTGTGCTACTCGCCTATCCTTCCCTCGCAATCATCGAACATGGATATGCGAAACGGGCTGTACGGTTTCCTTACATCCAGGGATTGTTTGCATTCAGGGAACTCCCTCTGATAATGGCCGCCTATGAAAAGATTGGTAAAATTCCGGATCTCCTCATGGTCGAAGGCCATGGATATGCCCATCCGCAACGATATGGGTATGCCTGTCACGCAGGAGCTATTCTCGGTATACCCACCATTGGGATAGCAAAACACCCCATCCGCTGTGATACGATGAAACATCCGGGAAATGAGCGAGGTATGCAGCAAGAAATTTTAATGGGAGGAGAGGTGGCAGGGATGGCCTTGAGAACAAGGAAGGGGGCACCTCCGGTTTACGTTTCAGCAGGACACCAGACTACTCTTCATTTTGCCTGTCAGATTGTGCTCGAGACAACACGACTGCATCGCCTTCCGGAGCCGGTATGGATCGCCGATCTCCTCTCAAAAAAATATCTGAATCTCCTCTGACAGGTAAGGGATAGATACTCCCACTTGAGCGTAAAAAAACACGAAACCACTTCTCACGCTTCGGCAGGCTCTCCGGATTCATTCTTCTTTGGGCGTTCCGGCTTGACATACGTGATGGTGAACGTTTCCAACCCACTGTGAGCGAGGACGGCAGATGAATAATGCCCCTCCATGGTGAGGCAATGAACCGGGCAGACTTCAATACAGGAGTTGCAGACCACGCAGCGGAGCCGATCAATCGTCCATGTCTTTGCTTCCTTATCAACACAGAGTGCCTCTGCGGGACATTTCTTCATGCACATCCCGCAGGAGATACACCGGCTCACATCGATCACCACATGCCCCCGTGAGAGGGTCGTCATTTTACCCGGCCGGGCAGGGTACATCAGCGTTGCCGGCCTGCTCATCACGGTCTTTATCGCTGTTTTTGCCATCTCAAAATATCCCATCGTACTCACCGCTCCATGCATCCGATACAGGGATCGATGCTGAGGACAATCACAGGAACATCTGCCAGTTCGCAACCCTGAAGCATTTTCACAAGGGAAGGTACATTGGTGAGGGTGGGGGTCCGTATCCGCGAACGAACAAGATGTTTTGTGCCATTTCCTTTCAGATAGTGCACAAGTTCGCCCCGTGGCTGTTCGGACCGGGAGAAATATTCCCCGTCAGGCATTCCTTTCACTTTCACTTCAATCTCCCCTTCTGGCATCGTTTCAACAGCCTGCCGGATCAGATCAATGGAGCTGAAGAGTTCACGGATCCTGACAGCGCAACGGGCATAACAATCCCCGGCTGACTCGGTTGCCGGTTCAAACCGGAGTTCCCGGTAGGCAGCATACCCTGTTTTCCTGAGATCGATCGCCACCCCACTTCCTCTCGCGACAGGACCTGCCGCACCAAGATCGTAGGCATCGGTCCGTGAAAGAGTACCTACACCGACCAGCCTTGATTTGAGTGAATCATCATGCAGGAATACCTCAGACAGATCACTCAGTTCCGTCTCGAAACTCTTCAGGTCTCCGGCCATTGCTGCAAGCTTCTCATCACTTATGTCCCTGCGGACACCGCCAACCTTACAACTGCCCTGGATCACCCTTCCTCCGGTGGTCTCTTCTAAAACATCCAGAACGAATTCCCTGAGCCTCCATGAATTCATAAAGAGGTTTTCAAAGCCCATCGCATCAGCGAAAAGACCAAGCCAGAGAAGATGTGAATGGAGCCTTGAATATTCAGACCAGATAGTCCTGAGATAATGCGCCCTGGCCGGTATCTCAAGGTCCATGATCTGTTCAACTCCCTGGCAATAGGTCATCCCATGGATGAAACTGCATATCCCACAGGTACGCTCTGCAACGTATACGTACTCGGTAAATTCTCTTTTTGCGACAAGGGTCTCAAGACCCCGGTGGATGTATCCGATAGAAGGTACGACATCAATGACTGTTTCGTCTTCAAGCACGAGATCCAGGTGTATTGGTTCTGGTAAAACAGGATGCTGGGGTCCGAATGGGACCACTATTTTCTTTGACATGGCCCCTCCCCCTGAAACGTTGGATTACGGAATGGATAGCGGACTTTGGTCCTGATGAAATTCCCATTGAAATCAATGTTCATCCCTTTTACTGCAATTCCAAAGAGGTCATGCATCTCATTCTCATACACAAACGCTCCCCAGTACATCCCGCTGATGCTCGGCACTTCGGTTTCTGCGGGTATAATAAGTCGGAGGTTTTCAAACCGGTAGTCCTTCTCGAAACTATAATTGATCTCAAACTCATCCCCTACTTGGGTCGCATTCATCTGGACCAGCCGGAATCCCCCCTTGCGGAATTGTTCTACCCTGCCGATCAGGTGTGCGACGGCAATCACCGTAGTGGGCTGCTCTTCGATTTTCATTGGATCCCTCCGCTCTGGGTATCCTTTTTGGCAGCAGGACTGTTCATTTTGGTTCGTTTCTCCTCAAGAATACTAAGCGATTTGACAATTCCGTCTATGATAGATTCAGGGCGAGCTGCACAGCCGGGGACGTAGACATCGACAGGTATTATTTTGTCGATCCCTCCCGAGACATTGTAACATTCACGGAATACCCCGCCAGATGCTGCACAGATACCCACCGCGACGACGACTTTGGGATCCGGCATCTGCTCATAGATATTTTTTACGACTTCCCTGTTCTGCTCGTTGATGCTCCCCGTAACCACGAAAATGTCGGCATGCTTGGGATTGCCGGTGTTCACGATACCGAACCGCTCGACGTCATACATCGGGGTGAGGCAGGCAAGGACTTCGATATCGCAGCCATTGCAGCTTGATGCGTCGTAGTGAATGATCCAGGGAGAACGTTTGAGATAGGTCATGCCTGGAGCCCTCCTGACAGGTAGTAAAGGACCGCGAGATTGATGAGCCCCAGCATACCGGCAATAATCCACGCACTTTTCAGGGTAAACTGCCATTTCACCCGGCTGAAGGTGTTGTCAATCAGGATCTCCAAAAAGTACGCGACAACAATGGCAAGCAGGGCGATTGGAAGACTGAATGCGAAGAACAGGAAGATAAACCCAAGCAAAAATACATATTCATACCAGTGGGCTATCTCAATTTTCCCGAGGTTTGGACCGGTGAACTCGGTCGTCACTCCTTTGACAATCTCCTGGTGAGCATGGTGGGAAGTGGAGAGATCAAAGGGAGATTTTCGAAGTTTGATCGTCAGGACCATCAAAAATCCGATGAAGACACCTGGCAAGTAGAGGACAATCGGGATGGAAGAGACTACAATATCACTCACAAAAAAGCTTGCCGTCACCATATACATCCCAACTGCCGAGAGGATAATCATCGGTTCATAGGCTATGATCTGGATCAGTTCACGCTCGGCTCCGATGAAACTGTAGGGGGAACTAGAAGCATAGGCCCCCAGTACCAGGAAAATATGGGACAGCGTGAAGGCAAATATGACAAGGAGCAGATCCCCACCTGCAAAGAACAGCGCTCCCGCAACGAGCATAAAGACAAGGTAACAGAGCGCATACAGATCCTGGCTCCTCGTGACAACGAGGTTCTCCTTCTCAAAAAGTTTCCCAACATCATAAAATGGCTGAAGCAGCGGGGGTCCTACCCGCCCCTGCATGCGTGCGGTGATCTTCCTGTCAATACCTGCCACTAACCCCCCGGCAATGGGCGCGAGCAGGATGTATATCAGGCCATAAACAGGAGACATCATAGTATCATCCCCACAAGGACGATCATTGCCAACAGGATAAGCCCGAACCCAAGTGCAGTTCCAGCCATCAGAAGGCGGCTCTCCCCGAAGAGATCGTTCAGGTAATAGTTGGACAGGGTGACATCCCTCGTCACTCCCATCGATCCGAGAAACTTCATATCACTACTAGCGGGACGGCCACCCATGTAAGGGGGTACTTTTCTGGCTCCGTTCCTGGGAAGCAACATTGAAAATGGCATGATCATCAGGAGGAAGAGCATCATTGCCATGATGATGATATTGTCCTGCGAGAGTCGGGCTGTCTGACCATATACCGAGAGAACGAATGGTTCAATCAGGGATGATGATATCAGGGGGAAGATCAGGCAGATCAGAACAGTGAGCCCGGCCAGAATGTAGAGTACTATCCGTTTTTCACTTTTCAGGGTATCCGCCTCTCTCGTTACATGTGGATCGACAGAGATGATCTTTCCCATCCATTTGGACCAGAAAAATACGGTTATCGATCCACCGAAAGCAAGGATTGCCACGAAGATCAGGCCGAATTGTGCTTCGATGAATGCCTCGATCGCCACCCACTTCGAGATCAGCATGCCAAATGGAGCGAGGAACATCCCCGCAATCCCAACCAGCATCATCACAGCAACTTTCGGCATCCGTACGATAAGCCCGGACATGTCCTCGATATTCCTGCTCCCGATCTGGTGTTCCACAGTTCCAACGCAGAGGAAGAGGAGGGACTTTGCAATGGCATGGAAGATGATGAGGAGAATTGCAGCCCAGACCAGTTTATAGGTCCCGACGCCGGCACATGCGACAATCAAGCCGAGATTTGCAATGGTCGAGTAGGCAAGCACCTTCTTTGCATTACTCTGCGAGATGGCGATTGCTGAACCAAGCAGGAAGGTAAAACCCCCCACAAGTCCGATGATCAGTCCTTCTGTGGTTCCCGAGAGGACGGGAGCAAACCGCACAATGATATAGACTCCGGCTTTGACCATGGTGCTGGAATGAAGGAGGGCAGAGACCGGCGTGGGTGCAACCATTGCCCCGACTAGCCATGATGAGAAAGGCATGAGGGCAGCCTTGGTAATTCCTGCAAAGCTGATGAGGACGGCGGGAACAAGAGCGAGCGCCTGGCCGGAGCTCAGCAGCTGTTCGATGCCGAGAAAGCTCCCTGTTGGATCGGCAATGAGGAGATAGATAATAGCTCCGGCAAATGCGATTCCACCAAGAAGGTTCATTTCAAGGGCAAGGAATGCATTGTTGGTAGATTCCGCTGTCTTAGAGTACCCTATCAGGATGAAGGATGCCAGAGTGGTGATTTCCCAGAAGAAATAGACCCAGAGAAGGTTATTGGAGAAGATGAGCCCGAACATTGCAGCAAGAAACACAAATACCATGAAGAAAAAGACATTCTGCCGATCTGGTATTTCAGGATGGTGAGCATGGTATGTTTCCATGTAGGCAAGAGCGTATACACAGATGAGTGTGCCGATGATGCCAACAATCGCGGCCATAATAAGCGAGAACTGGTCGATAAAAAGATTGGAAACCTGTTGCACGTCCTTTGCAAGCCAGCCCTCAATCCCAATAAACATGAGGGTTTGGATTGTGACAAGGATAACTGCGAGGTATTTTCTCTGTTTTATGCCCAGATATAAAATAAATCCCGCAATGAGTAAGGAGATAACAAACATGATCTCCGCTGCAGTTTCAAGATGCACGGAGAACAGCACCAGTCCTGAGCTGAAATAAGTGATGAGCAGGATGATGGTTGCGAGTCCAATAAGTCCGGCTGCAATTTTTACCACCACATTCCGGACCTGCCCGTTTTTGAATGCAAGCAGGAGAAATGCGACAATGGCCGGAAACAGGATGAGGAAAGCCAGTTCTATCATCGTAAAACCATCTGTTCCATCAAATTTGAAATTCTTACATCATTAATCATTCTAAACTAACAAGTGAGTTATTTTCCTGATTGGACATAAATCCTCAAAAGGTTCAGCCGGGGAACTGCCGACTCTCCTCCTGACGCACTTTTTTTATACTGGAACAGACAATTCAGCCTTATCCGAGAGGGAGAGACTGGACCATGCCCGAAGTATCAAAAACCGAGATAGGACGACGTTTCTTCAAGATGCAGAAAGAGAAACAAGTTGAAAAAGCTATCGAGAAGATCAGGCAGGCACAGGGATCCGAATGGGCTCTTTATTCCAAAAGTGACATTGATGCGCTGAAAGAGGTGCTCGGTGAGGCATGGATATTTATCGAACGGGACTCCTGGGACCAGGTTTCATTCACCCGTCTTACCGGGATCGAATTGCGCGAACTGATTCGTTACGGCAAAGATGTCAGGGATAATATCCTCAGTGGAAAGGCTGCAGCTGAAAAGAGTCTCCCTCTCCTCATGAAACATGAGTGACTCATCATAATAGATCTCCTGCTTATGTGAGATTGATATCCTGCATCATCAATGCATGGCAAATACATAATACGGTTAAGAGAACTGGTAGCTTCTTGGTTACCTGCGTCAGGTAAAAATCGGGGAGAGTCCTTGAGATGAGAGCATACAAGCGACTGACTTTGGTACTACAGACAATGAAGAATGAAAAATCCCGACAGGAACGGGACGATGAGGATCAACTTTTATCCATCTATGACCGGATTGCACGAAAATGGGAGAAGAACAATAATTGATGACGCTTTAAAGAAAAATGATTGAAGTTTTAAAATAAACAGGAACCCTGCCTAGTCTTGCTCCTGGGGAGATACTTCCGATCCTTTTTGTTTCTTTTTCTGGAGCAGCCTTTTTACTTTCTTCAGCCGGTAAAGATCCTCTCTTTCGCGCTCTTCGATGGTTATTTTGATATACTTGGCCTGTTGCTTGAGTTCCGGGATGAGCACCTGTTCGAGAGCATTTACCCTCCTCCTGTTCATCTGAATCTCCTCTCCAATTCTCCGGAGGGCAGTCTCAGTCTCTGCCAGTGCAATGATAAGGTCCAGCTCCGTTTCAAACCTCTCGGCAGTCTCATCGATTCGGCCGGAAATCCCGATCGGGCTGTACCCCCTTTCTGTTATCGTCAGGGTAAAGCGTTTCTTCTCGATGATGGGAACCGGTACTCCCATGATATTTTTCCCCCTGATGTCAAGGGAGATACGACGTTTTGTTGCAAAAGAAGCTGATTTCAGGGTGACGGGATCATCGACCGCTTCTGCGATGAGGAGCGATCGCTGGGCACTATCGGCTACCGCCTCCAGTTTGCCCCTGGAGTCGGACACATTTGTCATGATGCGGAAAAATTCCCTGATCAGGGCATCCATTTTCTCCCGCAGGAGATCTCTTCCCTGTTCAGCCAGCCGTATCTGGGCTCTTTTTTTTATCAGCTCCATCCTGGTGGGATTAACCTGCTCCATTCATCTTACCCCTTGTGGAATCTCGGAAACTCCCTCTTTCCGGTATTTGGGGTGGTATTTTTTAATGAAATCGAGTTTAATCCTCTTCAATTCTTCTTCAGGCAGCATCGATAAAAGGTACCATCCGATGGACAGGGTATCCTCGATCGAACGGTTCTGGTCTCCCTGTGAGATGAACTGTCGCTCAAAAAGATCGGCAAAGGTGAGGTATTTCCGATCGAGATCCGTAAGGGCTTCCTCGCCTACTATGGCAACGAGGCGGCGCAGATCTCTTCCATAGGCATACGAAGCATATACCTGATCGGCAACATTCCTGTGGTCTTCCCGGGTCTTTCCAGGCCCTATCCCCAGGTTCATAAGTCGTGAGAGGCAGGGAAGGACATCAATAGGAGGATCCGCTCCCCTCCGGAACAGGTCCCGGGAGAGCACAATCTGTCCCTCGGTAATGTATCCGGTGAGATCAGGTACAGGATGAGTGATATCATCATCCGGCATGGTAAGGATGGGAATCTGGGTGATCGAACCGGGAACTCCCTTAATCCTTCCGGCTCTCTCATAAATCGAAGCGAGATCTGTATACATATACCCGGGATATCCCCTCCGGCCTGGCACTTCTTCTCTGGCCGTCGAAATCTCTCTGAGTGCCTCGCAATAGTTCGTCATGTCGGTCAGGATGACTAGGACATGGAGGTGATGCGCATATGCGAGATACTCGGCAACCGAAAGGGCACAGCGGGGGGTAGCAACACGTTCGATCGTCGGATCGTCAGCCAGGTTCAGGAAGAATACTACCCGCTCGAGAGCCCCTGTCCTCTCAAAATCATTCATGAAGAAGGAGGCCTCTTTGTAGGTGATACCCATGGCAACAAAAACCACTGCAAATCGTTCACCCTCACCAATAACCTTGCTCTGCCGGGCAATCTGCGCTGCAAGTTTGTTTGCCGGTAGACCTGATCCGGAGAATATGGGAAGTTTCTGACCTCTTACGAGCGTATTCAGCGCATCAATAGCTGATACACCAGTCTGGATAAAGTCTGATGGTTTATCCCGTGCATAGGGATTGATGGGCATCCCGGAGATATCGATCCGGTCTTCGGGAATGATCTCTGGTCTTCTATCCCTTGGTTTTCCCACCCCGTTGAATACTCTCCCAAGCATATCAATTGACACATCGATGGTAGGGGGTTCGCCTGTGAACCGGACTGAGGTGAGCGAGTTGTCGATTCCACTGGTCCCCTCATAGACCTGCACCACTGCAAGCTCCCGGGAGATATCAAGCACCTGGCCGTTTCGAATCTCCCCATCAGGAAGCATCACTCGTGCAGTTTCTCCAAATGAAACCCCAACCGGACGTTCAACAAAGAGAAGCGGTCCGGAGACATAATTCACCGTCCTGAAATCACGGGTCATCAGTGATCGTACTTTCATTGCTCCACCTCCAGAGCACTCAGTTGCGCTTCTATCCTGTCACCCAATGCTCGGATCTCTTCGATTGATCCGAGTTCCCTCATCCTAGCGATCTCAGCCCTGAGCGGGAGCGCTCCTACCTGTTTTAAAGAGACCCCCTTCCCGATAGCATTGGTGATACCACTGTCATAGCGATGAATTGTTTTGAGCATCCAGTATTGTTTATCAAGTGCACAGTAGGAATCGGTATCCGAATAGGCACTCTGCTGCAAAAAGTCTTCACGGATCATCCGAGTTACTTCCAGAATAGCTTTCTCGCTTTCGGGCAATGCATCAGGGCCGACCAGCTGGACTATCTCCTGGAGCTCGACCTCCTTCTGGAGCAGGTACATGATCCTGTCGCGAAGTTCCTTCCAGTCAGGACCTATTTCTCGGATGTACCACTCCTGGAGAGAATCGAGATACAGCGAATAGCTCTTGATCCAGTTCACGGAGGGAAAATGCCGCCGATATGCAAGATTTGTATCAAGAGCCCAGAATGTACCGGTGATACGGAGCGTGTTCTGGGTGATCGGTTCCGAGAAATCACCGCCAGGAGGAGAGACAGCGCCAACAACAGTGACCGAACCGACCCTGTCATCCGAACCCAGGCATACCACTCTCCCAGCCCGTTCATAAAAAGCTGCAAGACGCGTGGCAAGATATGCAGGGTACCCCTCTTCTCCTGGCATCTCTTCCAGTCTCCCTGATACCTCACGGAGCGCTTCACCCCATCGGGAGGTTGAGTCTGCCATCAGAGCAACATCGTACCCCATGTCCCGGTAGTATTCCGCGATGGTGATACCTGTGTAGATGGATGCTTCCCTTGCAGCCACAGGCATGTTGCTTGTGTTGGCAATCAGGATGGTTCTCTGGATCAGGGGGAGACCCGTCCTTGGATCTACCAGCTCGGGGAACTCGGAAAGGACATCGGTCATCTCGTTTCCCCGTTCACCGCATCCGATGTATATGATGATCTGGGCATCCGCCCACTTAGCCAGCGTCTGTTCCGAAACGGTCTTGCCTGTTCCGAACCCCCCGGGGATCATGGCAGTTCCGCCTTTCGTGAGAGGGAAAAGACTGTCGAAGATACGCTGGCCTGTAATCAGGGGCACCGTAGGATCAAGTTTCTTCTTATAAGGTCTCCCTTTCCGAACCGGCCATTTCTGCATCATAGAAATGGTTGTTTCGTCATGAAGAACGCAGATCGGTTCTTCAACGGAGAATGAACCCGAGTCTATCCCTTTCACAGTGCCAGATATGCCTGGTGGGACAAGGATGAGGTGCCGGATGTGATACTCCTTTACTTCCCCCAGTGGCGTACCCGGGCTGACCGCATCCCCGGGTTTCACAAGAGAAGAAAACTCCCATTTTTTGTTCCTGTCAATGCCGGGGACTGCAATTCCTCGTGAGATGAAGTTCCCGCTTCTTTCAAGAAGCAATGGCAGGGGACGCTGGACTCCATCGTAGATGGATGCGATGAGGCCAGGACCGAGATCAACCGAGAGTGGCTGATAGGTATTTATGACGGGTTCACCAATCTCCAATCCATTCGTGTCCTCGTAGACCTGGATAACCGCAAGATCACCGTCGAGCCGGATAATCTCTCCTGCAAGCGCCTCCCTGCCTACCCTGACCACATCATACATCTTTGAGCCCCGCATGGCATCTGCAATCACGACAGGCCCTGAAATCCTCGATATAAATCCTTCTTTCATGCTTACCGCCTCACCACAATATTATAGCCAATCGCACGCTGGAGAAGACGTTCAATATAAGAGAGCCCCGGGGCACCCTTCCGGCGAATTGGGATCGGGATGATGATCGGCCGGTAGGTCTTCTCTATCCTTGCCATGACCTTGTCATCAAGAACCTGCATGAAGTCCTCGTTGATGGCAATAATCCCGGTATCATCCCTGAAAAGGAGTTCTGGAATCGCCTTCTTTGCCTGATCCGGAGTGTTTACCTCAATCACCTCGACTCCGGCAAGCCTGAATCCCGCGGCGGTATCCGGATCAGTGACAACCATGAATTTATACATGGATCAGCTCCTTTTCGAGATCTTCATCTGATACACCGGCATATTTGCACCGTGCAATGATCCGGAGGTTTATCACTTCGCAGAACTTGGCCCACAGGTACCCGATAATTACTGAGAGGCTCAAAGGATCTCCCCTGAACAAACGGACACCGTTGCGTATCTGGTACTCGTCGAGTTCCTTCTCGAATACTGAAATTTTTCCGAGAGTTATCACGGCAGGAGGAAGTTCAGAAAGGAAGTAATAGGGGGTTCCTTCGAGTGCCCGGACGGCCTCTTCGATGGTTCTCATGGAGGCAAGTGATTCGAATTTTTCTCTCCGGATATGCATACCTCCCTCGAGAAAGAGCTTGGCCGCATCCTCCGGTTCGATCCGATCTCTGATAATCCGGAGAATACTTTTTATATTTATGGTATCAATCTCGACCCGGATAAGGTTCCTGATAATCTCTGCTTCTACCGTCTTTCCAGAGGCTTTTTCGAGGGCATTCTGGTAATGAAACTGGTCCAGGGCATATTCGAGCGTGACCAGTTCCCTGTTCGATGAATACTCATCAACTGCTCCCGTGAGGGGCAGTGCATAGGGAACTTCCCAGGTAGCGAGAAGATCTATCACCGCTCTTACATCGGGCTGTTTCATCAACTCAGTGAGAGTTGCTTCATCGAGACTGCCTGCAGGTACCAGGCATTCAAAGATATCTTCGGTCGGCGTCTGGATATTTTTCCCACGGAGGATGGTCTTGATGTTCTGTACATCCCACCGGGAGAGGAATATCCTGAGGTACAGCTCGGCCGCGGTATTTTCTACGAGATCAAGGATCGTCTGGTAAGTGTTTATGAGGTTTTTCCTGAGCGCACAATCGACAACGCATATCCCGGAATAAAGAATACTTGCCTCTTCGATCTCCGGCTTGTATGGTGTCTTCACCAGTTCTGAAATGACCGAAGGGAGGTCCTGCCTGATGAGGAGAGCATCATATGACTTTTTATCGAGAAGCCTGCTGTGCATCCCCTTCACCCTGGCGTTCACATACCCGTAGTCCATATCACTCACCCAAAAAGAATCGAATAAATCTCCTTTTTCAGAACTTCCCTTGCCTG
>Ga0209098_1003017_pt1 | contig 14389 bp, 10 predicted proteins | sample AD_JPNHW1_MetaG_FD_184429 | JGI IMG/M metagenome (GOLD analysis project Ga0209098, IMG submission 184429) | Active sludge microbial communities of municipal wastewater-treating anaerobic digesters from Japan - AD_JPNHW1_MetaG (SPAdes) (version 2) | ecosystem: Engineered > Bioreactor > Anaerobic... | reverse complement strand
AGCTAGCGAAGCTCTCAATTTTGAGCAGGCTAGTGAATATAAAAAGATCCTATCAGCGATTGAACACATCAACATTCAGCAGAACGTCGAAAATAAAGATCATAAAGACCGCGATATTTTTGCCTATTCTTCTCGCGATGGCTACCTGGCTTTAGCGGTCTTGCTCTACCGCCAAGGATTGCTATTAGCTAAGAATGTCTTCGTTAACGAAGAATTCGGCGATAATGAAGAACAAGTCAGCGATCTGATTAGCCAGTTCTATCAAAAACATCCCCTTCCCAAAGAAGTGGTGATTAACTCATCAACCATCATCAAGAATCTAAAAGATTTGTTAGATACTTCATTAATTAATGTTACTAAGGGAAGAATTCATGAATTAATCATCAACGCCAAGCAAAATGCTGATAATGCCTTGGATCAATTCTTTCTAAGTGCGAAACTAGACGCTGATCATTTAGCGTTGCTCGATGAACTAGGAAAGATACTGAATATGAATATTCCTCTTCACATTGAACTATTCGATAATTCTCATCTGCAAGGAACCTCACCAGTCGGTGCGATGGTGGCCTTCATTAATGGAGAGCCAAATAAGAGCCTATATCGGAAGTTCAAAATTGAACATCAAGAATCTCGCGATGACTTATTATCCATGAAAGAGATTATCTACCGCCATTATCATCGCTTGGCAGTTGAATCACAAAAATTGCCTGATCTCATCCTAGTCGATGGCGGTATCAACCAAATCATCGCTGGTAAAGAAGCTCTCAAAGAAGCAAATGTGACAATCCCATTATTTGGGTTAGCCAAAAACGATAAGCATCAGACTGCCGGGTTAATGGATGAATATGGCAACATCTATCCGGTTGAAAATAAAACCTTGTTCTTTCTCTTAACTAGGATGCAAGATGAAGTGCATCGCTTTGCGATTAGCTTCCATCATGAGAAGCGAAGCAAAGCCATGAAGTCTTCTTTATTGGATGATATTAAAGGTTTAGGACCGCGAAGAAAAGAGATGATCTATCGCGCCTATCCAGACATTAATCTCTTGAAAAATGCTTCGATTGAAGAGCTAGAGCAAATTCTGCCGTCTCCTCTCGCTGATGCCATCTATCAGAAACTTCATCAGTAGTGGACATCAATATATCAAAGCTAATAATATTATTTCTTGAAAAACCCCTGCTATCTCGTTAAGATAGATTTCGCAACTGCCCTCTTAGCTCAGCTGGATAGAGCAACGGCCTTCTAAGCCGTAGGTCAGGCGTTCGAATCGCCTAGAGGGTACCATGATCTACATAACCCCTTTTAAAGGGGGTTTTTCTTTTTCTGCGTGTGTTTTTCACCATTTTTGGACACAAAAAACATTTAAAAAGTGTTTAAAAAATATGATATCACTAGCTGACCTTATGATTACATGTATTCAAAATAATTCTTTCTTTAAGAAATATTTAAGGTCATCATTTATGTAGCGGTTGTACGAAAATGGAGAAATAGCCTGATTATGAGAAAATTTAAACGTTTGTTAATTGTTTTAACTGCTTCTATTTTTCTTACGAGTTGCAATCTAATTAATGGCAATAGTGGAGATTTTGACCCCACCGGTAATGTCGTCACCGACGTCGATGAAGATCCCACTCAATTTACCGATGAAGATTCTGAGGATGTGCTAGCAGAAGAAGCAGATGCTGATATTCTTCTAAATGGTTCCAGCGGCACGATTTCTGATACCACATGTGGCACAAACGGAAGTACTGTCACCATCACAAAAATTGGCAAATACCATGTCACTGGTTCTTCTAGCAATGTCGCTATCAAAGTAGAAGAAGCTAGTGAATCAGGAGATATTTATCTAATCTTAGATAATGTCACGATGACAAATTCTCTTTTCGCTTGCTTATACGTGAGCAAAGCTGATAAAGTTATCATTCAAAATATCGGAACATCATCCATCGTTTCTACCTATACCGAAGGGCAGATTGATGATTCATCTACCATTGATGGAGCAATTCACGCTCGCGATGATTTGACAATCAATGGAACGGGGTCCCTTTCTGTTAATAGTAAACTCCATGGTGTCGTCTGCAAAAACGATTTGAAAATACTAGGTTCTTTAGAACTCAATGTCACCTCGACAAAAATAGGTTTTCAAGCGGGAGACTCATTGCGCATCGGCGAAACTCCGATCATTACGATTAACTCTGGCCACGATGGCATTCAAGTATGCAATGACGAGCTAACTAGTTATTTCTATATGGAAAGTGGCTCACTTGATATCACTGCTGAATATGATGGAATCGATGTCGATAGCGACGTCACCAGCGGAACTTTTACTGGCTACGCTAAATTCGTCGGGGGTTCAGTAACCGCTGTAGCTGGCGGTGGATCTTCCTATAGCAAGTCAAGTTCCTATTCGAAAAAAGGTATCGTCTGCCGAGGTAATCTGCAAGTAGGCGTTGCCACTCTTGATATCAATGCTGCTGATGATGGAATACATAGCAATGCTTGCATCTCAATTGCTGGTGGCACTGTGACCGCTCAATCAAGCGATGATGGCATTCATGCCGACTCGACATTATCCATCACAGCCGGTAAGGTTGAAGTCACAAAATCATATGAAGGTTTAGAAGCGTATATCATCGATATTTCCAGTGGAGAAATCAGCGTCACCGCGACCGATGATGGAATTAACTGCGCTGGGGGCAGCGATACTCAAAGTTCTGATGATTATGATCCGTGGGGTGGCACATCATCGACAGGAACTTTATATATCAAAGGCGGAGATGTCTATATTAATGCCCAAGGCGATGGACTCGATTCCAATGGTTCTATTTATGTCAGTGGTGGCACAACCATCGTTGAAGGCCCAACCAATGGCGGAAACGGTGCAATTGATATTGGCGATGGCAGTTCCTACGTCGCCGAGATTACTGGTGGAATAGTCTTGGCAATTGGCTCGACGGATATGGCAGTCAATTTTGATACTGGAACTCAATGCTCCGGATTAGTGGCTTTATCTGGTGGCGATGGCACGACAATCACAGTCGAGGATGGCAGTGGCTTTACCTTTACGGCCACTAAAACATTTGCGTGTGCTGTATATTCTTCACCTTATATGAGCAAAGGTAATACCTATGTTATTAAAGCAGGAAGCCGCTCTGCTACGATGAACTTTTCCAATTCATATTACTATTCTAATATTTCAACTTCAGGAGGCGGACCCGGCGGACCTGGCCGTTGATTAAGACAGGAAATAAAATAATATTTTTCACAAACTTTATTATCAAAGATAATATCCGCAACATTGTATCTTTGCTTGCAATTTTGCGATTTTAATTAGGAAGTCCGATTAATTCGGAATTTTTTCTTTTATTAAAAATATTTTTAAATACAACTGAGCTTTACTAAGATAAACTATTTTATATGACTAAAAAGCTATGGAATAATATTGGAGAAAGAATTTTATTTCTTATTGATTTGGGTTCGACAGCATTTACTTTATTTTTTGAGGGAGAAACAAAATGATTATCTATTCAGGAAACAAACAACAGTTTTGCCTAGAGGTTATTTATAACACAATCGCGGACAAGATTATTGAAAAACTTAGAAACGCCCACATCAATGGTGGAGCTGAAGCGGAATACCGCGCTTTTCAAAATTCTCTCAATTTCATGAAAAATGTTATTGATGTTCCTGAAATTCCTGATGATGTGGAAATCGCAATTGAATATCAAATACCAAGAACCTCCAAGAGAGTTGATTTTATGATTTGCGGAGTGGATTATCAAGATCGCGACAATGTGATTGTTGTTGAATTAAAACAATGGGATAAAGTCGAAAAAATCGATGATGAAATGCAACATAGCGTAAAGGCATACACCGGTGGAGCAGTTAGGATGGTCAATCATCCTTCTTATCAGGCTTATTCCTATTCTGTTTTTATTAAGAATTCTTCTGAGATGGTTCAAGAAAGAGATATACATATTATTCCCTGTGCCTACCTACACAATTACTTGCCTCAATACGTTGATCAACTCAACGATAGCATTTTTAAAACATGGTATGATGAGGCACCTTTTTTCATTAAAAACCAAGTTGCTGATATTCGTAATTTTATAAAGAAATACATCAATAAAAAATCATCTGATGGCGACCTTCTTTACAAGATTGATAATGGACGCATCAAACCATCAAAAGCTTTACAAGACTGTCTTGTTTCATTAATGAAAGGCAGAAAAGAATTCATGCTTTTGGATGAACAAGCAACTGCTTATGACATATGTGTGAAAACAATGAGTCAATGCCTAAAAGATATGAAGAAAAGAACAATCGTAATTCAAGGCGGCCCTGGGACCGGAAAATCCGTTTTAGCAGTTAATTTGCTTAAGCAATTTATTACTCAAGGCATGAATGCAAGCTACGTAACAAAAAACAGCGCTCCTCGCGAAGCATATTTAAGACTTTTATCAAAATCAGATCTAAAAAAAGAAATAGATATTAAAGCTTTGTTTAGATCACCTTTCGGACTGTCTCATAGTCAGTCAAATTTCTATGATTGTTTAATAGTGGATGAAGCTCATCGCTTAGTAAAACAAATGTATGGTGACTTCTATGGCGAGAACCAGGTCAAGGAATGTATCAATGCATCTCTACTTACAATATTCTTGATAGATGAGGATCAGCGGATTACAACCAAAGATATTGGCTCAATTGATGAAATAGAAAAATGGGCGAAGCTATTGCAAAGTCGCGTAATAATCAATGAAGACACAAAATTAACTTCGCAGTTTAGGTGTAATGGTAGTGATCAATACATTCAATTCCTTAACAACCTTCTTCAAATTGGAGAGTTCGTCGACCTCGATTTATCTGATTTGAACTTTGATATAAAGCTGTTTGATAACCCGAATAAGATGAGAGATGTTCTTAGGGAACAAAACAAATTTAACAATAAAGCTCGAATAGTTGCTGGTTATTGCTATGACTGGGATGTCAAAAATAATCGTGGAGAGTACGATATTTACCTAGAAGATGATTTTAAAGCTAAGTGGAACTTAGAAAATGATAAGATATGGGCCATTAATCCTTCTTCATTTGAAGAAGTTGGATGTATCCATACTGCTCAAGGATTAGAATTTGATTATGTTGGGGTCTTAATTGGGCAAGATTTAAGATATGACGAAATGAATAATCGGATTATTATTGATAAAAGCAAAATTTCCAAAGATGATAAAACATCTGGAATCAAATCGAGCAACGTGAATCTTGCTAGTCAACTGATAAAAAATACATACAAGACGCTATTAACAAGAGGACAAAAAGGGTGCTATATCTATTGCGAAGACAAGCCACTTTTAAAAAGAATTAGCGAGATGTTAAAGATTGACATTATCAAGTGAGGAATAACATATGGATAAGTTAAATGAATTATTGAAAAGAATAGATAAATTTAATAAAGATAGAGATTGGGATCAATTTCATTCGCCATCCAATCTTGCGAAATCCATTTCTATTGAGAGTGGTGAACTTTTAGAATGTTTCCAATGGAACAATGACACTTTCGAAATAGATGATGCCAAAGAAGAGTTGGCAGATGTTTTAAATTACTGTCTCCAAATGTGCATTTCTCTTGGAATTGATCCAATTGACATTGTAAACGCCAAGATGAATGAGAATGAAAGAAAATACCCTGTTGAAAAATCAAAAGGGACCTCTAAAAAATACAACAAATAACGACAAAAATTGCCTTCTCCAATTAAACAAACCCTCCGCATACTAATTGGTTAAATAATAAAAATGGATTTATTTTATTCGTTCTTTCAGCTTTTATTACAATAGGAAAATTTACTTGTAAAAAAGTTTATTTTAATATTTTGAGTTCCTTAGTTTTCCCTCGAATTGATCTGTTGAAAGTAGTAACATATCATCAGTATAGTTTGAGAATCATAATGGAACATTTATATTTAGAGCCGCCTTCAATTGAAATACATTAAAGAGCACATCGACAACAATTCTCGTGTTAATGGCACAGGCAAACTAAACACATTTCTCAAAGAAGGCTTGAGTTATGAAGAATGGCTCGAGTACTCGAAACAATGTGTAGATAAAGCGTATGCTGAATTGAACAATACTATTCCATGCAATACTTTTTTCACAATTCGAGAGAGTGACAACAAGATAGTGGGAATGGTCAATGTTAGACATTGTCTTATCGAGGAGATAAGCAAATACGCTGGACACATCGGCTATGACATTAGGCCGCTTGAACGCGGCAAAGGCTACGCTAAAATCCAACTTTATTTAGCGTTGCAAGAAGCCAAGAAACTCGGACTTAAAAAAGTAATGATTACTTGTGATCAAACTAATGTTCCCTCAGAAAGAACTATCAGAGCTTTAGGTGGATTCTTTGAAAAGAATGGCGTTGATGAAACCAAAGATAGTATCGAGAGCATCAATTGGATTGATGTCAATAAAGCTCTCGAAGATCATAAAGCCATTATTGAAGAGACATATTAACGACGAACTTTACTGATAATTAATTCGTTTTTCAAATCCAAATCTGCTGATATCTTCTAGATATTTTTTTCATTATAAATAATTAGCGCACATGTTATAATTAAAATAATACGAGTATATGCCTCATCTATCTTCAACTTTAGGTTGGCTATTTGTAAACTGTCAGTTAACAAACTGTATTCTTTATTTATGCTTGCCAATAAATTTAATTTGTAATCAAATTGGAGAATTAAAATGACTACTGGAAGAAAAATTGAAAAGCTCAGAAAACAGTTAGAGCTTACCACGGATGATTTAGCAAAGAAACTTGATGTTTCTAGGCAGACGATCTACAAGTGGGAAACTGATAGCGCCCTTCCTGACATTCCTCATTTAAAGCAGCTCGCAGCGATATTCAACACGACGACAGATTATTTGCTCAGCGAAGAAGAAAATGAACCCACAGCAGTCCTAGAAGAGAAAAAGCCAGAAGCGGAATCAACCCCGATGGTTATTATAAATAATCCTCAACCGGAAATTGAATATGTCTGCATGACATGCGGAAAGGTGATTAGAAAAGGCGAAAAGTCTTTTCCTCACGCGAAGACTGAAAGAATAAGGCATGGCAAAACATCAAGAGACGAAGTGGTGGGAACCGGTGTTGAATGTGAAGCGTGCCACAATAAAAGAATGGAAGATGAACGGCTTCAAAGACTAGCCGCTCGTAATGCCGTACTAAGCGAAGCTAAAAAACGTAGAATATGGAATTTTGTCGTCCTGGGATTGCTCCTTGCTTTAACGCTTAGCATCAGTATCCCTCAATATGTTTCGGGAGATTCTATCATAGGCACCATCGTTTTAGTTTTTGGCCTGCTGGTAACAATTAGCGTCCCAACCGTGATCTTGGGCAACACATTTGTTTCTGATGTATTTATTGGGATGGCAAGCTGGGGATTTGTAAAATTCCCTGGTATTATTTTTTCTTTCAGTGTCGATGGCTTCGTGTTTTTGATCGCGATGAAAGTTTTGTTCTTCATCCTGGGAATTGCCGTGATGCTAGGAGCGTTTTTATTAGCTTGTGTCATCACTGGCCTTCTTTCAATATTTGTTTATCCTTACGCTCTCGTAAAAAATATAAATAATCCGGAGACTACCATTTAATGAAAAAGAGATTATTGTTTTTGATTCCCGCACTTTCTATGCTTTTTGGCGCCTGTGGTGGAACACCGACCAACGAAAATTCAATTTTCGAAGGTATCGAGTTTAATGACAGTTCTGTTGTATATGATGGCAACGTTCACAAATTGGAAATTACAGGAACACCTCCTGAAGGAACAAATATTACTTATTTTTCAGAAGATACTCCTTCGCATATCAACGAGGCGACTGAAGCAGGGACCTATCGCATTCATGTAGAATTGACTAAAGATAATTATGATGTCTGGACCGAGGATGCTATATTAACAATCAGCGAAAAAGCGTTCAGCGGAATCACATTTTCCAATAGCACTATAGAATACGACGGAAACTCTCACACAATTGTCGTTCAAGGAGTCCCAGAATTTGCTTCAGTCTTATATGAAGATAATGGTCCGTTTGCCAACGCTGGCACCTATCCGATGTCTGTCACTGTTTCAGCGGATAATTACGAGGACCTAACTCTGAATGCCACGCTGACAATAAACGCAAAGTCTTTCAGCGGAATTTCGTTTGCGAATTCATCTGTTGATTATGATGGTAACCCTCATAAATTAGAGATAGTGGGAACACTGCCTGAAGGGGCAAATGTGAACTACTCATCAAGCGAGACCCCTCTGCATGATAATGAAGCCACAGATGCTGGCGTTTATCATATTGCGGCAGAACTGACCAAAGAAAACTATCAGACTCTAACATTAAATGCCACTTTGACAATAGGAAAGATTCCCTTCGGGAATGTTACCTTTGAAAACCGCTCATTTGAATATGACGGCAATGCTCATTCAATAACGATCACAGGAAATGTTCCAGCAGGTGCGACTGTTACCTATTCTTCTGAAGATACTCCGAATAAGGATAACTATGCCACGGATGTCGGAGAATACTCTATTCGAGCGGCCATTAAAGAAAAGAATCACAATGATCTTGTGTTAGACGCAGTCTTGAATATCACCGCTTCGGATGCGGAAAGATTTATGATTCCAAATGGGAATAATCTATTCTTTCAAAACGCTATTGATGATGACAAGCTTTACGTCGCTGATTTATCAAGCAATGAACTGACAAAAATCAGCAATGACCGCGCTAGAGATATGATTCCTTTCGGAGAAGGGATGATGTTCGTGAGCCAATCACTGGCTTCTTCAATTAAGTCGGTCGTTCCTGCTTCCGAAGCATTTGAGCGAGAATTAATTCACACCAAGAATGCCAGATACATTCAAAAGGATGAAGGAAACATCATCTACTATGCGCACAATGGTTTAACAAACGAGTCATCAGGAATTTATAAGTTTGATTACACTGATTCGGATAATCCCATTGAAACTTTATTGAGCGTAGGCAAAGCTAAATACCTAAAGTTAGTGGACTCAAAACTATATTTTGCTGATGGCACAAACGAATGGAAATTATCATCCATTAACACCTCAGGAATTGAGCAAACTAGGACTCTCGTTGTCGACGAAAAAATTAATTGCTTAATATCTGAGGGAGATGTTTTATTCTATACTGTCAACAATCTCTTAGGCGACTATCTTGAAAGATATAACATCAGCGCGGGATTAAGAAAGAAACTCACAAGTGATGCGGGTGCTTCATTAACAATCGTTGGCAATTACATTTATTATATAAATGTTGATTTGCTCTCATCAGCTATTATTGGCGATGGAATCTATCGAGTCAATAAAGCACCAGTTGCTGAAAATAGCAATCCTGGAACAAAGGTCATCGCAGCCGGCGAGCAAGGATTTTGCTCTTTGATATCTGACGGTGGGACAAAGCTCTATTACTACGATGTCGATGGATATAAGCTAATAAGCTACAACATCGATACTGAAGAATCAGCAAATTTACTAGAAGGGTTTGTCAAACCAGAAGATCCCGCTCCAATGTCAATATCTGACGGATTGAGCATTCAATCCTACGCCGGAGTAATTTATTACTTGGATCTCTGGGATGAAAGAACACTCCATCAATATAATCCAGTTACAAAAGCCAATATTAGAATAACTTCCAATAAAGTAGCGAGTTTCTCGATTATTGGCGATGAAATGTATTTCAACTTAGTGACTAGATTAGTCAATAACGACACTTACAAAATGAATCTCAAAGTTGGCAGCGAGCCAGAATTGATAAATGTTAATTCAGGTTTTGACTTTGTCCAGCTTGGGGATTACATCTATTATTCAATGGATAATGCTGCTGGCGCTGCCACCGCGATTCATAGATTCAATATCGAAACATATACCGATGAAGAAATGCACGCCAAAGGCGTTTCAAATCTTCGTGTAGCTGGAGGAAAGCTGCTATTCATTGATGGCTATCAGATTTTTAATTTAGATCCGTCTACCAAGGTCGTCACTGAAATTAAAGCTGGAACAAAGTCTGTTCACACGACGGCATTTGATACCGATGGGACATTCATCTATTACCGCGATATGTCTGGCTTTGGATATACAACAAAGCAGCTATCGAGAATGAATCTCGATGGAAGCAATAAGGTTGGAGTAGTGACGAGTTCTACAGATCCGACTTCAATTAAAGTGATAGGCAGTGAGGTTTTCTACTACACTGATACACTGACGGGGACTAATGGCTTATATAGAGTCAGCAAAACCGCTACTGAAACAAACGGAACTCTTGTTCTAGCGAATAACTCAACATATTATTCTGAGTGTTTTGCGGTAGTGGATAACATTGTTTATTTTATAAACGTGAATTTAGCCGGTCTTCAAAGCGACTCTCGTTTCTATAGTGTTCCGTTAACTGGTGGAACACCCACAAAGATAGGGTAGGTAAAAGAATATGGAAGACGAAGTAGTAATATTTCCAGATAAAAGATGGATCTATGAAGCCTTTGGCTTTCGTTGGGTCGAAGACAAGACAGTTCGTTCCGGTCCTCTTCACCTTCTTAAATCGGTGATGATTTTGGACAGAAGCAATCCTCATGCCGATGAATTAAAAGCTTTTATGGAACAATACGATGCTTTGGAACATAAAAGAAAGTATTATGAGGACATCGATTTCTTGCTTGCATTGCTTTGCTTCTTGCTCTTTATTATTCCTGGGATTATTTACGTTGCTTTTAAATTAAACCAAAAACAGAAAATAGAAGAGCATAACTATTTTATTGAAATAGACCAAAAGAAGTTGATTGAAAAAGCAAAACCTCTCCTTCAATTTTAGTGACGAACTAAACAGATTTCTTTATTTTGAGACTCCGGAAAATTATGAGGTCGGCCTTTTCTTGATTTCTGCAGTCTCTTATTGAAGTAATCAATAAATGTTTTATACTAGTATCAATATTAAAGGAAGGCTTTTTCTATGAAACAACTTTTATTTGCAATATTACAAAATACCGAAGAATCTCATCGGCTTTTTAAAGAGCTTCATGAGCGGGGTTATAACGGAACAACCACAGAAACCGGATCAATATCTTCAACGCTTCTTGACGATCCTGATTTTCAGCCAATGTTTGGCAATCTTCGACAAGTGGTATCAGCCGGTTTTCAAAAAAACGTTGCCTTGTATATCATTCTTGATGAGAGCCATGTCGAAGAAGTAAAACAATTGATTCGAGAAGCTACTCATTCCTTTGCGACCACGCGTGGTGGGATGGCCATCATCCCCTTGGTTTCATTTGAAGGAAGTTTCTAAATATGCTCCAACAACTTGGCATCTTATTACCGCTTATTTTGGCTATGTTTTTTGGCCTACTGGCTACTCGTTTGATGAAGCCATTAGGTCTGCCTAATGTCACTGGCTTTCTAATAGCTGGTGTCTTAATCGGACCATTTCTATTAGGAAAATGGCTGCCCGATTTCTTCTTGGATGCAGATGATGTTAAATCGTTTGGTATTATTACTGAAATTGCTCTTGGGTTCATTGCCTTCTCAATTGGCACCAGCTTTAAAAAAGAAACGCTAAAGTCAGCTGGCAAAAGCATTATTATTATCACCATATTTGAAGGATTAGGAGCACTTTTCATTACCTTAATTGCGCTTTTATTAGTTTACTTTTTTGTCCCAGGTATTCCATTGCCAGTAGTGATCACTCTAGGCGCAATCGCTACAGCCACAGCTCCGGCGGCCACTTTGATGGTCGTCCGTCAATATCGAGCCAAAGGTCCAGTGACTAATACGCTATTGCCAGTTGTTGCTTTAGATGACGCTGTTGCTTTAATGAGTTTTGCCATTTGCTTTCCCGTCGCCGAAGCTTTGGCGAGCGGAAGAGCGATTACAATCATCGAAGTTTTGCTCATCCCATTAGCTGAGATTGTCATCTCATTAGGCATAGGGACTGCCGTTGGTTTTCTTTTGACTCTAGCTATGCGCTGGTTCCATTCTCGAGCGAACCGCCTTTCACTGATGATTGTTTCTGTATTGCTAGTTGTGATGCTTGCTCGCATTAAAGTTGGCAGCTATGAAGCTACTATATCATCTTTACTAGCCTGCATGATGATTGGCACGATACTCGTCAATGCTCGCGCTGATGGCGAGCAGATACTCGAAGGAGTGGAGCGATGGACACCGCCATTATTTATGCTGTTCTTTGTCATTAGTGGTGCATCCCTTGATTTAAGTGTCTTTTTCAAAGGCGGATTAATATTAATTGTCGCTGGTGTCTACATCGTTTTCCGAATGGTAGGAAAGTTTTTTGGTTCATTCCTTGGCGGCAAAATCACCAAAGCTGAACCAAAGGTTCAAAAATACCTTGGTTGGGCATTATTTCCGCAAGCGGGTGTTGCCATTGGCATGGCCACTCTAGCATCTCAAGGGTTCCCAACAAATCCTGAATATGGAGCGATGATTTTGGCCGTTGCTTTAGCAGCAACGCTCGTCTATGAACTAGTTGGTCCAATCATCACCAAGATTGCTTTAACTAAAGCTGGCGAAATCATTATTGAAAAAAAGAAACCCAAAGCAATTGTTAATAAACCATAATATCCACTCACTAAATTAGCATTTAAAAATTACCCAAATTTATATCTATTATTCTTAAATACATAGCAATTATAATTGTTTGCTATTATTGTTTTTGCTTTTATATTACAATAATTGTAGAAAAGAGTGTTTATATGTCAAAATTACAATTTTTTAGAAAGAAATGCGGATTAACACAAGCCGAAATAGCAAATAAACTTGGTATTTCTCAACAAGCCTATGGAAATTATGAAAGAGATGATTCTTCGATTCCCAGCAAAATCATTGATAAGTTAGCGAAGATCTTGATGATTGACCCTGATCAATTTCTTTTTAAATCAGAACTAGAAAATGATTCCATTACTGAGTTCTTACATAAGTCATTAACTTCCTATCATGCAACTCATAATGCATGTGTGCTTTTAGCCAAAGAAGGATTTGTGGAACTGAAAGAACACGAGGAGTGGAAGCTCAAAGAAGGGGGCAAGTATTTTGTCACAAAGAACAGCAGCGCTCTCATCGCTTTTAAAGTCGGTGATTTATCTCGCTATGCTTTTCATATTGCCTCTTGCCACACTGATTCCCCATCCTTAAAGATTAAGGGCAATAGTGTCATTGATTCTCCCGAAGGAAAAAGAATCAATGTCGAACGCTATGGTAGTTTAATTAATTATTCATTTCTAGATATCCCACTAAAGATAGGTGGGAGAGTCTTTATCGAAACCGAAAGTGGTATCGAACAAAGGCTGATATCCAGCGATTTCAATGTGAACATTCCTAGCTTATGTATTCATCATAATCCAACCGTTAATGAGGGCATGGAACTTAAGAATCAAAGCGATATGTTGCCAATATACGGAAAATGCGACAACTTATATTTATCCTTGCTACCTAATGAGAAAATCGTGGATGGTGATCTATACTGCGTTCCTTTTGTCAAGCCAACATATTCTGGCTTAGACTCTGAACTACTTGTCTCACCTCGCATCGACAATCTCACTAGTTTATACGCGATTATCGAAGCGATTATTTCTTGCCGAGAGCAAGGAATATCCATGCTTTACGCGACTGACAATGAAGAGATCGGCAGCTTATCCAAGCAGGGAGCGGAATCAATCTTCCTCGCTAATGTTCTAGAGAAAATCAATACTGCTTTAAATAAAACTAAAGATGATTATTATCAGGCCATCGCTAATGGATTCGCCCTATCGATTGATAATGGTCATGCAGTTCATCCTGCTCATCCCGAGAAAAGTGACCCCTCTGAGATGGTTAAGCTCAACGAGGGAGTAATCATCAAACATCACCCTAACTACGCCACAGATGGCTATAGCAGTGCCGTTGTGAAGTCCATCGCTAAAAAGAACGATATTGTTATTCAAGAATACTACAACAACAGCGATATCCGATGTGGGTCAACAATTGGACTAGTGACAAGCGCCCAATTGGGAATTAACACTTGCGACATCGGCCTCGCTCAGTTGGCAATGCACTCAGCCATCGAAACCGTCGGCAAATACGACATCGAAAAAATGATTAAGTTGGTCAAATGCTTCTATGAAACCAACATCAGCAATGACGATTTTCAAACGGTAATCAAGTAATTAGCACAGACACCTTCAAATTAAGCGGTTGAAAGCAGCCGCTTTTTGAGCAGACTTAAAGTTGAAAAGAGATTTTATATGGTTCAAAAAAAATCGCGATTAGTCGGGACAATTGTCATGGGTGTCCTGCTCGCGATTACCTTTGCTTTTGCAATCTTTCTATTATCCATCAGCGTT
>Ga0209098_1003015_pt1 | contig 14393 bp, 13 predicted proteins | sample AD_JPNHW1_MetaG_FD_184429 | JGI IMG/M metagenome (GOLD analysis project Ga0209098, IMG submission 184429) | Active sludge microbial communities of municipal wastewater-treating anaerobic digesters from Japan - AD_JPNHW1_MetaG (SPAdes) (version 2) | ecosystem: Engineered > Bioreactor > Anaerobic... | reverse complement strand
CTATTTTCTTGATCTCACTTTTGTCAATGAACTTTATAAGCTGATTAAAGATCGGCTGTCCGCTAAAATTTTTACTTTTACCCATGGTTACAATTGTTGCTTCGTAACTTCAAAGGTAACCAACCGGGTTAGTCTGCAAAATGGCTGACCCGGTTATATTTTTTTACCGGACAACAGTGAATTCAAGTATTGTTTGTCCTGATGAAATTGCATCAATTCCATTTACCTTTTCATGATCGGAAATCACTTTACCAATATTCCAATAAGCAGCAATTAATTCATGATTGATATTTGATGCCACGAATTTTCTTGCATCAAGAATGATTTTCTTAATACTGTTTATTAATCCGTTCTGATCAAATTCAATATCACTTTTCATGCATCTATAGTATAAATTTCTTACACATGGGCTGATTCTTGGAATTTCTGCAGATTAAATTCCGAGGCCAATGTTTTTTTATATGAGGAATTCATAGGCCGGTGATTTATTCCTGAGCCCATAATCAAAAATAATGATAATTCGCTGATAAGTTCTGCCGATTGCATGAAATGCATCGAATGTTACTATCCGTAATGAAATTTCATTTTTTATTGGGATGAACCAGATGATATCAGGCTGATTCTTTTTCATTACTAATTGGGAGCCCCGGTTCACTTATTGAAGTACAGATTACGCCGCACCCTTGCCACTCTCCTGAAGAGAGGGGCTACACCTCTTCCACGTAAAAAGTAACCATTAGTATTGATGTATTCAAACAAAATCAGCTTTTACCGGCAAATCATCACAACACGGCAATACAAATCCTGCTTCAGTATTATTGGTAATTTTGCCTGCCGAAAGATTCTGAACCCGGAGCTATGAATGAGAAAATCTGGAACAGGGATTTTATCTTCCTTGTCTTGTCCAACTTTTTGATGTACATCACCTACTATGCAATCCTGTCGGCATTACCCATATACCTCGTCAATGATCTGCACGCCTCGAAAAGCCAGGTTGGCGTAGTGGTCGGGGCATATACCATCGCCTCGGTGCTGGTACGTCCCTTTTCAGGATTTACGCTCGACAGGTTCGGCCGCCGCACCATCTTCTTACTGGCCTTGATCATATATGCTTTTCTGTTCGCAGGGTACCTGGTTGCCTTCACAATCCTGACCATCATGTTGCTCCGCTTCGCGCAGGGCATCACCTGGGGATTTACCACCGTTTCGGGCTCTACGGTTGCCGCTGACATTGTGCCCGTTTCGAAACGCGGCGAAGGCATCGGTTATTTTGCATTGTCCACCACGCTGGGCATGTCCGTAGGACCGGTGATCGGGCTATTTGTATGTAACCAGTGGGGTTACCTGGCCTTGTTCGTTACGGGTTGCCTGGTGAGCCTGGCCAGTCTGGCTTGCGCCTATGCCATTCGTATGCGCAAGCGTTTCGTGGTCGGGAGGCGGATCCAGTTCAAATGGGACAGCCTGTTCGATAAAAACTCCGTCCGCCCGTCGCTGAACGTCTTCATCACGATGATCTCCTACGGCGCGCTGCTTTCGTTTATCGCCCTTTACGGACGCGAGATCGGCATCCGGAATTCCTCCCTTTACTTCCTCATCTTTTCCGTCGGCATTGCCGCGGCAAGGCTTACCTCCGGGAAGGAATTCGACAGGCACGGCCCGCGAAGGATCATTACCCTGTGCATCATACTCCTGATGATCGGCTTCCCGTTGCTGGCCATGGCGCGGAATGCAACACTATTCTACCTTTCAGCTATCATCATTGGATTCGGCAACGGCGTGATATTTCCCACGTTCCAGTCGATGGTGAACAACCTGGCCGATACCGAACACCGCGGAGCCGCCAATTCCACGCTTTACACCGCTGTGGACCTCGGGATGGGACTGGGAATGATCTCCGGCGGATTGATTGCCCAGCATGTCTCCATGTCCGCCATATGGTGGATCAGCGCGCTGGTCAGTGCGGCCGGGCTGCTGTTTTTCCGTGGTTTTGTAATAAAGTATTATGAGAGGAGTACCCGATAACAACCGTATTGGTGAAAGGCAGCATGTTCCGGAAGCGGGTCTGATGATTTCTTTAACTATGGCTTGAAAAGGTCGGGGAATATTTCCGGCAACGTGATACCCTGATGTTTTTGCCCGGGAAACAAATTTTTGTTCAGCAATGAAAGAAATTCTGATCAGGCATCAGCCGCTCCAACAATAAAACATCGTTTTGAGTACAATTCAACGGCCGTAAGTCTTCCAAATCCTTCAAAATTACGGTAAACGCACCCGGTGTCCACATCAATGACCGGAAAAGATTCTTTCAGGCTCATTTTGCAGATTTCAGCCGGAACCGCCCGGTGGCCATGCACAACAACTTTATCCTTCAGGACAGGGTTTTCATAATGATGCCGGCATTCCCAGATCATGGCATACTTGTCAGTGAACGGATCTTCCAGTTCGTCGTTAAAACCGGCATGAACAAAGATGTATTTCCTGGTTTGATGCCAGTATTTCAGTCCGCGAAAGAATTCGAGGTATTTGTCCGACAGCTCCCGTATCGAACGGATATGAAAACTCATCAGGGTTGTGTATCCGCCGTTGTAGATCCACAAAGGCAGGTTTCCCTGATCGGCATAGGCATCGAGCAGCATAGCCTCATGGTTGCCCGAAAGCGGGATGACATCATAGCCTTTGTCCGGAAGTCTCATGATGTAATCGATGACCTCTTTGCCCTGAGGTCCGCGGTCGATATAATCGCCCAGAAAAACCACCTTGTCGGTCTTTCTGATCCGGATCTTTTCCTCGATCAAAGCCTTCAGCGGTTCGAAGCACCCGTGAATATCCCCGATGGCAAAAAGCCTGCCGCTCATGATCATAGATTTTAAATCGGGTCGGACGTACCCAACCGCTGTTGCATGACTCAATATGTATTTTACTCCTGTTGCATTGTCAGGGCCGGAAACCGGGTGCATGTATTGAACTTCCGAGAATTAAGGAAACCGTAAGACGAATGGCGGGGAGGATTCCGGAAACATCTCCAACAACGGATCGCCTTTTTCATTTTTTAGTTAAGGAAGGCGGGAAACCTGCAATAAAGTTAATGCTTATTTCTCAATAATCCGTGTGGTGAACTGTTTCGCCGCATCCTCATCAAATTCCTTTTCCCACCTGGCAACGACGGCTGTAGCCAGGCAGTTGCCGATCACGTTCACGGCAGTACGGGCCATATCCATCAGTTCGTCGATACCCAGAATGATAAAGATAGGCCATGCCGGCAGTCCGAAACTGGCAGCCGTACCCAGCAAAATTACCAGCGAAGCCCTCGGCACGCCCGCCACTCCTTTGCTGGTGAGCATGAGGGTGAATACGATCAGCAACTGCTGGTCGAAGGATAAGTGGATGCCTGCTACCTGCGCCACAAAAACGGTGGCCAGCGAAAGGTAAAGCGTGGTTCCGTCGAGGTTGAAGCTGTACCCGGTGGGAATTACAAAAGCAACGATCTTACGCGGCACCCCGAATTTTTCCATTGCTTCCATGGCGATCGGGAGGGCCGATTCGGAACTGGTAGTGGCAAAGGCTATGGTGGCGGGCTCTGAAATAGCACGGACAAAATTCTTTACCGGTATCTTCAGTATCAGGGCAACCGGCAGTAATACGCCCAGCAGAAACAGGAACAGCGCAACATAGAGCGTAGCCAGCAGCTTAAAAAGATTTCCGAGGATGCCCAGTCCCATATGCCCCACCGAATAGGCGATAGCGGCAAAAACCGCAACAGGGGCAAGATACATCACCAGGTTTGTGAATTTGAACATGGCTTCCGAGAGGCTTTCGGCAAAATTCACCATCCGCCGGCGGTGATCCTCGCGAAGCATGGCCACGGCGATGCCGAAGATAATGCTGAATATCACAATCTGTAAGACCTGCCCTTCATAAATGGCCTTGGCGATATTTTCGGGGAACACCTGCAACACGATATCTTCGAACGAGTGGGCTTTTACCTCGGGAACCGTCTGCTGCGCTATCTCGGGAGGGATCACTACACCTGTCCCTGCTTTGCTCCAGTTAATGGCAAACAGTCCGATAAACAGGGCAATGGTGGAAACCGCTTCGAAGTACACGATGGATTTCCATCCCATGCGCCCCACCTGTCGCAGGTTTGAATGCCCGGCGATTCCCACCACCAGCGTAGCAAACAGCAACGGTGCGATGATGGTTTTTACCATCCGGAGGAATATTTTACTGCAGATATTAAGATGCACGGCAATGGCCGGGAGGTCATAGCCGAATTCCGCGCCAGCCACCATGCTGACAAGGATCCAGCTTGTGAGCGACCGTCTGCGGAAAGCGTACCAAACCAGAACGGCGATGCCCGACCAACGGGAAGCGGCCAGCAACATGTTACCGGCAGGCCAGATGTCATAAAAAGCACCGATATTGAACAGGATGACGGCAGTGATGGCCGAAAAGGCAATGAAGAGAAAACTGCGGGCCGAAATCTTCATCCGTTTCTGAAAAGAAACAAATGTAGGAATTTCTAAGACCGCATCTTTCTATAAAGTAGTAGATATTACCCAGCCTGCTCCTTCGGCCAGTCAGCCTGTCAAAGGATTAAATCCTGCTACCCTTGTAAATGCCGGATGCAGGAACAGGAACAAGCCAGCCTTCATAGATCAGCCTTCCTGCGCTGTTACCCGTCAGGGTAGCCGTTGCCCGTCCCGAGGCTGAAACCTGCATCGAGATATAATAGAATCCGATGGCGGTGGAAACATTCCAGCTTACATAAAACGATTTACGCTTATTATCGTGACGGACGGTATATTTCGTGATAGAGCCTTCAACCGTCACCCCACCGACACCGTTATATCCCAGTCCGAAATTTCTGCCCGTCTGGATAACAGAAGAGGCTGAATCCACCATGATGAAATTAATCGTTGAAAGCACCGGCACCCGATAGAACCCGTTGCCGAGATAGTCCGCTTCGAGAACGAAGCAGGCACTGTCAAGAAGATTTTGCGTTTCCCGGAACTTAAGTTCCATCTCGGCAGCTTTTTCTTCCCTGCTTTTTTTCTGCTTCCCCGTTTCCTGTGCCGACACGCTGATAGAAAAGAGAATGGCGGCTGTTAACAAGCATATCGTTTTCATGGATTTGGGTTTTTGTACAAGGATTAAATCATTTCTGACAGACAGAGAGAGTTAATTATTTTTCAGACACCTCACCCCAACCTATTTCCTCAAGCAGAGGAGCATTTCTTCATGGAGGCAAGGCGGCCTCCTCCCTCTCAAGTCTTTGGCTATAAACCTTGATTTATTAGCCGTTCACGATTATAATTAAACACAAAACCCATACCACGCCTCTCCGGATCAGAATACTTTTCAGGCTGATTTAGAAAATTTAACTTAATGAAAACCTATATTTTAAAGATGAAATCACCCATTGGTAATCAAACCGCCGTTTATCATTTGTATTCAATGATTTGCGCCTCGCCGCGCAGAATGGCAATCCCGTTGGCAGCCAGCGAATCAAGGTCATTCACAACTGTGTAAACCGAAACGGGAGCGATTGTTTTGATTCGTTTCAGCAAGCCTTCGCTGAAGAAGCGGCTGTTCATAATGGCTCCCATGATGAGAATGGCATCAACCCTTCCTTCCAGGACCGTGGCCACGGCGCCGATTTCCCTGGCAATCTGGTAAATCATGGCCCCGACGATAAACATGGCGTGTTCGTCGCCTTCCTCTATAAGTTCCAGGACCTTGCTCAGCGACTTTGTACCAAGGTAGGCTGCAATACCGCCTTCTTCCGTAATGAGTTTCCGGATTTCATCCCGGGTGTATTTACCGCTGAAGCACAGGTCAACAACCTGCCCCACCGGAAGGCTCCCTGAACGTGTCATAGAAAAAGGGCCGTCGCCGTCGAAAGCCTGGTTCACATCAATCACCCGTCCCCCACTGTGCGCCCCAATCGACACTCCCCCGCTGCCTATATAAGCCACAATCAGTCTCAGGTCTTCATATTTGCGGTTGATACTGGCCGCATACATACGTGAGATGCTTTTATGGTTCAGCGCATGGAATATCGAGGTACGTTCTATTTGCGGCAGTCCCGAAATACGGGCAATGGGTTCGAGTTCATCCACCACCACCGGATCGGCCAGGTAGGCGCCTGCCCCGGGCAACAAAGAAGCGATCTTATCGGCAATCAGCCCTCCCAGGTTGGCGGCATGGCTTCCCATTACCCCCGTTGTCAGGTCCCGCTTCATGGCTTCGTTCACCTGATAAACACCCGATTTTACAGGTTTTATCAGGCCTCCTCGTGCCATAACCACCGCAATGTCCTGTAATTCTATCTGATTGTCGTTCAATTCGTCCATAATCCGGCCCGTACGGTAATCCAGTTGGCCGGCGAAATCGGCAAAGGCTGCCATATCTTCAGGCTTATGCCTGACCGATTTCAGGAAGACCAGGTTGGTTTCGCTGTAAACGGCGATCTTCGTGATATCAGGTTCAGGATAAATTACCAGGATGCTTTTCATGATGAATTTCGGATAACGATTGACCTATCAAAGTTAACACAAACACAGTCAGAATGAAAGGATTACATTCCCGGACTCATACCGGCGGATACGGGATATTTTTTCTTATTGTATCTTTGAGAACCATGATGAACCGTATGCAGATGAAGCGATTTTTGGCATTATTGTTCTCTTCGCTCACGATTTCCCAGGTTTTCGCGCAGCGCGATACCCTGTTGCCTGCCAGAAATTTGTGCCGGCAGGGAAGATGGGTACTGGTATTTGAAGATGAATTCAATTACCGCAACCTTGACAGGAAAAAGTGGAACACATGGTTTCCTTATTCGGAAGACGGCAGCGACAGTTGTGAATTTTGCCGTACTCATGGTGCCGAAGGGCAGGTTTATAGTGATGCAAACGTGATAACCAGCGGCGGGACCCTGAAACTCATTGCACGCCGTGAGCCGGCAACCTGGTACGATTCCCGCCGGGAATTCACTTCGGGAATGATCCATTCGAAACAGGCCTTTGGTTACGGTCGTTATGAAATCAGATGCAAACTGCCTGAAGGAAACGGATTTTGGCCTGCTTTCTGGATGTTTGGCCAAAAAGCTACCGAAATTGATGTACTGGAGGCTGGTACGCAGAAACCCAGGCACCTGCACCTGGGAATCAGGACCTGGGCCAACGGTAATAAGTTTGATAAGGGATTACGAAGCAGGACCCGTCTCACCCGTGGGTTTCATACTTATGCTATGGAATGGGACGAAAACTTCATCCGCTTCGAGGTCGACAGCCTGGAAGTATGGCGCATAACCCGATACCTCGACAAACGGGGCAAAACCCTTAAACGATGCGAAATTAACGCCGGCCGATACCGGCTGCAGCCAGCCTGGCCACCCGAAGGCGAAAGGCTGCAGATCATAGTAAACCTGGCCATCGGAACTGAAACAACACCTTTTACCAAATCGCCCGGTGAAAAAACCATGCTCCCCAACCAGATGGAGGTCGATTGGATAAGAGTTTACGAAAAGAGATGAGAATCAGTGGTTTTACCGGTAGAGCAGAAAAAAAACTACATATTTTAACGTTGTTAATAAAAAATATTCGGGTTGCAGTAGTGGTTTATTGTTTTTGAATTGTCATATACATATAAAAACAATGTGACCATTTGAATTCATGAACCGTGAAAATTTTGTCGCTTTTATCATATTCCGTTTTCTGTTCCTGCCCTATCCCTTCAATCACAGGCGTCATTGCCTCCATAGCATATATCTATCGATACCCCAAAGCACGGCTGCTTTATGGCAGCCTCCGCAACCAACCAGTTATGATATGAAATGAGAATTTCGAGGGCAGGATTTTTTCCTTATACAGGACACATCTACGGTATACAATAAAAACAACCATTCATTCATCCTGAAGAAAGAGAAAAACAGGGTATCCGCCCCGGAAGTAAGGGCCGGACCCTTTTTGCCCGGCCTATGCCATAGTAAAAACTAATCCCCGGAAGCAAGGAGGGCCCGGAAACAAAAATCAGTTGTGATGTTTATCAGGTAACTGACGGTGGAATATTAAGGCAGATATGCTTTCAGGCTTTTTCGCCTCTCTGCGTATACAACTCTGATATTTTAAGGATCACCTCTGTGGCCTTCACCATCGATTCGAGCGGGACAAATTCGAGCTTGCCGTGGAAATTATGCCCTCCGGCAAAAATATTGGGACAAGGCAACCCCATGTATGAAAGACGCGCGCCATCAGTCCCTCCGCGGATAGGAACCACTTTGGGAACGACGCCGGTCAGTTCCATGGCTTCCTGTGCCGTAGAAACCACATGATAAACAGGTTCCACCTTTTCGCGCATGTTGTAATACTGGTCTTTCATCTCCAGTGTGAATGTGTTTTCGCCGTAACGCCGGTTCATGAAATCAATACAGGCTTTGAAGGCTTCCTTTTTCATCTCGAATTTATGCCTGTCGTGGTCGCGGATGATATATTGAAGCATCGAATGTTCCACCGAACCTTCGGTTTTCACGAGGTGATAAAATCCTTCATAATCCTGCGTGAATTCAGGCCTTTCGCTGACAGGCAACAAAGCGTTAAACTCCATGGCCATCAGGATGGCGTTTTTCATCTTTCCTTTGGCATATCCCGGGTGTATATTCCGGCCCTGGATGAATACCTTGGCGCCGGCAGCATTGAAGTTTTCATATTCCAGTTCCCCTACTCCGCCGCCATCCATGGTATAGGCAAAATCGGCGCCGAAACGTTCAACTTCGAATTTATCAACTCCACGGCCTATCTCTTCATCGGGGGTAAAACCGATTTTTATTTCCCCGTGTTCAACTTCCGGGTGGCGGACCAGGTATTCCACCGCCGCCATTATTTCGGTGACCCCGGCTTTGTCGTCGGCACCCAGCAGGGTAGTGCCATCGGTCACGATAAGGGTTTGGCCGATATACTCCTTCATTTCCGGGAATTCGGAAGGTGAAAGCACAATGTTCAGGTCACTGTTCAGAACAATATCGGAACCGTCATAATTCCCGACCAGCCTCGGCCTGATGTTTGCCCCGCTCATATCGGGAGCGGTATCCACGTGCGCGATAAAACCGATTGTTGGTACTTTTTTGCCTGTGTTGGCAGGCAGTGTAGCCATCACATAACCGAATTCATCAAGCACTACATCCTGCAACCCGAATGCTACAAGTTCATCGCGCAACAGATGTAAAAGGTCGAATTGCTTTGAAGTGCTGGGGAAAGTGGTTGAAGCGTCATCGCTTTGGGTATCGATGGCAATGTACCGGAGGAAACGATCGAGGATTTGCTGTTTCATATAAGGATGAGTATTATTATGCTGTGAATTTCAATTTCTGCACAAGCTGGTTTTATTCTTCTTCCACTTTAGCCCTTAGGCATTCCCAGATAAAGTAACCGCATAACAGGCAAAGCATCAGTAGAGCGAGCGCTTCGGCTGAATGCGACTCAAACCATGCCTTGTTCACAAAATTGATTCCGAAGTTAGCCAGAATTGCGCTTATGACACCCATCAGTGCACCGCCGGCAATAAATCCCGAAGCGATGAGTGTACCACGTTCACGGCGTGCCTGGTTGAGTTTTTCATTCCTGCTCCTGTTGCCGACAAAATGTGCAATAAGTCCGCCTAACAGCAGAGGCGTATTCAATTGAATGGGAATGAACATTCCCAGCGAGAAAGCCAGGGCGGGAACGCCGATCATGGTGAGGATAAGCGACAGGAAAGCACCGGCAGCATACAGCATCCAGGGGGCAGGTTGCCCGCTCATCATAGGCCCGATAACGGCTGCCATGGCATTGGCCTGCGGCGCAACCATGGCATTCTCACCGGTAAAACCGTAAGTTTTATTCAGGACCATGATCACACCGCCTACCGTGACGGCTGAAACCAGGGTGCCCAGAAATTTCCAGGTTTGCTGTTTGTAAGGCGAAGAACCGAGCCAATACCCGATCTTCAGGTCAGTGATGAAACCTCCCGCCATCGAAAGCGCCGTACAAACCACCCCGCCAATGATCAGGGCGGCGATCATGCCCGAAGTGCCTTTCAGCCCGACGGAAACCAGGATCAGCGATGATATGATGAGCGTCATCAACGTCATCCCGCTTACCGGATTTGTACCTACAATAGCAATGGCATTGGCCGCTACCGTGGTGAAAAGGAAAGCGATGAGCATGACGATCGCCAGTCCGACAAGAGCGTGTGTCAGGTTGTGAACCACGCCGAACTGGAAGAATATGAATACGATGAGGGCTGTAAGCAATATTCCGCCAACGATGATGGTCATCGGGATATCGCGCTGGGTGCGCAGGTCTGTTTTTGTCCCTTCGTGTTTGCCGAAAATTTCTTTGCCGGCCAGCGACACGGCCGATTTGATGATCTTGCTTGATTTGATGATGCCGATAATGCCGGCCATGGCAATACCGCCGATGCCGATAGGACGGATGTAGGCAGTAAAGATCTGTTCGGCCGACATCTGGCTGATCAGGGCTGTGATGTTGGCTCCGACGGCAATGGTTTGTCCGCCGGCAAAATAATTAATGATGGGGATGATTACATACCACCCGACGAAAGAACCGGCACAGATGATGGCAGCATATTTGAGCCCGATGATATAACCAAGGCCTGTTACGGCGGCGCCGACGTTCAGTTTGAAAACAATTTTGGATTTATCGGCCAGCATCTGCCCGACGGGGACCACGCGGGTTGTAAACACTTCGGCCCACCATCCGAAAGTGGCGATGACAAAGTCGTAGATACCGCCGATAAGCCCGGCTACCAGCAGCAACCTTGCCTGACTTCCTCCCTTGGCGCCCGATACCAGCACTTCGGTGGTAGCCGTAGCTTCAGGGAAGGGATATTTGCCATGCATTTCGCTTACGAAATACTTCCGGAATGGAATCAGGAACAGAATACCAAGGAAACCTCCCAGCAAGGACGACAAAAATACCTGGTAAAACTGGGCTTCCAGATTGAGAATGTAAAGTGCCGGCAATGTGAATATCGCCCCGGCTACAATCACGCCCGAACTGGCCCCGATGCTCTGGATGATCACATTTTCGCCCAGCGCACCTTTACGGTTGAAAACTGTAGAAAGCCCGACAGCGATAATTGCGATCGGGATGGCGGCTTCGAATACCTGCCCTATCTTTAATCCAAGATATGCGGCGGCAGCCGAAAATATGATTGCCATTACTATTCCCCACAAAACACTCCAGGTATTTACCTCGGCATAGGTCTTATGAGGCGACATGATAGGTTCGTAGCTTTCGCCCTCTTTCAGTTCTTTATAGGCGTTTTCGGGAAGGCCTTTGATAGGCCCGGTTTCATGGTCTGACATGAGATAAAGTCTTAGTTTGCCTTCAAATTTAGAAAAATTAAGAATTGTACACAGGATAAGACAGGATTCGTTTTCCGGAAAGGCGGCCATCCGGTGTTATCTCCCTGATTCAGAATGCCAAAAATTTCAGATAAAGCATCAGGAATGACACGGCAAGCGTCAATAGTGTTACGATGATGCCCGTCTTGAAAAATTCCACGAACCTGATTTTTATTCCTTTACTTCCTGCCGATTCAATGACGATGAGGTTTGCCATCGCCCCTATGATCGTAGCGTTTCCTGCCAGCGTGGAGGCCGAAGCCAGGGCCAGCCATAGCAGTTCGGAACCGGCGGTTTTCATCAGCGGAAGCATCACGACGGTAAACGGAACGTTGCTGACCACCTGCGAAAGCACGAGACTGATCAGGTGAATACCCGCCAATCCTTTGGCATCAGCTTTCAGTGCGACACCATGAATCAGGGAATCCATGATCCCTACTTTTTCGATGCCTTTCACCACGATAAACAGCGAGGCGAAAAACAACAGCAACACCCAGTCGACCTTGCGGATAACCAGCGATGGCTTTATCTTTCCGAATATCAAAATCAGCGAGCCTCCCAACAGGGCAATCATCGGCACCGATAATCCGATGCGGTGGCTCATGAAAAATAAAACCACGACCAGCAGGAAAACAGGCACTGAAGTGTTCATCGACCGGAAATTGTACTCAAAGAGATGATTTTCGTTTCCGGCTGTATTATCTTCGGGAATCGGGTTAAAACGCAGATCTTTCCGGTAAAACCAGCGGATGACCGCAATCGTGATGAACAGCCCGATGAATGAAACGGGGAGCAGGTGCCACAGGAAGGTTCCGTAATTGATCCCCGATGATATCCCGATCAGCATATTTTGCGGATTCCCGGTAATGGTCATGGCGGAACCGATGTTGGAAGCCATGATTTCGGCGATCAGGTAAGGCATGGGGTTCGTCCGCAACGAACGGCATATCAGGATAATAACCGGGGTGAAAAGCATGACGACGGCGTCGTTCACCAGGAAAGCGCTGGTGATGCCCGTCACAAGGGTGATGATCACCAGCAACCTGTCGGGGGTTTTGGCCAGCGACATGGTTTTAGAAGCAATCAACGAAAAGAAACCGTCGAGTTCGAGCGTGGCAATAATGATCATCATGCCCAGCAACAGGGCAATCGTATTGAAATCAATGGCTTGTATGGCTTCTTCGAAACTTAATACGCCGAACAAAATCATAGCCACCGCGCCAAAAAAGGCCGCCGACGGACGGTCGATATTCATTTTGGGCAACCGGGTAAAGATGATCCCCGTATAGGTGACCAGGAAGATAACTAACGCAGTGTAATACAGGTTCATAATGATCGGTTATACCGGTAACAGAAAAAGCAGGCGATCCGGTTATAACTAAACCACTATGGATTAAAAATCCATAGGTTGGTAATAAGGTAAAAAATGAAATTTTTCAACTTTACTCAAGTATCCAATTCCCCGATTGTGCATTTGGCTTATCCCGATGATGCTCAAGATACTCCTGTACCATTTCATCGGTTATATTGCCAGTACTCCATACCCCATATCCGATCGCCCAAAAATGTCGTCCCCAATACTGCTTCCCCAGAACAGGAAATTCTTCCTGAAGGAGACGCGATGTCCTTCCTTTTATCTTCTTCACCAACTCACTTATACTCAGAGATGGAGGGTATTCAACATGGATATGCACATGATCTTTGCTCACCACTCCCTTCATTATCTGAACATTCTCTGAATTACATACCTGAACAACCAAATCCCTGCACCGTACCTGAACATCGCCTTTTAATACATGATAACGATACTTGGTTACCCATACTATATGCGCTGATAATCGACTTACAGAATGAGTGTTATGCCTATATTCTTCCATCCTGTAAATCTAAAAAATTTTTAGAAACTAAAGTGCCTGCAATAAATTGCAGGGTTTTAACCAGTTAATAAGATAATAAAATCACTCGGAAACACAAATTTTGACAGAATATGGGAAGCATTCGGCAATGCTTTCGAAGACTATGAATCGCAGGTGAATAAGGAACAACTGAAGGTGATGCTGAAAAGGCGCGGCTTTGTTCCCGAACTGTCTTTTGCAGCTTTTGACGACGACGCCATCGTTTCGTTTACGCTGAACGGGATCGGAAATTTCAACAACATTTCCACTGCCTATGACACGGGAACCGGAACGATAAAGGAATTCCGCGGACGAAATCTTTCGTCTGAGATCTTTGCATTTTCCATTCCCTGGTTAAAAAAAGCCAATATCAGGCAGTACCTTCTCGAAGTATTGCAGCATAATTCCCCTGCCGTCCATATCTATCAAAAGAACGGGTTTGAAATAACCCGCGGATTCAATTATTTTATGCAGAAACAGCAGGAACTCGCGATCAGGCCGGCTGATCCGGATTCGCCTTATGTCATCAGGCAGACTGCACTTTCGGACTGCAAACATCATCAACAATTCTGCGATTTTCCGCCTTCCTGGCAGAATAGTTTCGATGCCATTGGCCGGAAGCCGGATGACTTCCTGGCATTCGGGGCTTTCCTCGGACCAAAGCTTACGGGGTATTGCATTTTAGAACCCAATACGGGCGATATCACGCAGATAGCCGTTGACAGGGAGCACCGGAGAAAAGGCGCAGGTTCGTTATTGCTTGGCGAAGCTTTAAAACATAACCGGCATGATTCCGTAAAACTTTTAAACGCCGATGTGGATTGCGGTTCCATTGCCGGGTTTGCCAAAGCTATCAACCTTGAACTCAAAGGAAAGCAATTTGAAATGATTAAAGAATTATAAATATTCACGACGTAAAAAGCCAGATGAATGATTTGGATGGAAAAAATTAATGTGTAAATTAGGTGCGTTTTAAGAAAACCACGGAAGCAGGGCCTTTTTCGTATAAAGCGGATATATGCGAAATATTGCGTAAACCTACTCGTTGGTTGCTACTTGAAGGAAACGGGAAAGGGAACCAAAAGGAGTTCATC
>Ga0209098_1003014_pt1 | contig 14395 bp, 11 predicted proteins | sample AD_JPNHW1_MetaG_FD_184429 | JGI IMG/M metagenome (GOLD analysis project Ga0209098, IMG submission 184429) | Active sludge microbial communities of municipal wastewater-treating anaerobic digesters from Japan - AD_JPNHW1_MetaG (SPAdes) (version 2) | ecosystem: Engineered > Bioreactor > Anaerobic... | reverse complement strand
GTCTAGCTCCGGTCTTTGCCAGTCAGTTGATATTCGAAAAGATCGGCTTCTGCTGCCAGATGCCGAAGGCATTCCAGGAATTCGTCCTTGGTTGCTCCGACTATTGGCATCCAGGCCCGGGCCACGATCCGGTTCTTGTCATCGACTCCGAAACCAACCCCTTGGACGGAGCGGTTTCTCTGCCAAACGCGCATATGAAGGTCGTCATCGAAGTTCAATGCACTGCAACGCGCCACGATGCTGGTGAACTCCAAGGTTTCCTCCGTAAATTGCACGGCCACTCGTTGCGAGCGTCCGGTCTGGAGGCGAACGATCAAATCCCCGCCCCGGCATGCGACGTTCTTGGCATTTCGGCACCAAACGAGCCAATCAACTTTCCGCATGAATTCCCTCCCGCCGAAGGTCATCTTCAAAATCCTGCAAGGGGTGATCCACCGTCGACCCAAAGTGTTCTCGTTCCAGTTTGTCGGCAAAGGTCAGGATGCGCGAGAACAAGAGGGCAACTCTCTCGACGTCATGCGACTCGTCGGCCAACAAGACATCGTCTTCGACGGTAAGGTCGTACGACTTCTCATTTTCGGTCAAGATGACGCCAATCCTGCAGGAAGACCGGTCTGCCAGATCGGCAATTTCCCAAAACGCATTCTTGATTTCCACGCGGCCGACCGGACTGATGCATCGAACGACAAGGCGGCCGTTCGATTTTGATCGCAGCAACAAGGTAAAGGGTTGGCCGCGTCCGTTGCGCAACTTCATTGTGCCCAGCAAACGGCCATCGCCACCATCGGGCGCCCAACTCAAGCGCGGCCCCAAATCAAGGGTGTGCCGGAGGTTGTGGAAACGGGCAATGGCTCGATCGGCGACTTGTTCGTCGACGGCCAATGGACCGGCGGGGGTATTCAGCGCCCAAGCGGGGATGGGAAAGGCTGACTTGAGTGTCTCCGTTATGGGTTCGACTTTACGTCTTCCAATGGCCATTTCACGATCGACCTGGATGGTCCGGGGGGCTTTAAGCGTGTTTGAAAGACCCTCGTGCATCAGCCGCAGAAAATGGTTCATCCGTTCCAGGACGCGGTTGACTTGCAGGATCTCGACCGTGTCGGGAAGGTAGGGATAATACACCTGCAACTTCTCGTCTTCCTGCGGGAGATTGGACCGCGGGACGGTCAGCCGCCGATCCGTCAAGGAGCGGACCCGATCGATCCGGCCGATGCGCTGCTCCATGGAAGAGGGGGTCCACGAAATGCCGTAGTGGTATATGTTCGCACAGAAGGTGTGCAGGTCCTCGCCCTCCTGAAGGAGGTCCGTCGTGATGAGGACAAACGGATAGCCGGGCATGCGAAATTGCTGAACCACGGTCAGGTTGACCTGTTTCGACATGCCGGCGACCGGCTGTTGCTGCCGGAGTTGCGAACCGAACAAGCGAGCGGTCTGCACCAGTTGAGTGGTCGGCGCCTCCCGGGCATTGACATCGATAATCAGTTCATAATTATTGGCGATCTCGGCCAGTTCATCAAAGGCGCCCCAGTTCCTCTGGGCAAGGGGGATCGACATTTGGCGATTGAGTTCAGCCAGATAGTCGGTAATGAATCCGATGTCCCGGTGCTTGGCTTCGGGATCGGTTTCGCGGGCAAGGGTGCGGGGCTCCATGCTTTTCAAGCGGCCGATGGCCAGAACATACAAATCAATGATGGAATGACCCAAGCGGGCGGCCGTGGACAGCAACTGAGCCCGCAACTGGGCCTCGCGAAACCTTGCAAGAGGAGTGCCTTTTTTGGGGGCGGGCCAAAGTCGGTCCCGCAGTGCACTCTGTTCCGGCCGACGAATCTCGGTGAAGAATGTTGCCACCTCCAGTTCGTCGCTAAACTCCGGTGCTTCGGCCACGGGCTCGTTTTCCCGCGATGATTCGAACCGTTCCCGCCTGACGAGATCGGCTTGCATGGCCAATTCGTCCCCATGCTCGTTCATCAGTTCCAAAGCGGCTGCCTGGGCCGCCTCGATTTTTTCTGGCCGCTGATATTTCTTGCTGGGTCGGTGCTTCAGATAACTTGCGGCCTTGGCTCGGATTTTGATCAGCAGTTCGGACGTGCCAATCCCCAAATGCCGGGCCAGGGCTTCGGTTACGCGGCCGGGTTCCACCTTCAATAGCTCGGCCACGAAGTTGTCCGCGAAGAACGCGGCAAAGGTCGTGCCTTGCTGGATGAATCGCCTTTGGATATTTGCGCCGCTGATGACCCCCCGCGGGCCTTTTCCGCGGAAAAACCAGGCGAAGAAAGTATCCGTTCCGCCCTCGTCGTCCTGAGGCAGCAGGTCATCGTCGTAATCGGGCTCATCTTCGTCCGCCGTTGCCGAGGAAGAACGGCTGTATTTGGCGGGTTTCTGTTCGTCGCGGTATTGGCGGACGACCCGATCGAACCGCGCGTATGTTTCCGGCGGCAGTTTCTCTCTTAACCAGCGAATCAGCCACTTGTCGTATTCATGGTCCAGCTTGCGCTTCAATTCCGTCACGGAAGCAACTCGGCGGACGAACACCAGCGATTTACGCCCGTGCTGCCATGAGTCCTTCAGGGTTTCTATCAAGGCATCCATCTTCGGGTGGGGCATCTCTTCGCGGAACTTGCGCCGATAGCTGTCACTCATTCGGTTGACGTCGTTTACGTCAATGCCGACCTTTTCCCAGGGCTTATCCGCTTGCGCGGGATCGTCGAAATTGCCTTCCACATCCGGCTCATCATGCCGCAGACGGGCGGTTTTGAAGAAACTTTCAAAGGATGCCAGCATCCCGATTTGAAAAGACATGTTGAACTTGTCCGAGCGGAGCAATTCGGCGACTTTCTTTTGCACCAGGGCGACGATGAGATGCTGGCGGGGGTCGGATACGACGATCGGTTCATCGTGCCGTTGAACGCCGCCGCCTCGCCATTCACGTCGATATTGGTTTTTGGTCAAGACGGTTCCAGCCACTTTGAGACTGGTTACCCGCCGGATCAGAATTTGGGCGACGAGGTTCTTTTTTGCCTCATCATCCAAATCGTCGCGCGTGAGTTTTTCGAATCCATGACCCAGACCCGCGACATTCAGTTGATTCCAAATCTGGCCATAGTCGCCTTCCAAGGGGGTGGCAGAAAGGAACAGCACTCGTTTCGCCCGGGAGCCGTACTGGGGGAACTCGCGATGGTTTCCGGGTTTATAATCCGGGTGCCCCAAAACCGCCGCGAGAACGCGGTTGCGGGCCGCGACCTGCGTCCCCAATCCGTGTTTGAGATTATGGCCCTCATCAATGATGACCAAATCAAAAACCGGCAGGGCACAACAGACCGCCCGGGCAAAGTTGGTCTTGAACTCGTCTTTCCCGGCCTTGAGATTCAAACAAGCCGGCTTTAGTCCTGGAATGTCTTCAAGCAGAGATCTCCGCCATGATTTCCGGCGCCCCTGGTTGCCTTTATCGCTCATTCCCAGGCTGAAGGAACTCATGCGGGCAAAGAAGTCCCGGTGAGGATCGATGGCGACCTCGTGCACCAGGTCAGCCAGGTTTTCGCACATAACCAGCGGCCGGGTTGGCTGGCCGTCAATGGTGCGGTTGCGGAAGTCGGTAAACCGGACGTTATGCTCGGCGAAATTCGCCATCTCCTTCATCCACTTTTTCTGGATATTCTTGCGGGGGGCGATGATCAGCACTTTGAAGTCGGGATGGAAATGCCGGAACAGGGCCAGAACGCCAAGAGCAACGTAGGTTTTACCCATTCCGACTTCATCAGCCAGATAGGCAACCCGGTGTTTCTCCAGCATGTTGTGGATGGCGACGGCGCCTTCCAGCTGCTCTTCCGCACGTGGGCCTTTGCCGATACGGCTGCCAAAGTTCAACAGGCATCCGGCTGTTTCGAGGCCGATCATGACTCCTCCGCTGCGACCGGCCGGGCGCGCTTGAGGAACCACGGTTCAAACCATTGGAGAAACGAGACCATTTCTGCAGGGCCAGTTTCAATCAGGTGCTTTTGAAGTTGAAGGTGTCCCGTCGCAATCTGGTTGTCCAGCGCGTGCGTGTCCCGGCGATGCTCCCGGACGAAATCCGGCTGTGTGCGGCTGACTTCGTCAAGCAACTGCCGTGCACAGAGGAAATGCAAATAATAATCTAAGCTGCGGCCTCGTCCCTGGCTGAACTCCATCATGACTTTTCCTAAAAACACGGGGAGACTATCGAACCGCTGACCGAAGAGACGGCTGGCGGCCTGTTTGGAGTTTTCCGGCAAGGCATGGACGATGGCCTGCTCCAAGTTACCGAAGTCATGGAAGATCTCGGCAAAGGTGTCAAAGAAGGTTTCTTCCTTGGTCAGGCGTTTCGCCTGCGCCAGTAAATTCGTGCCATCTTCGGCCGGTCCCGATTCGGGGACCCGCGCTTTCAGAAATTCGGTCTTTTGAGCCAGCGTCAGCTGTGACCAATAGCGCAAGATGTCGGCGGGGGTCAGGTCCAAGAGGCAGGCCGCCGGTTTATGCTCGCCCTCCTCCTGAACCAGGATGAATGCCGGCCCCTTGCCGGCTTCCTCTACCGTGAGAATCGAGGTGGACTGCAAGACGCGATGCAGCTCCGTTTCTGCCTCCGGCGGGAGGCGGATCCACTTCTGGGCGGCCAACGATTTCAGGCGAAAGAGAACCGTTCCCAACCCCTTGATTGTCCAGGCCGGGGAGGGATGCGCCGCCTCCGAGTTCCAATAGGCATCCGCGACCCCGGAATCCCAGTTGTAGCGCAATGCCAAATCGGTCCCGTTTTCGAAGGACAGTTCTTCGGTTTCGGTTTGAGGCATGAATTTTGTGAACCGAGTCTTTTCCGGCACCAGCCACCAATCGGGTCGGCGGGCAGTCGAAGCTTCATATAGAAAAGCCGTTTCGTCATTCCCGGCGCGAGGGTTGTTTTTTTGCGCGTGGTGGGCGGCGGAGGTGAGATTGACCGAGCCAGTGAAGAACACTTCCCTGCGAGAGGACGGATGGAAGAATCGATACACCTTGGCATGCACGAAACGGGGGCGGGCATCGGTCCGCCTCCCGGAACTCAGAAGGTCGTCAGGCAGTTTTGCCCAGAAAACATTATTCTTTTCCAGCTGGCGGATACCGGCATAGACGGATTGCGAACAAGTGACTTCGCCCGCGGCGTTCCTCGGCAGAAAGATGCGGATTTCCCGGGGTGAAAATCGGTCGATTAACTGCTTGAGAGGGAGCTTATGAAGGGCCTCGTCGAAATAGGGGGAAATGATCTCCAGGTTCATATTCTGGAGGGAGTCGCCGGCGACAGATCCGATGAAGTCAGCGACGTTCTCCCGGCCATTGTAGAAACGGGGGTGCAGCTTTCCCCGGATGGATCTCATCTTCCGCTTTTTAGTTCCGCGCAGAAATGAGCGAATGGCGCGCAGCGGAGCCTGGGCTTCTCTAGACTGGGAGGAAGTGCGGCGTTCCAAATCGTTAAGGAATCCAATCAAGTCGGTGCGCAGGCTGGTGAATTCGGATTCCTGGATTTCCTCGATCTGGCATACTTCGACATTTTCCCACCAGCCGGCTCTTGTCAGATTGGCCGACAAGGTGGCGACGATCAACGTCTGGCTGTGGGTGCCGTCTTCACCTGCTTCGAGATCCTCAACCAGAGCGAATACGTTCTTGGAATGGAAAATATAGCCATCCAGCCGAGGCCGCATGCTGATTCGCTTGATCGCAAGGCGGCTGGGACCCGCCCCTTGCAGGAGGCCATTGCGGTCATAATATACCGCCACGCCGTGCGTCACGGAATGCAGGGCCTCGTCCAGCTGGAGAAGCCGCAATTTGGAGGCCGGGCTGGCCGAGAGATCGAAAAACAGCGGCAGGATTTGATTTTCAAAAAAGTCGGGCTCGAACTGGTAAGTCAAAAACATTCCCGCCACAAGCCGGCGCTGGCGAAGCCGTTCCTCTAGCTGATCGGACAACACGGCTCTGGGCATGGTGGCCATGGCTAACGCGACAGCTCCGACGCAACATTCCACATCGCATCCAAGAAGTAGGAGTTCCACCATAGGCCCGGAATCGTGGTCTTGGGAGGCAGGTCAGCCACTCCCGCGTCCAGATAGCGGACCATCAGCCGGTCCTTCGAAAGCTCGATCCACGCTCCAGCCCCGGCCCGGGTTTTCATGACGGATGCATTTTGATCGATCAACAGCCGGATGGCGTCCGCATGGGAACCCCGGGCAAGCGCGTTGGCAATTTGCAGCCAGCGTTGTCCGGTATCCTGATCGCCGGTGGCATCGCGCAGATCCGGCTCCATTTCACCGAGGGATCCGCAAGAAATGGAATTCAATCCCGCCCCCCAATTATCTTTGGCTGCCCGGGCGATCGCCTGGAGGGTTTGGCCCTCATGGGACATCGCAAAATCGAACAAAGCCGCGGCAGGTACCAGCAGGCCCTCGGCGATGCGGATTCGGTCCAGCCAGTAAGCGGTTTCCTCGCCGACCGAACCAAGGCTCTGGCAAATCTTGGCCCAATGGCCAACACCGGCAGGCGTTTTCCATTCGAACCCGGGGATTTCCAGGGTCTTCTGGATCGCGGTGGCCAAGGTTGCCTGCCGGCCATTCGTTAGGTCGGGTTCTATGCCGCACAGAAGGTGCCGCTTATACATTTCCCGTTCCGGCCCTCCCATCCGACGCGGCCATATCAAGGCGATGGATTCCAATATTGAACGATTGCGCCCGGTTGTCTCCAGCTTGATCCGGGGTTTGATCAACCAATCAACCAGCTGGTCGACATTGGCGGCGATGATCGGCAGGTAGACTCGCTCTACAAGGTCGCGACCTGCCGGCGTCAGGCGGGCGGGGACCCCCTTGCTGATCAACCCTGAATCTCTGGCTGGTCCGGTATAAAGTCCCCATAAGCCATAGGTGCGCTGATTTCCAAGAATTTGGCAGGCGGGATCAGTTCCCAGCCCAATGGCTGGGCTTTCGCTGGCGGCCCGCTTGACGCGCTCGATACCGCGTATTTTCTCGTCCTGGTTGATCCGGTAACGGACATGCGCGGCCAGCTGTTCCCACATGAGAAAAACAGCGAGATCTTGGTTGGTGCCGCCTTCATCGGCCACCCGTTCAACGAAGTAGTAGCCCAGAAGCAGGGTGGTGAAATCCCGCACAGATGCGCTCACGGTGGTCAGATTTCCAACCACACGTCGTCCAAGGCGAGACCAGATCGTCTGAATGCCCAAGGGGTCCCGAGATCCGGGGACGGCAGCCTGAGGGTCGATGGCGGTTAAAAATGGTCCATGCAGCATTTGCAGCCTGCAACCAGCATGTAAGTCGTTCGAATCACTTGTATATTATGAAAAATGGATTGGACTGATACAAGTATGAATTAACCCGTCCGATTGGCGTGACGGATGGCTATGCAAGAAACCTGGGTTGTCACAGGCCGAAGAACAGAGGCCCACAGGGCGTTGAGCGCCCACTGAAACCGAAACGGACGCCGTCGTTCCGGTTACCCATATCGCCGAATACAGTCGCAAATGCCGACTTCAGTCATTGGCTAAAATGTCGTCATGTGTCTACAACTAGATTACCTCTTGGAAAAAGCACATAAGAATCCGCTCATTGACAGGACGTTGATACTCTCCTACCATCGCCCGGTACGGTGAGAAGATAACTTATGATTGATTGATGTATGCGTTCGTGACGGAGGAATCATGGAAGAGATCGAAGTCGGAATGACTGTACGCCTGCATTCTGGAGGTCCGATACTTACGGTAAACGCACAACCCGACGAGGCCGGCTATGTGACGTGTGTATGGTTTGACAATGACAAGCATGTGGAATCGTATGCCTTTCATATGTCTTCGCTCGAATTAGTGAATACAGATGAATCAGCGATTGGGGACGAGGCCGACGAAACAACAGATAACAAAATTGAAGACGATGTGTTCCCCGAACATAACGACTATGAGCGAGATGATGATTTGTATCACGAAGAGGGCTGTGGCGATGGATACTCATGCGAGGAATGTGAAAATGCCGGGTGTCCCGCTCACCCATGCAACTAGAACCGCCCGCGAATATGGCGTGCCAAGTATCTAGTGTCCAGGTGCGTCTCCAGTCTGAACACCAATGTCGGAAAGGTGATAAAAAGATTCCAAGCGGGTTCTGATGAGTAGGTTCTGAAGACTAACATGGCGGGATGGTCGGCGATCCTTCCAGTTCCACCACTTCAACTTGTTTGGATGGGGCTTCTTCCGCATCATTACGTTTACTGAAATGCCATCACCTTCGGGCATCAACCATCTCTTGTCCATGCAGCCTTCAGTTTTGCCGCCAGATCGTCCAGTTGAGCACGGTGGCGAAGGCCACCCAGGCAGCGTAGGGGATCAACAGGAGGCCGGCGGTACGGTCTACCCGCCAGAAGGTTCGCAGTGTCGCCAAGACGGCCGCCAGCAGGACCAGGGTCTCCGCCAGCGCCCAGCCTGGCTGGTGTAGGCCGAAGAACAACGGCGTCCACAGGGCGTTGAGCGCCCACTGGAGGAGGTACAGGCGGAGCGCGGTCTTCTGCCGAGACCAGCCGCCCTGCAGCCATACCCGCCAGGCCGCCACCGCCATCAGGGCGTAGAGAACCGTCCACACCGGCCCGAAAATCCAGCCCGGCGGGTTCCACGTGGGCTTTGTCAGTCCGGCGTACCAGCCGCCGGTTGAGACGAAGACGGCCGTGGCCGACGCGCTATAGGTCAGCAGCAGCCAGCCGGCTAAGGTGACCAACGATCGGCCAGCAGACGGGGAGGGGTGGGCAGGGGCAGACGGCAGTGCGTTCATGGGGGCATTGTAGCCGCCGCCGGCTAAATGAAAAGCCGAGCGATGGGGGGGCCGGGACCCGGCACTCCCTGAAAACGATGGTGGAACGCGTTCCACCAAATAGCTGACCGGGTTCCAGGGTGGTGGCAACCGGAGGTGCCGGCCGCTGTCAGGAGGCTGCGTGGGGTCCGGACGGTCCTCTTGGGCGGCCAGGATGCCCACATCGAAAGCGGATTGGAGTGCCGAATAAGCGTTTTAGGCAGGAAAACATGGTCATTCTTGAGCCTGAAAAATATTCACTCAATAAGAACGGGGGAGAACAGCAGGTCGGCGGCACTGGGGCCTGCAACTAGCAGGGCAAGATGGGGATGCGTCATGCTGGCGAAAGCAATTATTCGGTTTGGGAAGTTCGACGATTTGGTAAAATGGGACCGTTAGATGGTAGTGGCAGAAGGCTTGAATGGTTTGTTGCGGGGTGGAGATGCGCAAAGCTGTGGGCAAATTCAACATGGGCAAGCCCGGCTATGGTTGCAAGGACGGGAAGCTGTACCGGTTCGAGAAGAGGAGCGTGCTGGTGTTGTCGCCGTGGCCGGAGCCGCAGGCATGGTTCAAAAGCAATCGACGGGGGTGGCATTCCTCCCGGAAGCGGGCAGACAAGGTCTTCACTGATGCCCTGTATGCCAAGAGCGATATCGACAAGGATATTTTCGGTTTGGATAATGAGAACGACCCGAGTTTGAAAGTGTGGGAGGGCAATCCCGCCAACCCCGATCCGGAGGAGGTGGCGCAGTATGTGCGAGCGCATGGGGTGGAGCCACAGCATTCCGATGAAATCATGGAGGCGAGGCGGAAGATCAAGGAAAGACGGTCGGAATACGAGAAGTGGCGATGGGTGGTTCAGTATGTCCGGCACCTGCAGGCCCCCTATTTCGATGCCATCCCCGAAGAGGTCCGCAACGAACTCCTCCGGTATCATACCCGCAGATGGCATCTGCTCTGTCTTTTCGCGAGATGCCCCGGGACCCTTGACCTTAGCAGGAGCAACCCGGCCCTGTGCTACGCGCTGGCCAGCAACTGGGTCTTCCATAAGCCTGCCGTTCGGTTGCCATTGCGGGCCGCAAGGAGTCTGATCATTAAAAAACAAAAGCATGTTTTGGCCTGGCTGGGCTTCCCGGGGACGGAAACAGCCCGGCGGATCATGGCCAAACTGGATCCAAGGGTGCTGAGTATCAGGTTCCTATTGCGGTTTCGCGAGGTGCTTGGAAATACCGAGTTGGTCACATGGCTGTCGCATCTGAGGCAGATCAACCCGAGTGTGGCGGAGATGGCGACCAAACGGAGATATTTGCCATTTCTGACCCCGCGGTTGCTTCGCGAGGCCAGTCTGGAAGCAGCCGAGAACCGTTCCCAAAGCGTGGTGGGCATACTCGACGACACCTTAAGGATGTCTGCCCGGGTGCCTGGGGCGTTCTGTCCGCCCAGGTTCATGTCGCGGCGGCAGTTGGCAAGAGTGCATGACGAGCTTGCGCGTCAGCAGGAGCAAGCATGGGAGCGAAACCGATTGGGCGAGCAACCCCTGCCATTTCCCTGCCCGCCGTTTGCGGGCACGCAAAGCATCCAGCCCATTCTGACCCCGGACGCGCTGCACGCCGAGGGGCGGGAAATGGGGCATTGCGTCGGCATCTATGACGAGCGGGTGGCCCAAGGCCGGTGCTTCATCTATCGGGTTACTTCCCCTGTGCGGGCGACCATGGAAATATTCCTGTCGGATGCGAAGGGGTGGATGCCCGGGCAACTGAGGCAGTCCAGAAACAAGCCGGTGCCTGAACCAACCGCTGGGCTTCTGTTTAACGAATTGCTTGCCAGCGGGAAGCCAGTCGCCAGGCAGGAAAGCGAGACGTTGATTGGGCGCGGCCCGGCGCTCATCGAGGCGATAGCGGATGACGATCAGCAGATGCACCTGTTTAACTGCGATCAGGAAAGAGAAATGGTCCCATTCTAACCACTGTAAGGTGATGAGGTAAGCGATGGAAGACAAGCAAATCAACTTGGAAATAAGACGCGACTCATGCCAGCCGCCGTTGCCATCCATGGCAGAGTACATGGCCAGGAATGAATACTGGTGGGAGGAGCCGGAGGTGGTTGGCGAGTTGTTTCGCCTGGCGCAATCGGGCGAGGCGTGGGCGCAGTACAGCGCAGGAAAACTGTGCTATGAAGGCATAATTGTACCGCTTGACGAAGAGGGGGCACAGAAGTGGTGGAGGCGTGCGGCGAAACAGGGTCATCCAATGGCTCAAAGGTGGCTGGGAGAGTTTTATGCCAGCCGTCAAATCAGGGGGATTGAGGCGAATGCCGCAGGGCAGAATGCGTTAGACCGTAATATAATGTGCGCAAAAATCTGGCTCGGAAGGGCTGCTCAACAAGGGGTGGTCGATGCCATGGGCATGCTGGGGAGCCTAGAGTCTATTCGGTCAGAAGCGAATCGGTGCTATTGCATGGGGGCCGAACATGGGGATGTGGATTGCATGTATGTCTTGGGGGAAATGTATACCGAGGGCAGTAGAATCGCCCATGCCGACAAAGCCTTTCGTCTAGCTACAGATCGGGGCCTCAAAGCGGAAAAGTGGTTTCGTCTTGCCGCAGATCGGGGCCACAAGGGAGCACCATTCATTTTAGGGCATATTTATGAGGAGGGAACGGTTGTTGTCCAAAACCTTTCAGAAGCCGCGCGATATTACAGGATGGGCGCAGAACAGGGGCACAACGGATGCCGGTATCTGCTCGGTAGAATGCTGGTTGAGGGAAGGGGGATTCCCGTTGACCATGAGGAGGCAGATCATTGGCTTCAAAGGGTGCATCTCGATGTCCGCGATGCCTGGGAGTTGCGAAAGAAGATTGGGGTTATCGACAGGCAACTAAGGGATTACGATGATAGGAAATTGGCGGAATGCGCCGAACGAATAGAACGGCTTATGCCGGCGGCGGAAAAGGGCGATGCCTCTGTGCAATTCGAACTGGGGGAGATTTATCGGCAGCACGATGTCAGAAAGCAAGCGGTTGAATGGCATTGGAAAGCCGCCAGCCAAGGGCACGACGCCTCAAAATCCGCACTCTTGGATATATTTATTGATTGTTGGTACAACAACAGTTGTTTCGACGAAGTTAAGAAATGGATCAGGGAGCTTGCGCACAGCGGAAATCCCAGAGCCCAATATTTGATGGCACACTGCGAAGATCGTTATGGCGAGGATGGGAATTACTCGCAGATCTATAAATATTGGCTGTCCAAATCAGCAGCACAGGGCTATTCAGTGGCCCAATACGAGTATGCCGATGCACGTGGTCGTGATGATGATGAAACATTCGATCTATATCACAAGGCGGCTTTGTCTGGACATCTCGCAGCGCAAATTCAGGTGGCACGGTGCTATTCCAAAGGGATCGGGACAACAGTCAATGTGGATGCTGCATTGGAGTGGGCGATACGCGCAGTAAAGGGAGCCAAGGACAAGTTGGGGTATGACTATGTCGCAGCCCAGACTCTATTAGGAAATATATACGAGGCTCAAAATACGGCAAAAGGCGACATGGCGGCCATCGCGTGTTATGTCGATGTGGCAAGTCGATACTCGCCAGAGGCCAATTTCGCCTTGGGAAAAATGTATGAGGTGGGGCGGGGGGTGGAGCAAGACCATGCAAAAGCTGTTAGGCACTATATGGAGGCTTTAAGTTATGAGCTTGGCCTTGAGCGGAACCGCGAAAACTCTTTCCTTCAACTATTTCGAAGCATCAAGTGGCATTCGGACATACAGTTGGAAATCTGCAAGCAAGCCGCCGAGGGGGGAAATTCTAGCTCCCAGGTTGAATACGGAATAAGGATATATGAGTGGGGTAGATGGGATCCTGATAATGACGCTGAGGTCGCCAGATGGTTCAAGCTCTCGGCGGACCAAGGAAATCCTGTGGGGCAATATTGCCTGGGACGCGTGATTTGTTCGACATCGCGCTCCTGGAGCCATCCAGTCGCAATGCAGATGTTTCGAAATGCTGCGCGAAGCGGACTTGCTGAGGCACAAACGGCCATTGCGCAGTATTATCGTGAGCGTTCAGATTACGCAGTCGCCGTCCGGTGGTACAGGATGGCGGCGGAACAGGGCGAATACGCCGCATTGGTTGCCATGGGCGAGATGAATTTCAGGGGCGAGGGGATGCCGAAGGACGATGTAATCGCCGCGAGATGGCTCCGCAAGGCCTTGGAATGGGATGAAGGCGAATGGGTAAAGAGGACATGGGAGCTGTTAAAATGAAACATACATGTGGGCAGGGCATGTCCCAAACTGGATTTGTGGATTACGCGAGCATACTGGTGGCCAATGCCTCAGGACCGAGTGTGGAATAGCCAATGAATGATTTCGTAAACACCCTGTATCAAGGCAAGCAACTCGTGGAGTTCATCAGCCGCGCCGGTGGGGGCGATTGGCGGGCCCGCAGCCTGTGCGGGCGTGACACCGGCGGGGCTGGGAGCATTTGGGCAAGGACGAGCGGCAGGCGTGGCGGGATGCCTTTGCGCGGATCCAGAAGGGCCGGCGGGGCGGGGTCAGCCTGGGGCTGGCTTGGTACAAGATCATGCGGCGGGGACTGTTGGGTTGAGTTTGACAATTTACTCATGCGTGGAGGAGCAATCCAATGAAGCCAAAGCCGGACAAAAGGGCCATATTCCGCATACAAATGCCTCTGCGGACGAGCATGCCACCCCCGGCTCTCAATGCTTATCTCAGACGCATAGTTGCGGATTCGGAAGATACCCCCGAGAAAAAATTGACATTATTGAATAACCTTAAAAAGCAGAGGAATGATTGCGTATGCGATAGGGGTATTGTCTCTGATCCGTTGCAAGGACATTGCCGGAATTCCACCTCCTCACAGCAAATCAAGCAGTTGGTCCAATACATTCGCGCAGCCCTTGCAAAATCAAAAAACGAGCTCATTCGACTGCTTGTTCCCAAAAAAGACATCTCCAAAATTAACCGGGCTCTTTCAAGAATGGAGCGCCAAGGGACAGTCGACAGGATATGGCAAATCAATCCGTTGTCGGGTAAGAAATTAGACTCTCAACTGATTCCCCTCGTCGTGTTTCCACCGAAATGGCGGAACCCGGCTATTCCGGCGAGTATACGCATGTATTCGCTGGACGATGAACAGGAAGCACGCGAGGCAATGAAGGCCGCAACGAATGCGGGTCAATATGCGCGCATGCTCCGTTATAGTGAATGGTTCGTCGATGCGATGTTTTATGACCCTGGTCAATTTGGGACAAGGCACGATGGTGTATTGACCTGCGGCCATCCCGATTACGTTGTCGAAGTGTGGGAGCCAGCCAAATATCTGCTGTACTGTTCGGTTGCATATTCACAAAGTGAGCTATTGGATCACATCGGGAGAGTCTATTTATCGTTCAATCTCGAGCGTTTAATCCAAGAAACGAAGCGTCAAATCGCCACTAACAATAACATGGACGGGTCAAAGCAACGGCGCGACGAGCAGCGAAGCCTGTTCAAGAAGTTGAGGGTGGAATATCCTCAGGTTAAAAAGGATTGGCTCATCCATAAAATATGTGC
>Ga0209098_1003013_pt1 | contig 14397 bp, 11 predicted proteins | sample AD_JPNHW1_MetaG_FD_184429 | JGI IMG/M metagenome (GOLD analysis project Ga0209098, IMG submission 184429) | Active sludge microbial communities of municipal wastewater-treating anaerobic digesters from Japan - AD_JPNHW1_MetaG (SPAdes) (version 2) | ecosystem: Engineered > Bioreactor > Anaerobic... | reverse complement strand
CACGGGGAGGTCGGTCTTCCTGAGGCCCACGCGGCTCTTCCAGAAATCGAAGGTCTCGCCCACGGAGAGGGTGGCCGAGGCGCAGACCACCGAGCGGAACTTGGAGAAGACGGCTTCCTCCATCATGCCCGTGATGTCGAGGGGGCTCGCGATGTACTCGACGTAGACCTCGCCCTGGCTCGTCTTGTGCTTCTCGAGGTAGAAGACCTTGTCGGGATGTTCCTCGAAGTCCTTGAAGCCGGCGCAGGTGGCGGCTATCTCGTTGAGCCTGCGGACCGCCAGCTTGGCCTCGTAGACGGCCCGCTCCTCGGCGAGCTCGTCCGGGGCCGTGTCGAGGGCCTCCCTGATGATCTCGGCGCAGCCGAGGATGCGGCGCTCGAGCTCCGCCATCGGCCGGAGCATGGCGTCCTCGATGAGGGGGCTGCGTTGCGTGATCCTGTAGGTCCTCTCCTTGCCCTCGAAGAGGGCGGCGGCGCGGTTGTCGAGGGCGTCCATCGCCTCCCTCGCCCTGGCCATGGCGTCGGGCAGCCTGTCGAGGGATGCGCGGGGGAAGCCGTGGAGCTCGAGGAGCTGGGGTACGGTGCCGAAGGCCCGGGGGCCGCGTTTCCGCGACAGGCGCGAGAGGGTCTTGTTCACCATGAAGCGTGCGACTTCCTCGGAGAAGAAGCTCGTCGCGCTCGACTCGATGGCATGGGCCTCGTCGATGACGAGGATGCGGAAGGGCGGGAGGACCGCCGTGCCCTCGTAGCCCGCGCCGCCCATGCGCGCCGCGAGGTCCGAGAAGAGGATGTGGTGGTTGGCCACGATGACCTGGGCGTCCGCGGCCTCGCGGCGCACGCGGAGGACGAAACAGCGCTCGCGGTCGGGACAGCGCAGCCCGAGGCAGGCGTCGGCCTCGCTCGACACGCGGTACCAGACCTGGTCCTCCGGCCAGAAGGAGAGGTCGGCCCTGTCCCCGCTCGGCGTCGTCTCGGCCCAGGCCGCGATCGCGCGCAAGGGGCTGTCGTCGGTCGCGAGGAGGCCTTCCTCGTCCAGGGCCTCGCGCAGGCGGATGCGGCAGAGGTAGTTGGCTCGGCCCTTCACGAGGACGGCCTTGGTCTTCTTGCGGAAGAGCCGCTGCACGACGGGGATGTCCTTGTCGATGAGCTGTTTCTGGAGGTTGATCGTCGCCGTCGAGATGACGACCCTTTCCTCGTTGCGTATCGCCCAGGCGAAGGAGGGCACGAGGTAGGCGAAGGACTTGCCGACCCCGGTGCCCGCCTCCGCCGCGAGGATGTGCCCCTCGTTGTAGGCCGTCGTGATGTCCTTGGCGAGGCGTACCTGGCTCGGCCTCGGCTCGTAGTCGGGGATCATGCCGGACATCTTGCCGCCGGAGTCGAGGACGCCCGCTATCTCGTCCTCGTCGAGGAAGGCGAGGGCCTTGCGGCGCGCGGGTTCGGCGATGACGTAGACTTCCGTCACCGCGTTGTTGACGATGTACGATCCTACGCCCTTGGAGCCGGCCTCGCCCGCCACGTTGAGGTCGGCGTCGCTCGGGCGGAGGGCTCCCGAGGGGTGGTTGTGGACCACGACGTCGCCGCGCTCGAGGTAGGAGTCGAGGGCGAGGACAGCCCCCTTGTTGCCCCGCGCGGCCACGAGGACCTCCGAGAGGAGGCCCTCTCCGTCGAGGCGGCAGGCCGCGAAGACCTCGTTGCCCCCCGCTTCCTCTATGGCCTCGCGGAGGGTCTCGATGGCCTCGGCGGTGAATCTCTCCCTGGCTTCCATGACTGCCTGACGCCCGGGCCTCGGGCCCCTTCCTGGGCCGCTCGGCCGTCCGCCTTTATTCCTGCTTTCCCTTGCGGCCGAGGAGCCTCGCCCGCTTCTTCACGGCTATGCCGAGGCTGGCGACCGAGGAGGCCTTCTCCTCGATCGCCGCCTTGCGGACCTGGAACTTGTCCACGAGGAGCTGGAGGGACTTCACCGACTCGGAGTTGCGGAGGCCGGCGTCGGAGATGTCCTGCGCGGCCTTCTGGATCTCGGTCATCGCGAGGCTCTGCTCCTCCATGCCGCCCTTGGTGTCGGCGGAGATCTCGGAGACGCGCTGCATGGCCACGGAGATCGAGCTCACGCGCTCGCTCATCTCGCTCGAGGAGGTCTTCACCTCCTCGGTGGTCTCGACGAGGGAGGAGAGGGCCTCGAGGACCTGGTCGGCGCCGATGGAGAGCTCCGCGGTGGCGCTCTTCATCTCGGACATGCTCATGCTGACTTCCTTGATCTGGCCCACGATGCGGCTGAAGACCTCGCCGGTGCGCGCCGTGCTCGCCTCCGAGACCTTGATGAACTCGCCAACCTCGCCGAGGGATTCGGTGATGGTCCTCGCGCTCTCGGCCGAGGATTCGGCCAGGTTGCGGATCTCGTCGGCGACCACCGCGAAGCCCTTGCCGAAGTCGCCCGCGTGGGCCGCCTCGATGGCCGCGTTCATGGCGAGGAGGTTGGTCTTGGAGGCGATGTCCTGGATGATCTGGATCATCTCCATGATGACGCTCGCCGAGTCGGCGACGCGCTTGATGAGCTGCTCGGTCTCCTCCATCTCCGTCTGGCCGTCGAGGGCCGAGGTCTCGAGCTCGTTGGCTATCCTGAGCTTCTCCTCGGAGGCCTTCGCTATGTTGCCGATGGAGGCGCTCATCTCCTCGATGCTGGCGCTCGACTGGTTGATGGCCGAGGCCTGGGTCTGGATGAGCTCCGTGAGGCGGTTGATGAAGTCGGAGACGTCGGCGGCGGACTTGGCGCTCGCGGAGACCTCGGAATCGAGGCGGACGATCTTGTCCTTCATGCCCTCGGTGTTGACGGTGATCTCGTGGAGGCTCGCGGCCGTCTCCTCGGAGCTCGCGGCAAGCTCGTCGGAGACCTCGTGTGCCGTCTGGGTGACGCCCTTCACCTCGCGGACCATGCCCTCAAGGGTCCCGATGAAGCCGTTGAAGAAGCCCGCGATGCGGCCGACCTCGTCCTGCCGCCCTGCGTCCGCCCTGACCGTGAGGTCTCCGGTGGAGGCCTGCTGGAAGGTCTGGACATAGTGTCCGAGGGGCCTGAGCACCGCCCTGATGATGAAGTAGAGCCCCACGCCGAGGACGAGCATCACGGCGGCCATGAAGCCTATGATGTTGAGGCGGGTCCTGGCGCTGTTCTCCTCGGCCGCCTTGAGCGAGCTGATGATCTCGAAGGCTCCATGGACCTCGCCGGCCTTCCAGCCTTCCATCGTGCCACCGACAGGATCGGTCTTGCCCGCCGGGTCTCCATGGCAGACAAGGCAGTCGGCGCTCAGGACTATGGGCCTGAAGTAGCGGATCTGGCCCTTCTCGTAGATGACGATCTCGTCCTTGGTCCCGCTCTCGAGCTCGCGGAGCACCTCGAGTTCCACGCCCTGGGGCTCGTTGGCGGGGTTGCGCGGGGATATCTTGGGAACGCGGAACTCGTAGTGGTTGGCGGCCGCGTTCTTGGACGCGACCTCGATGGCGGTGATGATGGGCACGGCCTTGAGGAGGGTGTCCCGGTCGGCGGTCTCGGCGAGGACACGGAGGTCGGTGATGACGCCCGACTGCAGGCGGTCGGCCATGGCGTTCCGCGTGGCCTCGGCGGTCAGGACGACTGCCCTGCTCTTCTCGAGGACGGCTTCCTGCGCCATTTCCCGCATGTCGTTCATATATAAGGAAACGATGATGACGGCGACCACTGCTATGCCGGCCACCGTGGAGGCCAGAACCTTGGTTTTCAGGCTGAAGTCTCGTATGCTCATCATGGCTCCTTGGCGTGTTCTGTCCGGTCGAGTATATTCACTGGACCATCCTTCTACAAGCGATGAGGCCGGAGCGCTTTGGGCTCCAGAGGCGGCCCCGGCCCTCCGATCATAGAAGGGAAGACCCTTTGCAGGGCCGCCCGCGGGCGGCCGGGGTAGTCGTGAACTTCGGGCGCGGGAGCGCGAAAGGACCAGCGGGAGGGGAATGACCGTCAGATCGATGACCGTCGGCCAGAAGGCAAGCCTCAGTCTCCTCTTTGCGGTGCTGCTGTTCGCCGCCTTTGCCGTCGCTGCCTTCTCGGGCCTCTTCGACCTCGTCGAGTCCCGTTTCTACAACCCGACCATCTCCCGCTCCTACGAAAAGAGCCTCGGCGAGGCCGTGAAGGCTTCGGACAGCTACCACAGCCTCAACCTCGAGCGCTTCAAGGCCGTCCTGGGCACCGATGCGGTCATGCGGAGCTTCCTCCCCAACATGGGCGCGGAGGATGCCTTCAACCGAGCCAACGCCTTCGGCAAGCTCCAGACCGAGACGACGGGCCTTGCCGGCCTCCGCCTCGTTGACTCGGCGGGGAAACGCATCCATTTCAGCACCTTCCCCCAGGACATACAGAAGCAAAGCCAGACGGAGACCATCTACAGGAACTATGGAGACTCCGCGGACAGGCCCTTCGAGGAGCTTGCCGCGCCCGAGAACTCGGACGGCCGTATCATCCTCGATCCTGCGGCGAACCGCTTCATCTACAGCCTGCCCTTCAAGGACAGCTTCGGCGTCTATAGAGGAAGCGCCCTCTTCTACGTCTCCCAGAACGGACTCGTGTCCCACCTCCTCCGTTCCGGCCAGATGTCGGTGGGCGAGCAGGCTGTCCTGGCCGGCGACAAGGGGGTCATCCTCAAGGTCCCCCAGGTCGGCAGCGAGGCCCTGGCCGCCCATGTGGCCGAGATCTGGCGCGACGGCCTTTCCTCCAGCCCCCTGACCATCACCGAGGCGACCGAGACCTCGCCCTCCCTCGTCCTCTTCTCGAGGGCCACCGAGCGTGCGGGAGGCCTCGGCTACGTCGTGCCGTCATCTTCCTTCGCCTTTCCCGCCTCGATGAAGTGGCTCCTCCTCGGCTCCTTCTTCGTGACCGCCTACCTCCTTGTCTTCCTCATCCTCAATCTCAGGCAGGACAAGATGACGGTCCTCTCGGACCGCATCAAGCGCTTCCAGATCAACCTCCTCGAGGGTTACCTCTCCAACAAGGCCGACATCGATTTCGAGCGCTGGAGCCGGGAGCTCGAGGCGCGCCGGGGCGAGGTCAAGGACGAGTTCAAGCGCAGCATGGGACTGAAGCGCCGCGCAGCCGACACCGAGGTCGACGAGCTCATCGACAAGAGCTGGGACGAGATCCTCGCAGTCCTCGGCAAGAAGGCGGAGGCCGAAGCCCTCCCCTCGGGTGTAAGCGTCAAGGAAGTAGAGCGCCTCATCGCCGAGGCCATCAAGAAGGGCAACTTCGTCCTTCCTCCCCAGGTCGTCGAAGTCCGGACTCCTGCTCCGCGTCCCGCCGCCAGGCCTGTCGCGCGACAGCCTTCCCTTCCTCCCCGCCTCGCAGCCCAACCCAAGGCCGCGGCGGAAGTCGAGGAGCTTGAGGAACTCGAGGAGCTCGGCGAAGCAGAGGCCGTTGAAGAGGCCGAAGCCGTAGAAGAGGCCGAGGTTGCAGGAGAAGTCGAAGCCGTCGAAGCGCCTTTCGCCGAAGGCGCGGAATCACCGTCGATTCCCTTGCGCTCTCTGGCGCCGCAGGCCCCAGCGGGGGCCGAGGCTGTCGAGGAAATCGCGGAGGCAGAGGCCGTAGAGGAAGCAGAGGCGGTGGAAGAGATCACTGCCGCCGAAGAAGTCGCCGAGGCCGAGGCCGTAGAAGAAGCCGGGATCGTAGAAGAAGCCGAAGCTGTAGAAGAGGCCGAAGCCGTAGAAGAGGCCGAAGCCGTAGAAGAAGCCGAAGCCGTAGAAGAAGTGGAAGCCGTCGAAGCGCCCTTCGCCGAAAGCGAGGAAGTACAGGCAACTTCCTTGCGCTCTCTGGCGTCGCAGGCGCCAGAGATGGTCGAGGCCGTAGAGGAAGTCGCGGAAGCCGAGACCGTAGAAGAAGCGGAATCGGTAGAAGGGCTCGCGGCCGCCGAAGAGGCAGCCGAGGCCGAGGCGATCGAAGAAGCCGAGGTTGTCGAAGAGCTCGAAGCCGTTGAGGCAGCCGCGGAAGCCGGAACCGAAAAAGAAGCGGAGGCGGCAGAAGAGATCGCGGCCGTTAAGGAAACCCCCGAGGCCGTCGAGGAGCTCGTCGAAGCCGAAACCGGAGAAGCGGTCGAGGCAGTCGAAGAAGCCGAGGCAGTCGAAGAAGCCGAGGCAGTCGAAGAAGCCGAAGCGGTGGAAGAAGCCGAAGCGGTGGAAGAAGCCGAAGTCGCGGAGGCGGAGCCCGTCAGCGACCTCGAGCCCCTCGAGGGCGAGGCCGCCTACGGCGATCTCCGCTCGATGGCCGCACAGGCCCTCGCACTCGCGAGCGACACCGACGACATCCCCCTCATCCCCGAGTCGAGCGGCCTGGAGCTGGCCGACGAGGCGGATATCTCCGATATCATAGGCTTCATCGAGATCGACGAGGGAGGGATCGCCGAAGATCTCGACTTCGCTAGCCCTGCCGATTTCGCCGCTCCCTACGGATCGGCGCCTGTCGATATGGAGGAAGTCGGGACCGCCGACGAAACCATGGCCAGGGAGAAGCCCGGCAGGGAAGGCGGAGGCGCCGAGGAAGTCGCGGAAGCCGAAGAGATCTCCGAAGCCCTGCCCCTCGACGAGCTTCCCGAGCTGGTGCCCGAAGGCGCGGCCGTACGCAATATCGAGGAAGGCGCGGACAACGAGATCATAGAGACCCTCGAGCCCATCGAGCCCATCGAGGCAGGGGCGGAGTTCGGTCCTGGAGAGGACTTCCAGATCAGCCTGGGCTCCCTCGACCTCTCCGAGCTCTCATCCTGGGAAGGCGGGCCTGCCGGCGCGGCCGAGATCGACGCCACCAGGTCCCTCGAACCTCCTCCTGAAGCTGAGGCTGCCGGAGCCTTGCCCCTTGGGCCCGGGACCGAGGCACCGGTCGAGCTCCCCCTCGTCTCGGACGAGCAGATCGACAAGCTCGAGGCCTTGCCGGTCTTCGAACCCTCGATCTCCGTCGAGGAGGAACCTGTCGATGCCGAGCCCATAAGCGGCGACCGTTTTGTCTACTTCTCCCCCGACCACTATGCCGGAGCCACGATCTTCACGTCCAGGATCGTCATGGGCGACCTTCCCGCCGCCGAGGACGATGGCGGACAGGATGCCGCGGCGATGACTCCTCCTCCTCCTCCTCCTCAGGTCGGTTCCCGGCCCGAAACGGACGACGAGGAATGCGAAGGGCCGATCGTATGGCGGGACGGCCTCTGGCAGGTGGACAGGGAAGGCGAGCGCCTTTCCGTGGAACTCGATCCGAACCTCAAGGAACTGGCCGACTCCGTCCTCACTCCCGAGTCCGGCAAGGATGGCGCCGACCGTCTTTCCCCTTGACCTTCACCGGTGCCTCGTCTAGCTTGGGACAATGATTCCAGATGCAGCGCTTTCCCGCCCAAGGGCGGGAAAGCCGGGCGCGAGGCGCGTCAGGCCGGCAAGGGGCGATCGCCTCTCCTGTCTGCGCGAAGCGGCCATCTTCGTGGCGGGCGGCGCCCTCATCGCGAGCGCCGCAGCCATCATGGTCTGGCCGCTCTGGAAGCTCGCCGCCACGAACAGGATCCTGTATTCCGCCCTCGTCGGGGCCGTCCTCCTTGCCTTCTTGTCCTGGAAGCTGGTCCGCCGCTTCCTCTCCCGCCGGACGCCGCGCCGGGGGGCGAGGGTAATGGACCCGAGGCCATGATCCTTTCCCGTCGCCCGGAAGTCTCCCGGCGCTTCAGGACGCCGCGCCGGGCCCTGCTGGCCCTGGGCCTGTCTCTTGCGCCCTTCCTGTGCCATGCCGCGCCCCAGTCCTATCCGCTTCTTGGCAACCTCGGCCCCGAGGACGCCATCTACCGCCAGCAGCAGGAACAGCTCGAGGCTTCCTATTCGGCCATCGTCACCGGCAAGGAAGGGCCTGCCCTCGTCCTTTACCAGTACACGCCCAGGGAGGACATCGACCTCTTTTCGCTCGCCGCCAGGCTCAACCTGCCCTACGACGCCCTGGCCACACTCAACCGAATGGAAAGGATCCGCCCCATCGCAGCGGGCGAGCGGATCCTCGTGCCCTCGGCGCCGGGCGTCTTCGTGAGCGAGAGCCCCTCGGGGGACCTCGATTACCTCCTTTCCTACCGGGCGGGGACGGAAGGCGAGCGCCTCAGCCTTCCCGGTCCCTCGGGTCCTGTGGCCTGGCGTTTCTACCGCGGGGAGCGCTTCAATCCCGAGGAAAGGGCCCTCTTCCTCGGCTACCTTTTCCGCTTCCCCCTGCCTTCCGGGAGGGTGACGAGCGGCTTCGGCGCCCGCATCAATCCCGTAACCGGCCATGCCGGGGTCCACCATGGCATCGACCTCGCCGCGCCGTCCGGAACCGAGGTCCTTGCGGCCTGCGATGGCGTCGTGACCTTTTCCGGAACCGATGCCATCCTCGGCGAATACATCATCCTTTCCCACGCGGGGGGCTGGGAAACCGTCTACGGCCATCTTTCGCAGAGGCTTGTGCGGTTGAACGACAAGGTGGATTCGGGTATGATTATTGGACGCGTGGGATCGACGGGACAGTCCACGGGACCCCATCTCCATTTCGAGGTGAGGAACCATGGCGCGGCCCAGGATCCCGCGGCTCTCATACCAAAGGCAAAGCGATGAAAGTCCGGGTCCGAGCAACCGTAGTCCGCGCAACTCTTGCCGCCCTCCTTCTGGCCGGGGCCGGCTTTTTCGCCTCAGGAGAGGAACTCCGCACCATCATCGCGGGGACAGTCGCCCTTTCCCCGGAGAACCCCGACGGCACGAGGATTTCCATAGCCTACAACGAGGCAGTGGCCGTCTCGCTGCCCCGAGACAACTCCTTCATCCAGGGCTTCGAGATAGAGGTCAAGCTGCCCCAGGCGGCCATCGCCATGCCGGGCGCCTTCGCCTGGGAGCTGTGGCGCCGCGTGGATCCCACGCCCGAAAAGTCGCGCTACGGCTATGACGCGGAGCGCCTCGTCACCCAGCCCCTGCCTGCCCGTGCCAGCCTCGTCGTCCAGGTGCCCATGCGGAAGGACCACTCGCTCAAGAGCGGGCCCTACGCGGCCGTCATTCCCACGATAGCCGAGACAGGCGACTTCCCCTTCATCTTCAAGCTCTATCCCATCGCCAAGGGACTTCCGCCCGAGCTCGAGAATGCCCAGTTCCAGGTGCGCATCCGGCCCATCCTGACCGACGAGGGCGCCATCCGCCTCACCCTCCGCCTTCCCGAGGGCGGCGACAGGACAGGCATCGCGGTTAGCGTGGACGACAGGCGCCTCCCCGACGGGCATTATGTCGATGGGAAGGAAGCCCTTGTCCTCAAGGCCGGTACACACTACCTCAGGGTGAGTTCCGACCAGTACCGCGACGAGTCGAGGACCTTCACCATAGAGCCGGGCCGCACCCTCGAGCTCTCGGTCGACCTCCAGGACACGAGTCCGCTGGTCGTCATCGAGGCGCCCGATTCGGCGCAGATCACCCTCGACGGCAAGAAGGTGAGCGGCGACGGCAAGACTGCCCTGGCGGTCGAGATCGGCGACCACCTCGTGACCTGCCGGATAGGCGACTACGTCGTCACGCGCAAGTTCACCGCCTACCGCGGAAAGACCTACCGGATAGTCCTTTCGGTGGACCTCCAGGTCCAGGAATCGCCATAATCCGGCGCCTGCCGGCTTGGAGGGCCCGTGTTCAACATCCTCTCTTGGAACGTCAACGGCATCAGGGCTTGCGCAGGCAAGGGTCTCTTCGACTTCCTCGCGAAGGATGGCCCCGACGTCCTCTGCCTCCAGGAGACCAAGGCCCAGGTGGCCCAGCTCCCCAAGGACTTCCTTGCCCCCGCGGACGGCAAGGGTGGCGCCTATCGCTCGTATTTCGCGGACGCGAAGCGTCGCGGCTATTCAGGCGTGGCCATCTATTCCCGGAAGGAGCCCCTCTCGGTGCGGCCCCTCGGCGTCGGCGAGTTCGACGAGGAGGGTAGGGCCCTCCTGGCGGACTTCGGCCCCTTCGTCCTCGTATCCGCCTACTTCCCCAACAGCCAGGAAGCAGGCGCCCGCCTCGACTACAAGCTCCGTTTCTGCGACGCCGTGCTCGCGGAATGCGACAGGATCGTGGCCTCGGGCAAGCATGTCGTCGTGGCCGGCGACTACAACATCGCCCACGAGGCCATCGACCTCGCGAACCCCGACTCGAACGAGGGCAACCCTGGCTATCTCCCTGGTGAGCGGGCCTGGTTCGACAAGTGGGTGGGCTCGGGGTATGCGGACTCCTTCCGCCGCCTCTGTCCCGAACCGGGCAAGTACACCTGGTGGACCTACCGCGTAAAAGGAGCCCGCGAGCGTAACGTGGGCTGGCGCCTCGACTACCACTGCGTGGACGAGGGCTTCATGCCCGCAGTCAAGGCCGCGACCATCCGTCCCGAGGTCCTCGGTTCGGACCACTGCCCCGTGGGAATCGCCCTCGACCTCTAGGCCCTCTTTTCACTCGGGCGCGGCGGGGCTATCCTTTGTACAAACAGCAAGGAGCCTTGCCAGATGAAGATCAAGTACAACGCGCCGACCACCCTTACCTTTACCTTCCTGTCGGGTATAGTCCTCCTCCTCTCGGGCACCCTGGTGCCGGGCCTCACGCAGGGCTGGTTCTCCACCCCCGCCCCCTTCCACGCCAACCAGGCCCAGGATTACGTGAAGCTCTTCACCCATGTCCTCGGGCATGCCGACATCGAGCACTTCCTCTCGAATTTCAGCTTCATCCTCCTCCTTGGCCCCATCCTCGAGGCGAGCTACGGATCGCTCGCCCTCCTCCTCATGATGGGCGCCACCGCCCTCGTGACGGGCGTCCTCAACGTCATCCTCTTCCCCTCGACCATCCTCCTCGGGGCGAGCGGCATCGTCTTCATGATGATACTCCTCGCCTCTTTCACCAACTTCAACAAGGGCGAGATCCCCCTCACCTTCATCCTCATCATGGTCCTCTACCTCGGCAAGGAGGTCTGGAGCGCGCTCGCGAACAGGGACAACATCTCCCAGTTCGCCCATGTGCTCGGGGGCCTCACGGGCTCCTTCTTCGGCTTCCTCAAGCCCCGGGCCCAGAGACAGTAGCCGCGACGGGCAAGGCAGGGACGGGAGAAAAGGAAGGGCCCCGCCATCGAGCGGGGCCCTTCCGGATTGTCCTTAAGACGCTGTCTGCCGCGAGGCCGGCCCGGCGTCAGTCCTTGTCCGCCGGCGCCGAGCCGGACGCGATACCGGCCCCGGCCTGGACGCCGCTGGCCTCGGCCCCGAAGTCGGCACTGCCGTAGTCGGCGCTGCCGTAGTCGGCACTGCCCTCTGCGGGAATGGCCATGGCCTTGCCCTCGTCGAGGTCTATGGCATAGAAGGCCCTCGAGTTCGGATAACTTCCGTTGACCGCCCTGATCCTGATGCCCGCCGCCTCGTGCACGTGGCCGAAGAGGTGGTAGGCCGGCCTCTTCCGTACGATGAAGCGGGCCAGGGCCCTGCCGCCCCAATGGATGCCGTCGTAGCCGTTGGTGTCGAGCCTGCCGAAGGGCGGTTCATGGGTGAGGAGTACGGTCCTCCTGTCCACGAGGGGGTCGAGCGCCTTGAGGTCGGCGGCCTGTTCCGCCTCGCTCTTCTCTACCTTGGTCCAGCGGTAGCCGACGAAGGACCAGCCGCCCAGCTCCACCCGCTTCCCATGGATGTTCCTGACCGTCTCGAAATCTTCCCAGGAGGTGAGGTCGTGGTTGCCCGCGACGAGGAGTATGGGCTTGCCCGCGTCGGCCAGGATCCGTTTCATCTCGAGCTCGAGGGACTTCAGCCCCGCGAGGTCGTCCGCTCCCTCGGGAGTTTCCGAGATCAGGGGATGGCTGTCGCGCGGGGGCGATGGCGGAGGGTCGGGAAGGGGCGCGGCCTTCACCTCGGGCAGCCAGAAGTCGTCGAGCAGGTCGCCCCCAAGGATGCCGAGGTCGTAGTGCCCCATGGCGAGGGCCTCGGCATAGAGCTCGAAGGCGGGGCGGAGCGCATGGAGGTCGCTCGCAAAGAGTATTCTCATGTGCTTTCAGTCTCTCCTTGACGGATGCCTGGGCATCCTGCATTAAGACAATCCGGGGGGCTCGCAGGTTGCGGAATTCGTCTGGCCTCTGTCGGGATTCGGGAGTATAGTACTCTCCCGGAGACCAGTATGAATAATAACGACATAGTGCCCTGTTTTGACAGCGATACCGACGAAAAACTCTTCATCGCGCTCGAAAGGATGGAAGGCGTGGACGGCGGCCTCATCGTCGGGCTGTCTGGCTATATAGATACATACAATTCGATCCACATCCAGCAGCGCATGCAGAAGGCCTTCGACGCGGGCTTCACCCGCCTCCTTTTCGACATGCGCGCCCTCGCCTATGCGAGCTCCACGGGCATCTACAGCTTCATCTGCTTCAGGAACGCCTGCCAGCGGGCTGGCGGAGAAATAGCCCTTGCCGGCATGCAGGATGTCGTCGCGGGCGTCTTCGACATACTGGGTTTCATGTCCTTCTTCCCCATCTTCGACACCGTCGAGGATGCCCGTTGCTTCCTCACGCAGGGCCGGGTGGCCGAGGCGTCCTGAGCCCTTTCCGCTTTTGCCATTTCGCCCGCTCTCCCCTATAGTAGGTAGTAGGACCCACGATAGAGGGGAGTGGAGGCATCCATGGCCGATGAAGCCAGACCGGTGAAATCCTTCGTGCTCGATACGAACGTCCTCATCCATTACCCAGAGGCGATAATGTCCTTCCGGGACAACGAGATCGTCATCCCGCTGACGGTCCTCGAGGAGCTCGACAACCTCAAGACCTATTCCGACCAGCGCGGCAAGAGCGCCCGCGAGGCCATCCGCTTCCTTGATTCGCTCATCAAGAAGGGCAACCTCCACGAGGGCGTCCGGCTCGACAACGGCTCTGTCCTCCGCGTCTCCTACCTCCTCCCCGACACGACGCCGGAGGCCATCTCCCTCGACAAGAACGACAACAAGATCATCCTCTGCGCCTATGCCCTCCAGAGCCAGGGACGCATGGTCTTCTTCGTCTCCAAGGACATCAACGCCCGCGTCAAGGCCACCGCCCTGGGCCTCCGCGCCGTCGATTACGAGAAGCAGAAGGTCGACATCGCGACGCTCTACCAGGGCCTGCGCGAGATCGACGTCTCTTCCGAGAACATGGCGCGGCTCCTTTCCACGGGAGAGCTGCCCTGGAAGGAGCGGCTCCTCCCCAACGAGTACGCCCTCCTCAGGGACAGGCAAGGCGCCCGCGAGGTCCTGGCCCGCCGGGCGGAGGGCGACCTGTCCCTCAGGGCCCTGCCGCCCTGGGAAGGACATGTGGCGGGCATCGCGCCGCTCAATGCGCGCCAGCGCGTCGCCCTCGAGCTCCTACTTGACGACTCGGTCCGCCTCGTCACCCTCGTCGGGAAGGCGGGCACGGGCAAGACCCTCCTCGCCATCGCCGCCGGCCTGCGCAAGGTGGTCGAGGACAAGACCTATTCGCGCATGCTCGTGACGCGCCCCGTCGTGCCCGTGGGCAAGGACATCGGCTTCATGCCAGGAGAGAAGTCGGCGAAGATGGCCAACTGGATGCAGCCCCTCTTCGACAACCTCGAGCAGATCCTCGGCGTCTACAAGCGGCCCAACGTGAAGGGGGTGGACCAGCTCGTGAAGGAGCGCCTCCTCGAGATCGAGGCCCTCTCCTTCATCCGCGGCCGTTCCCTCCCGAACCAGTACATGATCGTGGACGAGGCGCAGAACCTCACCCCCCACGAGATCAAGACCCTCGTCTCCCGCGCGGGCGAGGGCACCAAGGTGGTGCTCACGGGCGATCCCTACCAGATCGACAACATGTACCTCGACGCGAATTCGAACGGCCTCTCCTACCTCGTCGAGGCCTTCAAGGGCCAGGCGCTCTATGGCCACGTGACGCTCCAGAAGAGCGAGAGGTCGGAGCTGGCGGAGCTCGCCGCGAGCCTCCTCTAGCGCCCATGCCATGAACGTGCATTTCTGTCCGCGCTGCGGCCGGCTCAATCTCGCGGATTTCTCCTACTGCCCCTATTGCGGCGAGCCCGCGCCTCGGGGGCCGGGGCTCGAGGATGCGCTCGAGGGACCGATGCGGAGGATCGAGGATTCCCGTTCCCGGCCCGATGGCGCGGCCGCCCTCGTCGGGCAGCGCATGTCCGAGCTCATGGCCTGCCTCGATGCCCTCGAGTCGGACATGGAGGAGCTCGTCGCGCAGGGACGGAAGCGCCAGGCGGACTAGGCCGGGCCGGGATATCCCTGGACTGGCCGCGCTCATCGAGGCCCGGAAGCCTGGGTCCGGCGTTTCACTTGACGGACGGGCGGAAGAGGCGCTAAGTAATACCCGGAGGCAAGCGTGAGCGTTTTCGAATCCCTGTATCGACGCGAGTCCGAGCGCGGA
>Ga0209098_1003012_pt1 | contig 14400 bp, 16 predicted proteins | sample AD_JPNHW1_MetaG_FD_184429 | JGI IMG/M metagenome (GOLD analysis project Ga0209098, IMG submission 184429) | Active sludge microbial communities of municipal wastewater-treating anaerobic digesters from Japan - AD_JPNHW1_MetaG (SPAdes) (version 2) | ecosystem: Engineered > Bioreactor > Anaerobic... | reverse complement strand
GGAACCTCTACTACAATAGTGAGGCTGTGTACAGGAACAACACCGGCTACTTCAAGATGGACGGGTTTTCCTGCCGGTGCCTCCAGGATTGATTATTTGATAATTGAAAAAGGCGGGCCCGTGCGCGGGGTGAAAAATCGGAAATGGCGCAATATGATCACTTACCGGTATTTAAAGTCAGTTACGATCTGCTTTTAGCGGTTTATCAATCCGTAAGTATGTTTGGTAAGGAATTCAAATATACATTGGGAGAGAAGCTGAAAAATGAGACGCTCGAGATGATTGTTTGCATTTACAGGGCAAACAGCAGGTTTGACAAAGGTCAGATGATCAACGAGGCCAAGGAGCGGCTCGAGGTGGTACGGCTTTATGTTCGCTTGTCTAAAGACCTGAAGCAGATCACATTAAAAAAATTGATATTTTTAAATGAATTCATTGAATCAATCTCGAAACAGCTTTCGGGCTGGGAAAAAGCGGTTAATAAACCCAACGTCGGAGTCGCCCCGGTCACGGCCGTGGCGAGTGTGCAACATCAATCCAACAGCCCTCCCCATGGCTGAGAAAAGTCAGCGGGGGTAAATAATTCATTGATCTGAAAAATGAAAAAATGAAGTGCAAAGCGGCTGTTAGTATGACTGCTCTCCCGGGTGGCAACCGGAACAACAATGGCAATTTCAACAATCTCACGAACAACGCCAACTTCTGGTCGTCGACGGAGAACTCCACAACAAACGCGTGGAACCGGAACCTCAACTACAATAACGAGGATGTGAACAGGAACAACAACAACAAGATAAACGGGTTTTCCTGCCGGTGCCTCCAGGATTGACAAAGTTTATTAACTTAACAGGGGCTGGCTGATCATGGTCGGCCCTTTTTTATGCAACAGGACCTGTTTCAACCAGCTAACGATAAATCCTTTCTAATTGATCTTTTCCGGGCATACTATGATGCACGGAAAAACAAGCGTAACACCCACAATGCATTGGCTTTTGAACTTCATTATGAACGGGAGTTATTACGATTACACGATGAAATTATCAACAAGCGGTATAAGCCCCGGCCAAGTATTTGCTTTATTGTCAACAAACCGGTGAAGCGGGAAGTTTTCGCCGCCGATTTCCGCGACCGTATTATACACCATTTTATTTATAACTACGTTTCACCGGTTTTCGAGAACTATTTCATCAACGACAGTTACAGTTGCCGAAAAGGGAAAGGGACACATTACGGGATTAAACGGGTGGATCATTTTATCCGCTCCTGCTCGGAAAATTATCACCGTGATTGTTACATTTTGAAAATTGATATTAAAGGCTATTTCATGTCGATCGATCGTTCTATCCTTTATGAAAAAATCAAGGGGCAGTTGATCAAACACGCGGATGTTTTCAAGGGAGGTTTGTACATCATTCTTTATCTTATAAGGGAAACCATCTTCAATGATCCGACACGTGGCTGCATCATGAAATGCAGCTGGTCGGAATGGAAAGACCTCCCCGCCTCCAAAAGCCTCTTTCATGCCGGAAGAAATAAAGGACTTCCGATCGGCAATTTGACATCACAGCTATTCGCAAATATTTATCTCGATGAATTGGACCATTACGTGAAGAGGGATTTGAGGATTAAATACTATGGCCGGTATGTTGATGATATTGTTATCGTTCATCCTGATAAGAAATACTTGAAGGCCGTTGTGCCGGAAATCAGGCTGTACCTTTTGGAAGTACTGTCTCTGCAACTTCACCCAAAGAAGATTTACCTGCAACATTATACTAAAGGCGTTGTTTTTTTAGGGGCTGTCATAAAACCTTACCGTATTTATATAGCGAGCCGCACAAAGTCGAATTTTTATCAGTCTGTTAAACGGTTTAACAATCTGGTCAGTAACGGACAAGCTTCACATGAATTATTGAATCGGTTTATTTGTTGCACTAATTCTTATCTTGGAATTCTGAAACATTATAAAACAGCCCGACTCCGGGAATATATCCTCCGAAAAAAAATGTCTTGTATCTGGTGGAAATATGTGCATGCGCGGGGTAGATACCTGAATCTGGTGAAAAAACATAATATTACTGTCCTTAATGATTCATCACATTGAGCCTTTCTTTGCTCAATTCAAACATTTCAGACTAAACTTTCCGAACGTGAAACAGCCGAAGCCCGGGCTAAGATCATGATTATCAAATGGAAGAAGAAACTTGCCTCCGACAGGATCGGCGACACCGATTTTCTATTTGAGATTCCTGACTTTTATCATGATCTGTTTATTTGTACTTTTGTGATATTAAAATTCTTTTGGAGTTTTCCTTAATCTCTTATCGGGTCATGGATGTTTTGACAAAAGATCAGAGACATAGAAATATGCAGGCAATCCGGAATTCAAAAACCCGGATTGAAGACAGACTCGCAAAGGCTCTTTTTTCGAAAGGTTACAGGTATCGCAGGAATGATAAATCCGTATACGGGAAACCCGATATAGTATTTAAGCGGTTAAAGATCGCTGTATTCTGTGACAGTGAGTATTTTCACGGGAAGAATTGGGATAAAGAGAAACACCGGATTAAAACCAATACAGAATTCTGGCATAAGAAGATAGAGCAAAATATGTTACGTGACCAGATAGTCAATGAGGAATTGTTGAAAAATAATTGGAAAGTTTTACGATATTGGGGCAGAGCAATAGAGAAGAATCTGGACATTTGTATTTCAGAAATTGAAAAGGCTGTTGAAGACCGTAAACATGGTGAATTACACTGAATTAAGGCATAAATATCGTATTCTGGTTGATAAGCCAGGGATGTCCGGCCTGGCCAACTTTACACATTTTCTGCAGAATCAGAAAAACGGAATCTCTAAATTTTACCGTCAATCGGCTGAGGAATATTGCCAAAGCCTCAATCTGATCAGGGATAATGATCTTTTTTCTGAGTTTTGTCCGATTATATGGGATATTCCATTTCCATCACCCCATAAACCCGTGTTTAAATTTATTGATTTGTTTGCCGGGATCGGAGGTATCAGACTGGCTTATCAAAACCTTGGCGGAAAAAGTGTATTTACCTCCGAAATTGATCATTACGCTCAAAAGACTTATGAGGCGAATTTCGGAGAGGTCCCTTTTGGAGATATCACAAAGATCAATGAAAGGAACATCCCTGACCATGATATACTGTTAGCCGGATTTCCTTGTCAACCATTTTCAATTGCCGGAGTTTCGAAAAAAGCAAGTCTCGGAAGAGAACACGGATTCAAGGATGAAACCCAGGGAACTCTTTTCTTTGATATAGCAAGGATCCTTGAAGCCAAACGGCCCAAAGCATTTATGCTGGAAAATGTCAAGAACCTGGTTTCCCATGATAATAAAAAAACATTCAAAGTAATAACCGGCACTCTTACAGGCCTTGGGTATAATGTTTTTTATAAAGTTCTTGACGGAAAGTTTTATGTCCCGCAACATCGTGAGAGAATCATAATTGTCGGATTCGATAAAGAAGTATACGGGGACAATGTTACTTTTACATTTCCCGATCCCAAAGAGAGTGATACAATCTTCAGATCGATTCTTGAAGAAAAACCAGACGGAAAATTTACCTTATCCGATAAATTATGGAATTATTTGCAGGATTATGCTATTAAACATAAAGCCAAAGGCAATGGTTTTGGTTTTGGATTAACTGATCTGAATGGTATAGCCCGGACTTTAAGTGCCAGATATTACAAAGACGGTTCGGAAATTTTAGTGCCTCAAAAAGGGAAAAATCCCAGAAGACTTACCCCCCGGGAATGCGCCAGATTGATGGGTTTTCCCGATTCTTTTGTCATACCGGTATCCGACAACAGGGCTTATAAGCAATTCGGGAATTCTGTTGTCGTTCCTCTGATTCAGGCAGTTGCAAGTCAGGTTATCAAAGTTATTCTCAATGAACAGAATTGTTGAAGCTGCCATTACTTCTGTTACCAAAAGCACAAAGTCATTCTGCAAATTTATTTCTGCAAATGATGCCGGAAAAACAGGTGCCCATCAGGAGGGTTTTTACATTCCAAAAAATTCTGTTTCGTTAATGTTCGATCCTCCGGGAGTAAAAGGGAGCAATGATGAACGGTTTATCACCATAAAATGGCAGGAGGATTTTGAAACCCGAAGTCGTTTTATCTATTATGGGAAGGGTACCCGTAATGAGTATCGACTGACCCGCTTTGGCCGGGGATTCCCTTTCCTCACCGATGAGAATGTCGGAGATTTATTCATTTTATCCCATATCGAAGGCGATTATTATGAGGGTTTTGTCCTGGAGGCAGACGACGATATTGAGGATTTTTTTACAGCCTTCAATCTTTCTTCTGCTGACACAAACAGATTGATTGCCAAAGTCAATAGTGTTACCGCTTCGGAAACGATCCTTGATTGTTTTGAGAGATATATCACAACTTTACAGACAGACTTTCCTTCAACCATTGATCTGGCTGTAAATGCCAGAATCTGCTATAACAGAATATTTAATGTTTCAGATCATTATATTCAAAATAAGCCTGATGACATGCTTTTAAAATGGCTGGCCGCTGAATTCGATCTGTTCAAAACCATTGAGAATTATCGATACTCTGACAGAATTCAAACCCCATTCAAAAACGTAGAAGAACTGATTGTTTATGCTAATACTATCCTGAACAGAAGAAAAAGCAGAGCAGGAAAATCACTCGAGCACCATTTAACTGAAATTTTCAAAAAATCAGCATTGGATTTTGAAATGCAGGTTGTGACAGAAGAAAATAAGCGGCCCGATTTCATATTTCCAGGTTCTGCATATTATCATAATGCCACAACTGATCCGGGTCGATTGGTTTTCCTTGCAGCCAAAACCACTTGCAAAGACAGATGGAGGCAGGTTTTAAATGAAGCTGACAGAATTCCGGAAAAACATCTTTTTACTTTACAACAGGGTATCTCAACCAATCAGCTGAACGAAATGTATAAATATAACGTGATCCTGGTCGTCCCCGAGCCCTACCTGAAATCTTTCCCTGTCTCATTCAGATCCCGAATCCTGAATCTTGAAAGCTTCCTGACTCATGTTAAAACCAAACAAAGTAAATGAAACCTGTTCATTTTATCAAAGAAAACGGAAAGAATCAAATAAGGAATTAAAAGTTCAGGTAAAAGGAGGTCAGTACGATTAACGTCTAAAGAAAAAAGAAAATGGGCTCAAAATGGGCTCAAAAATGTTCCTGTCTCTCCTCGAAATTCCCGCAATATTTCCTGCGAAAAACGCCCCGGTAACCCGTGACTGTAAAACTGTCAAGGGCACATTCTGTCAAGACCCGCTTTGTGATCCGCCTGGGACTTGAACACATTCGCTGAAACGCCTGTTTATCTGAGGTTTTCAGAGATTCATTTTTTCGCTGTAACAGATTTGTATTTTTCGATGGTTATGATCCCAAACGGAATTCAAGAAAATGAATTGATAGTTCCCAGGTCCCTCCAGGATTGAATTTTCACTTCTTTATGGGTGAACGATTCATCACCGCCATAAATGATCGTTTTATTTCCTATTTGGGTATCCGGATTTTTATCGAGGAACCGGAACGCTGACAGAAAATCCGGGGAAAAAGTCCGTGTCGATTTTATCTCGATCCATTGCAGTTGTTCGTTCTCGGCCACAACATCCACTTCGTTACGGTTACTGTCACGGAAAAACCAAAGATCCTGGGGAAGCCCATGATTGAATCGCTGCTTCAGTAATTCAAGCACCACCAGGTTCTCGAACAGGGAACCCTTCAGGTAGTGAGTCTTCACCTGTTCAGCGTTTTTGATTCCCAGAAGAAAGGCGGCAAGCCCCGGATCGGTGAAATACAATTTCGGGGCCTTGATCATCCTTTTTCCAAAATTTTTATAGTAAGGATAAAGCTGAAAAACGATGAAGCCTGCTTCCAGGATAGAGATCCACCCTTTGATAGTATGAACGGAAACACCGATATCTTTAGCGAGTGATGAATAATCCAGGAGCTGGCCGGTACGACCGGCACATAGTCTGACAAAGTTTGTAAATGTATTCAGGTCCCTGACGTTCCGGATTACTCTGACATCCCTTTGTACATAGGTTTCAAGGTAGAAAGGATAAAACTCCTCGGGGGAAATGTCCTCATCATAGGTTCTGGGGTAAAATCCTTTGAAGATGAAATCTTCGTATGAAAAATCCTTAACCTGCTTCAATTTGCTGATTTCCGACAGACTGAAGGGAAGTAATTTCAGGATTGCCGTCCGGCCTGCCAGTGTCTGGGATATCTTTTCACTAAGGATCAGGCTCTGTGAACCGGTAAGGATGAATTGTCCATGTATCTTTGTTTCATCCGAGATTACCTGAATGTACGAAAGTAATTCAGGAACATACTGAATCTCGTCCAGGATCATCAATTGATCTTTTGGATCGAATAAGCTTTTGGGATCACTCAGGGCAATACTCCTTGTTTCCGGGTTCTCTAAGGATATATATTTATGCTTAGGGAAAAGGGATTTAACCAGCGTTGTTTTTCCTGATTGCCTTGGGCCCGTAACAGAAATGACCGGGTACTTTCCGGCAAATTTCAATACGGTTTCGGATAATTTTCTTGGGATCATTTTATGGAATTTTGTTTTTGTATTGCAAATTTACATAAATATTCTCCATTGTCAAGAAAAGCTGGCAAGTTATACTCCGAATAAGCCGAGGTTTTGGATCCGGACGGTTATATGAACCATTTATGGAATAAGGTGACCATGAACATAGCTATTGGTTGATCTTTGAAATCATTTTAAGTTTGTGGCTTCTATTCGAAGGATTAAATAATATCGCAAATCGACATTCAAAATAAAAAAAGAACCCATTTCTGAGTTCTTTTTAAGTAATTGAATATCAATATGTTACAAAGTGATCCGCCTGGGATTCGAACCCAGGACCCCCGCCTTAAAAGGGCGATGCTCTACCTGCTGAGCTAGCGAATCGGTTCTCAATTTTGAGGGTGCAAAGCTACGATTTTTTTTCAAAGAAGCAATACCTCACCGAAAAAAGATCCCAAATCAAACCAACATGCCGTGAATCGCCAACCAAATACACTCCGGCCTGCGTGAAGTGAAATTGACGCGGTGACGGCAATGTGCAGGAATCAGCAGATAATCCCCTGAAGCCATTTTCATCGGAGGGCTCCCTTCCAACTCCAACACGGCCTTTCCCGAAACAACCATTACCCACTCATCCCAATCCTGATCATCCCACTCCCCGGCCGGTGTCACCTGCCCTTTGCTCACGATCCGTTCCACGCGCACCCGATCGCCTTTCAAAAGCTCTTCGAAGACTTCCGCTGACTGCGCTTTGACGCCGGTCAGATCAAAAAAATTATGCATTGGATTCATGGGTGACAGCCTTTATACTTTATGGCATTCTATTGAACTATCCGCACTGTTTCCATTGAAAGCAATATTTAAAGAAGAATCCCGGCATCGCCTTTCCCCTGACGCACGACAACGGCTTCGTCACCGGTACAGTCAATGATGGTAGAAGGAACGTTGCCACAATGACCCGAATCGATGACAATGTCCACCAGCTTGTGAAACTTTTCATAGATCAACTCCGGATCGGTCAGATAATCCACGATCTGGTCCTCATGGTGGATAGAAGTTGTCATGATCGGATTCCCGAGCTGTTCCACGATCATCAATGGAACATTGTGTTCGGGTATACGGATACCTACCGTCTTTTTCCGACTTTGAAAAAAATGAGGTACCTCGCTATTGGCATTAAGAATGAAGGTATAGGGCCCCGGTAACCCCCGTTTCATCATTTTGTAAACGGGATTGGGAATGGGCTTGGAATAACCCGATAACTGACTGAGACTGCTGCAGATAAAAGAAAAATTGGCTTTCTCCCGTCGGATCCCCTTGATCTGCGCTACCCGGTCAACCGCCTTGATCTGCATAATGTCACATCCCAAACCATAAACAGTATCCGTAGGATAGATGATCACACCTCCCTTGCGCAGACAGTCGATGATGATCTTCATCTGGCGCTCACCGGGATTGTCGGGATGGATTCTTAAAAGCATAAAAAAGGGGTAAGCCCCTTATATCGCACCGCTCGACCATTGTACCCTTGCTTTCTTCCGAACCTGGGGGAGTTGAACAGGAGCTGGTCGTATAAGACTTACCCTGTGCAAAAATACAAATATTCCCAGCCCATTGGCCAAAAATCCTCATTATTTTTGTATGTTTGCTTAATATTTAAAAAAATCAACCATGGAAGAAAAAGTACGTTCCATCTCTGTTCAGGGGATCTACTACGGGCTCATCACCGGCGCAGGCCTTATCATCCTCTCATTGATCCTTTTCATCGCCGGCCTTATCCAAAACAAATGGCTCTCCTCCATCAGCTATCTCATCCTGATTGCAGGAATGATCTATGGCACCTACGACTATCGTGAAAAATACCTTAAAGGGTTCATCTCCTACGGCAAAGCCTTTACCACCTGTTTTATGATCGGACTGTTTGCAGGTATTGCCGCATCCATCTATACCTATGTCTTTGCCCAGTTCATCCACCCGGGACTGGTTACTGAAGTAATAGAACAAGCAAGGCAGCAAATGGTCAATACCAACCCCGAAATGTCGGAGGACCAACTTGAGACAGCACTGGCAATGACTGAAAAATTCACTACCCCGGTCATGATGATGGTGATGGGTTTCATTACCTATACCGTACTCAGCGCCGTGATCTCCCTCATTGCCTCCATCTTCCTTAAAAAAGAAGATACTTCTCTCTCTCCCTCTATCTAATCTCCAGGAATGGACATCTCGGTTGTTATTCCTTTATTCAACGAAGAAGAATCACTTCCGGAACTGGCGGCATGGATCGAACGTGTCATGTCAGAAAATGGCTTTTCTTACGAAGTGATCTTCGTGGATGACGGAAGCAAAGACAAATCCTGGTCTGTCATCGAAACCTTGCGACAACAAAATAAAAACCTGAAAGGGATCAAATTTCGCAGGAACTACGGGAAAGCCGCTGCCCTTAACGTCGGTTTCTCAGAAGCACAGGGTGACGTGGTCTTTACCATGGATGCAGACCTTCAGGACAGCCCCGACGAAATACCCGAAATGTACCGCATGGTCAGGGAAAAGGGTTTCGACCTGGTGTCGGGTTGGAAGAAGAAACGACATGACCCGATCTCCAAAACCATTCCCACTAAAATCTATAACCGGACTGCCCGCTGTATCTCGGGTATCCGGCTCCATGACTTCAACTGTGGCCTCAAAGCCTACCGCCATTCTGTAGTCAAAAGCATTGAATTGTACGGCGATATGCACCGCTACATCCCCATCCTGGCAAAATGGGCAGGATTTAACCGGATCGGAGAAAAAATCGTCCATCATCAAAAACGGAAATTCGGGAAGACAAAATATGGCCTCGACCGTTTCTACAAAGGCTACCTCGATTTGCTGACCATCACCTTCACTTCCCGTTTCGGTAAAAGACCCATGCATTTCTTCGGACTTTGGGGGACCCTTATCTTTTTGGCCGGCTTCGTCATTGCCGGATTCCTGGCTTATGATAAGTATGTCAACCTGGCCTTTAAAATGACTGAACGGCCGCTGTTCTACTTTGGAATCCTGGCCATGATCCTGGGAACACAACTCTTTGTGGCCGGCTTCCTGGGAGAATTGATCTCACGTAGCGCTTTCGACCGAAACCATTATCTGATCGAAAGTACTACAGGAATTGAACCTGCCGGGGATTAACTCCGGCATTGACAAACATTTCAACGTTATTCAATGGATATCAACCGCCGGGTATCTTTTCTGCAAAATGTTTCGATCTTCCCGGAATCTCCGGTCGATCTGCTGTGCCAGATTGCTGAAAACGTTGAAGAAATGGAGTTTCAGGAAGGGTTCATGCTTCTCTTTCACCCTGCCCTGAGTTGACAAAACCATGAAGGAACCACTGAAAGTTGTCCTGATCGGTACAGCCTATCCCCTGAGAGGAGGCCTGGCCGCTTTTAACGAACGCCTGATCCGTGAATACCGCAAAAATGGGGAACAAGCCTACATCTATACCTTCAAACTTCAGTATCCATCCTTTCTCTTTCCCGGTAAAACCCAATTGTCATCAGAACCGGCTCCTGCCAACCTTCCGATTTATGTTAAAGTAAACAGCATCAACCCGTTCAATTGGATACGCGTTGGGAGGGAACTACGCCGGCAAAACCCCGACCTGGTACTGGTAAAATACTGGATGCCCTTTATGGCACCCTGCTTCGGCACCATCGTCCGGTTGATCCGGAAAAACAAACATTCCCGGATCATCTCGATTCTCGACAATGTTATCCCCCACGAACGACGCTTTGGCGACAAACTGTTGTCAAAATTCTGGGTTCGCTCGGCTGATGGCTTTGTAGCCATGTCACGATCGGTGATGGATGACCTCCATTCCCTGGCGCCCTCCGCTCCCTGTATTTATTGTCCCCATCCGATCTATGACCATTACGGGGATCCCGTGTCCAAACAGCAGGCGCTGAAAACCCTTGGCCTTGACCCGGCCTTCCATTACGTTCTCTTTTTCGGATTTATACGCGAATACAAAGGACTTGACTTGTTGTTAGAGGCATTCGCCGACCCGCGACTGTCAACAAAAAACATCAAACTGTTGGTAGCAGGTGAATTTTATGATGACCCGCAACGCTATCACGATATAATTGACCGCCTGCACCTCAAAGAACGGGTGATCCTGAGCAACGACTTCATTCCCGACAGCAAAGTGGTCAACTATTTCTGTGCTGCCGACCTGGTCGTTCAACCTTACAAATCAGCCACCCAGAGCGGGGTAACACAGATTGCCTACCATTTCGGGAAACCGATGATCATCACCAGGGTAGGAGGGTTGGCTGAATTTGTCCCCGACGGTAAAGTTGGCTATGTTACAGAACCTGATCCTGAGGCCATTGCATCAGCTATGGTTCAATTTTATGATGAAGAGCGGGAACATGAATTTTCACAAAATGCCCTGTCAGAGAAAGAAAAGTACTCCTGGAAAAAAATGATTCTGGCCATCGCAGAAGCAGCCGGGAAGAAACCATAACCTGGCCTGGACCCATGGGCCTTTAACACCCATGGTCCGGCATACAATGATTATCGGGTAAAGACGTTTACCCATAAAACGAATTCAATGTTGATCAGAAGTAAAGCGCCATTAAGGTTGGGATTGGCCGGCGGGGGAACGGATGTAGCGCCTTTCTCCGAATTATTCGGGGGCGCCATCCTTAATGCTACCATCAGCATGTATGCCTACGCCACCATCCGCCCCACTCACGATGGCAAGATTGTCCTTCATTCGACCGATAAACAGGAACGCTTCACCTTCGATACAAGAGCTTTTCTACCCGTCGATGGCAACCTTGATCTCCACAAAGGGGTCTATAACCGGATCGTTCGCGATTTCGGACTGGCTCCTTTGTCCTTTGAATTGACCACCTACGTGGATGCCCCCCCGGGTTCTGGTCTGGGTACCTCCTCCACGCTGGTAGTGGCCATCCTGGGCGCTTTTGCCGAATGGCTTAACCTTCCGTTGGGAGAATATGACCTGGCCCACCTGGCTTTTGAGATCGAACGACTGGATCTGAAAATGGCCGGAGGTAAACAGGATCAGTATGCCGCCACTTTCGGGGGTGTCAATTTTATGGAATTCATGAAAGAGGACAAAGTGATAGTCAATCCATTGAGAATCAGAGACAAATACCTTGACGAACTGGCCCATAACCTCATCCTGTACCATACCGAAACAAGCCGCCTTTCTTCTGCCATCATCGATCAGCAAACGAAAAATGTCATCGCCGGCAATGAAAAATCCCTCCAGGCGATGCATAAATTGAAGGAACAGGCCCTGATGATGAAAGAGGCCATTCTCAAAGGAGAAATCGATAAAATCGGTGAAATCCTCGATTTTGGCTGGAAATTCAAAAAAAACCTGGCCGACGGAGTCAGTAACCCTTTCATCGACCGGATCTATGAAACAGCCATCGCCAGCGGCGCCACAGGAGGAAAGATCTCAGGCGCCGGTGGAGGGGGATTTATCTTTTTCTACTGCCCTGAAAACAGTCGCTCACCCGTGATCGAATCCCTGAAACAGTTCGGCGGACAATCCAAACGCTATGAGTTCACAACCAAGGGACTGACGACGTGGGGAAGATGAGAGTGAAGGATGATGTACGATTGACGAATGATGATTGACGATTTAAGAAGGATAAAATTGTAAACGGGAAAAAACTTTTTGGGTAAAAACCTTGAAAAATAAATGTGATGCGTGTAGTTGAAGTGATTAAAGAATCCATAGGAATCAGGGAAAAGATCCTTGGAGATAAGGATTTATTGCAGGAGATCCGGGACATTGCGCAGGTTTGCAGTGAAACTTTCTGTGAAGGGAATAAAGTGCTTTTTTGTGGAAACGGGGGAAGCGCTGCCGATGCCCAGCACCTGGCTGCAGAATTTTCAGGAAGGTTTTACTACGATCGCCCCCCCCTTCCCTCAGAAGCACTCCATGTGAACACCTCTTTTCTGACTGCTGTGGCCAACGATTACTCTTTTAATGAGGTCTATGCCCGTTTGTTGGCCGGCACCGGTGATGAAGGAGATGTACTGATCGCGCTCTCCACCTCCGGTCGGTCAAAGAATATTATCAAGGCCCTGCAGAAAGCCAACGAACTGGGAATGATAACAATAGGATTTACCGGAAGCGGGGGCGGAGAGATGAATGCATTGTGCGATTACCTGATTGCCGTCCCTTCGGAGGATACACCCAGGATTCAGGAGATCCATATCATGATCGGACATATTATTTGTGAAATGGTGGAGTCAAACCTTTTCCCAAAACAAGGTTGACAGTGGAAGCCATTATCCTGGCAGGTGGATTCGGGACACGCCTGCAGCCGGTTGTCAGCGAAGTTCCCAAAGCAATGGCCCTGGTTAATGGCCGCCCTTTTCTGGAATACCAGTTGGATTGGCTGATTGCCGAGGGTTTTACAAAAATAATTCTTGCGGTGGGCTATAAACGCGAAGTGATCATCAACCATTTTGCCGGGCAGTACCGTTCAGCAACCATCAGCTATTCAGTGGAAGAAGAACCCATGGGAACCGGGGGAGCGATCAGGATGGCTTTATGGAAAGCGGAAGGTCAGCGTGTACTCGTTTTAAACGGTGACACAATTTTCAGGATACCGCTTCAAAAACTGGTCGACCGGCACTTGTCCCGTAAAGCTGATATTACTCTGGCTGTCAGAAAGATAGATGATGCAGGACGTTATGGTGAAGTGGTTCTGAACCGGACCGGCAGGGTGACGGGCTTCCGTGAAAAGAATGAAAACAACGGAGAGGGTTTGATCAATGCCGGCATTTATGTTTTGGAAAAAATCTTTCTGATGGAACCCTGTTACCGGGGAAAATTTTCCATCGAAAAGGATTGCTTCGAAAAAGTGTACAAGGAAGCCAAAATCTATGGGTATCCCGGTGAAGGTTATTTCCTTGATATTGGCATCCCCGCAGATTATCAAAAAGCACAACATGATTTTCAGCAATTTGAAGATTGATGCCTCCTGGAGCCTTTTTCTTGACCGCGACGGGGTGATTAACCGGCGCATGGTGGGTGATTATGCCAAAACCTGGAAGGATTTTGAATTTCTGCCCGGTGTGAAGGAGGCAATAGCCCTTTTCGCTCCTCTTTTTGGAAAAATCATCATAGTATCCAACCAACAGGGTGTCGGCAAAGGATTGATGACCCTTCAGGATGTGGAAAAGATACATCACGAAATGTGTGAAGAGATCGAAACAGCCGGAGGTCGGATCGATGCTGTCTTCTTTGCCCCCAACCTCGCTTCGGAAAAAAGTATCCTTCGCAAACCGGCCATCGGGATGGCCCTCAAAGCCAGAAAACGATTTCCCGAAATCCGTTTCAAATATGCGTTTATGGCCGGTGATTCAATGTCGGACATGATCTTTGGAAAACGCTGCGGGATGAAAACCGTCCTGATCAACCCCGACAACACAATCGCCCGACGCCACCCCCGATGGATCGATGGCTGCTATCCCGACCTGATTACCCTGGCCCGCCAATTGTCGCTCCTCACTGCCAATCCCCACAATCCTTCTTCCCCTAAATAACCTGTCGTGAAACCTTCGCTGATCCTTGCCTGCTTTCTGATCTATACTGCCCTTCTGTTCATCGTCACCTGGATTACCGCACGCCGGGCAACCAACAGCGCTTTTTTTATCGGCAATAAATCCTCCCCTTGGATGGTGGTAGCCTATGGAATGATCGGCGCATCCATGTCAGGCGTCACCTTCATGTCCGTCCCCGGTTGGGTCGGAACCACCCATTTTTC
>Ga0209098_1003011_pt1 | contig 14403 bp, 9 predicted proteins | sample AD_JPNHW1_MetaG_FD_184429 | JGI IMG/M metagenome (GOLD analysis project Ga0209098, IMG submission 184429) | Active sludge microbial communities of municipal wastewater-treating anaerobic digesters from Japan - AD_JPNHW1_MetaG (SPAdes) (version 2) | ecosystem: Engineered > Bioreactor > Anaerobic >... | reverse complement strand
ACGTCGCTGACCAGCCAGCAGGCTTCGGGCGAAAAGAGGACTTTCGGCGTTGGCGTTTGGCCGGTTTCGACGAACCGCGCCGGCAGCCAGCCGCCGCCGCGCGCGAGGCACGCGTAGGCGTTGGCGAGGTCCAGCAGGCGCACCTCCGCGTTGCCCAGCACGAGCCCGAGGCCGTAGTGCGCCGCCGGCTGGTCGATCGTGCCCAGGCCCAGCGCGCGCAGCGTCTCCCAGAGCCGTTCCTGGCCGACGCGCCGTTCGATCTCGATGGCGGGCAGGTTCAGCGAGGCCACCAAGGCGTCGCGCGCGGTGACCAAGCCGCGGCATTCTTCCGAGAAATTGCGCGGATCCAGATCGCGAAAGCGCAGCGGCACGTCGGGAATCGTCGTTGCAGGCGTCGCCAGGCCGCGATCGAACGCCAGCGCATAGGCAAAGGGCTTGAGCGTCGAGCCCGCCGCGCGCGGCGCCACGGCGCCGTTGACCTGGCCCGCGCGGCGTTCGGCGAAATAGTCCGGCGAACCCGCCAGCGCGCGCACCGCACCGGTCTTCACTTCCAGTACCACCACCGCCCCACCGCCGGCCGGGCCATCCGCGAGGTGCCGCCGCAAGACGTCCTCCGCCCGCCGCTGCAGGTCGCCGTCGAGCGTCGTGCGCACGGTCGCGTCCGGACCGACCGCCGCCGGCACGCCGACCAAGTCGCAGAAATGCGGCGCGCGGAAGGGATACGGCCCGGACCGCGCGACCAGCGGCTGCGCCAGCGCTTCCGCGCGCTCGCGGGACGCGATGAATCCGCACGCCTCCATCCGCTCCAGCACGTACGCCTGCCGTTTCTTCGCCGCTTCCGGATGCCGGTCCGGCCGCAGGCGCGACGGCGCCTGCGGCAAGCCCGCCAACAGCGCCGCCTCGGCCAGGCTCAGGTCCGCCGCGCCTTTGCCGAAGTAGCGGCGCGCCGCCGCCTCGATGCCCACCAGGTTGCCACCGAACGGCGCGCGGTCCAGGTATTGGGCCAAAATCTCGCGCTTGCCCAGGCGCCGCTCGAGCTGCAGCGCACGAAAGGCCTCGATGGCCTTCGTCGCCAGCGTCCGGCGCCGGGGTTCCAGCAGGCGAATCACCTGCGTGGAAATCGTCGAGGCGCCCGACACGCGGCGGCCGCCGGCGACGTTCTGCGCGACGGCGCGGCCCAGCGCCCAAACGTCCACGCCCGGATGCGTCCAGAATCGGCGATCCTCCGCCGCCACCAGCGCCTGCGCGATCCAGTCGTCCGGCGCAGGGACATAGCCCGGCCGGCAGTCGAAGCCGCCGGCGGCCAGCTTCACCCGCAGCGGCTCGCCGCGGCGGTCCGCCAGCACGGCCGAACCGTTCAGCCGCGCCAGTTTTTCCGCGGGAAACGGCACCCAGCGCACCGCCGCGGCGAACGCCGCGGCTCCGACAAGCGCCGCGCCGACGCCGAGCGCGGTCCGTTGCGCCCACGCTGGAAGCCGGCGCCTCACGGCCGCACGCGCACCTGCCCGCCAACGCCCACGCCGCGAATTTCCGGCTCGTACATGTCCGCCACCGTCGGCGGCGGCAAGGCGTAGACGCCCGGCGTCGTCGCCCGCACCGCGTAGTGGAACGTCGCTTCGCCTTGGATCGGTCCGGTGAAGATCAGCATCCGGTCGTCGCGCGCGTCGCGGTGCCGGTCGCCTTCGTCCTTCGCCCGCAGCCAGCCGAACGATTGCGACGTCGCCAAATTCGGATTCTCGATTTCCCAGCCCGCCGGCAGCAGGTCTTCGATCACCAGTTGATCGAGCCGCCGGCCGTGGGTATCCACCGTCAGCCGGACCACGAGCGGTTCGCCCTGCGGCAATTCCGCGGCGTCGCGGGGATTTCCGGACTGATCGAGAAAATCGCGGCGGATCGCGACGAGGTCCGATCGCTCCGGTTCGGGGGCGGCGGCGACGCCTTCGAACTGCGCCCACAGGTACAGTTTTCCCGGCCCGTCGTTCCGGACCGTCGCCGCGCCACCGGCGCCGGGCGCCAGCGACCAGGCCACGGCGTTCGTGCCCGCGAACGAACGGACTTCGCCGTTCGGCAGCGTCAGCGTTCCGGAAAACGGCTGCTCTTGATCCGGCAGATGCCGCGCCAGCTTGCCGAACGCCAGCAGCGCCAGCGCATCGTCCTGCGTGTTGCCCCAATGGCCGTCCCGCTGCCGCTCGCGCAAGAACTGACCCAGCTGCGCCACGGCGGGATTTTCCGGATCCACTTCGAGCCAGGTCGCCAGCAGCAGCGCGGCATCGCGCACGTCGCTGTCCAGCAGCCGGCCCGGCACGCGCGGCCGCGGCGCCGGCAGCGCCAGGGATTCCAGCAACGGCCGCGCGCTGCGCGGCTCGCCGGCCAGCAACAGCGCCGCCGCCACGTGCGTCCGCGCCGCGTAGTTCAGCCGGGCGGTCTGTTCGCGCAGGCGCGCGTTCCAGCCGGCGTCCGGCCGGCCCGCCAGCGCGAGCACGTGGCACAGGTAGGCCCGCGCCTGCATGTCGAGCACCCAATCGCCAGCGCTCGCGTCGGTCGGCATGGCGCGGTCCAGCCGCGCGCGCGCCCAATCCAGCGCCTCGGCCAATCGATCCGGCGGCACCGCGAAGCCCGCCGCCTGCGCTTCCACGAGGAAGTGGACGGCGTAGAGCGATGCATCTTCCTCCACGCCGCGCGCGAACGGCCACAGGGCGAAACCGCCGTTTTCCTGCTGCATCGACAGCACGCGCCGGATCGCCGCCTCCACGATTCCGGCGACGTCGCCGGGCGCGCGGCTGGCGGGCAACAGGCGCCCCAGCCAGTCGCCCGCGTACAGCAGCGGGAAGGCGCCGGACACCGTCTGCTCCAGGCAGCCGTACGGATAGTTTTCGATGAAATCCAGCGCGCGGCCTAGCTGCAGCGACGGCAGCCCGGAAAGCGCGCCGGAGAACGACACCGATTCCGGCAGCCAATCCGCCGGCGGTGCCAGCGTCGCGCTCTCGCCCGCCGCCAGCGTCCGGCCGATCGCCGTCGCGCGCGTGCCGGCCGCCGGTCGCACCGCCAGTTCGAGCGCGTCGCGGAAGGAATCCGCGCCGGCCGCCACTTCGAGCGCGCAGCGCGCCAACCCCGGGCCCGGGCCCGCCACGAGCGGCAGCGCCACGTTCGTCGTCCCGCCGGCCGGAATTTCGACCGTTTGCTCCGCGGTTTCGGCCCGCAGCGGCCCGCCGCACATCGCGCGCACGGTAGCCGCGAGCGGCGCCTTGCCTTCGTTGTAGAGCGCGACCGCCGCCTCGCAGCGATCGCCGACGGCCAGGAACCGCGGCAAGGCGGGCTGCACGACGAGGTCGCGCTTCACGCGTAGCGGCTGCGACGTCGCGCCGACCTGCGTCGCGTCGTAGGCCACGGCCATCAGGCGCAGTTCGCCGTTGAATTCGGGCAGCTCGAGTTGCGCGGTCGCCTGCCCGTTCGCGTCCAGCGGCAGCGCCGCCCGCCACAGGGCCACCGGCTTGAAGCGGTTGGCCTTGATCGGATTCAACCGCCGCCGCAGGACGTCTTCGCCGTCGCCGCCGGGGGCCGGCACGCCTTCGGTTTGGTCGTCCGCCACCGGCATCAATTCGGCGTAGAGGTCGAACGGCGCCACGCCCAGCGCGCGCTGCGCCGCGAAGACCCGATCGGGATCGGGCGACTCGAAGGCCGTCAGCATGCAAATGGCTTCGTCCACCGCCAGCACCGTCACCGCGCCGCGCGCGGGCTGCCCCGCTTCGTCGCGCACGGTCGCGACGACGGTCGCCGGCGCCTGCGGCCGCGCGACGGCGGGCGCCGCCAGCGACACGTGCAAGCGGCGGCCGGGCAATTCCACCGGCAGCGCGAGGGCACCGACGGCGCGATGCGCGCTCCAGACTTCCTCCGCCTCCGCCGGCCGGATCAGCGTCAGGGTGCAGTAGGCGTTGGGCGCGTAATTCTCCGTCACGGGCACCTGGAATTCGGCGGTGTTCTTTTCCAGAGTCACCGTGCGCGCTTCGCGCACGCGGTCGGTTTCCACCGTCAGCAGCGCCGGTCCCGCGAACGGCGCGCGCACCTGCAGGCGCGCCACGTCGCCGGGCCGGTACGTTTCCTTGTCCCAGGCCAGTTCGACGCGGCCGGGCTTCTCGCGGCTCCACGCCAGCCATTCTGCGTCCGCCGAGCCGGCGTGGAAGGAAATCCGCGTCGAGGCCCCCGACGCCGGATCGGCCGCGACCAGCTCGTAGTCGCCCGCGCCGTCCACCGCGAAGGCCCAATCCTGCGGCGCGCCGCCCGCGGCCAGCGTGTCCTGGCGGAGTTCGACGACCTGCCGTTCGGATTTCCATTCGTAGCGCCCGTTGGAATTGCGCCGCAGCACGGAATTCCACGTCACCCGCGACAGCGTCAGCACCAGCGGCTGGCCGGTCGCGACGGGCGCGCCGTCGGGCGCCACCTCGACCACCGCCACGCGCTGCGTTTCGCCCGCGCGCACCGCCCCTTCCCAGGCGGCTTTCAGGCCGACGTAGAACGGATAAGAATCCAGCAGCGCCGTGCCGTAGGCCGTCACCGCGCGCCCGCCGGCTTCCAGCACCGTCGCCTGCGCCACGAGCTGCAGCGCGGCCGGCGGCCTCCAGGCCGCGCGACTTTCCGCCTCGAACGCGACGGCGCCGTTTTCGTCCAGCGTCTTCGTGCCCAGGTTGCGATAAACGGGCGCAAACGCCTTCTCGTCGTCGCCAAAGCTCCAGTCGGGCCAGTTCGACGGCGCGAACGGCGCGGGCTTGAAGGTCGCCGCGCCGGTCGCTTTCAGGCCGGCGGCCGGCCGGCCGAACAGGTGCGCCGCGCTCGCGGCGAACGCGAGAACGTCGCCGGCCTGCCCGCGGCCTTCCGGCGGCTTCACGTCCACGCGGATCTGCGGCGGCACGAAATCTTCCAGCGCGACGGACGTCGTGCCCAGCACGGTGAAGGTGCCCGGCAGCGCCCATTCGAGTTCGTAGCGGCCCGTCGGCAGGTAGTCCGGCATCTCGACTTCCGCCGTCGCCGAACCAAATTCGTCCAGTTCGACCGGCACGTCGCGGAAGATCCGGCCATCGGGCCGGCGCACGCGCAGCAGCGCGGGGAACGGCTCCGGCGCCTGCCGCCGGTCGTCGCGCACGAGAACCTGCGCGAAGATCTTCTCGCCGGGCCGATACACGCCGCGCTCGGTGAACGCCGCCGCCTCGAGCTGGCCGGGCTCCAAATACGGCGCGCCGCCCAGCCCCTCGCCCTGGTCCACGCGCGTGCGCGCCAGATCCAGATAGGACAGATCGCCGTCCAGTTCCGCCACGATCACGAACGGCTCGGCGCCGGGCGTCCACTCCAGCCGCGCGAGCCCTTCCGCGTCGGTCTCGCCGCGCGCGAGCACCTGGTTGTTGCGTGCGTAGACGGTCACCGTTGCGCCCGCCGCCGGCTGCGCCGTCCGCAGCGAATTCACCCACGCCAGTGCGCCACCGGCATGCGTCCGCGCCGCGATTCCCAAATCGGTCGCGACGATCAAGCGTCCATCGCCGTCGCCCTCCTCGCCGGCGACTTCCAGCCAATAGGCGCCGCGCGGTGCGCCGCCCGCCAGCGCGCGCAAATCCACCGCCCCGCGCGCCGGCGCGCCGTTCGTCGCCGCCGCCAGCGCGTTCGTGACGACCCGTTCCGCACCGTCCAAATCCGCCGTCAGCGAACCCCAATAGGATCCTTGGGCTTCGCGCCGCGCCAACTCCACGAGATTGTTCGCAAACACCGGCCGCAGGCGCGCGACGTATTTCTCCAGATTCACCGCCGCGACCGGCACGGAAAGCGCGCCGCGCGGAGAGAGATACCGACCGGGGGCGTCGAGGCGAATCGCCGGCTTCGGCAGCGGAAACTGCACCGTGCGGCGGACGTCCTGCGGCAGGCTCGAACCGTTCGCCGCAGGCAGGCCCGCCTTGAAGGTCACCTCGTAGATTTCGCCCGGCCGGAAGGCGCCGCGGAGCACCAGCCCGCTGTGCCTCCACTGGTCCACGGCCTCCACCGTGAAATCCGTCGCCGGCGAAACCGCCACGAATTCCTTCAATCCGTTCGCTTCCGGGAACGCGTTGAAATCCGCCCACAATTGGGGCGTTTCGAACGCGGACGTTTCCGCTTCGAGGCCGCGCAACATCAGGTTCATGGTCATCGCCAGGATGCCGCGACGGGGCACGTCTTCGGGCTGCGACGTCCCCGCCGACGGCAGACCCGGCTCCAACACATATTCCAGTTTTTCCGCCAAGACGGGTTCCGTTTCGACCAACACGGCATCGCCGCCCGCCGCCCCCAGCAGCCAGTATTTCACCTCGCCCGCGCCCGGCACCGCCAGGTGGAAGAAGCGCGTCAACTGGCTGCGGTCGGGAGCCTCGCTGAACGCCAGCCGCAACGTCACTTCGCGGTCCGCCGTAACGTCCACTTGCTCCACGCTGCGCAGGCGCAGCACGCGTTCGATGGGCCGTGGTTCGGCGGACGCCGCAACGGGCTCCGCCGGAACCGGCGGCGGCGGCGGCAGGGGCCGCGTCGTCTTCCACACGCCATAGGCGTTCACCAGCAGGAACGCCACGGCCAGCCAGAACCAGCGCGCGGCACCGCCGCGCGCCAGCCGGGGCGCCGCGGCGACGGCCGTTTCCGCCGCGACTTCGACGGCGGCTTCCGCGAACGTCTCCGGCGCATCCATGTCCGCCAGCACGCGCTCCACGACTTCCAGGCCGATCTCGCCGCCTTCGATTTCCAGCCCACGCAGCGCTTCCGCGATTTGGTTGCGCAGGCCCGCCACCACGTCCTTGCGCACGCCCGCCGACTTGTGCGCCAAATGTTTTTCCACCGCGGCGAGATACGCCTCGACGCGCCGTTCCGCCGCCCCGCTCCACTTCATGATTCGGATTCCTTCCCCGTTTCGGATTTCAACTGCTCCAAGGCATTCGCCAACATCGGCCAATAGGCGTTCATTTCCGCGAGGCGCACCTTGCCACGCGGCGTCAGCGAGAAATAGCGGCGCGGGGGCCCCGCGTCCGACGGCACGTCGCGCGACTTGAGGAAACCTTCCGCGCGCAGGCGGGCCAGGATGGGATAAACCGTGCTTTCGGAGACGGCGAGATCTTCGCTGCGCTGGAGCGCCTGGACCAGTTCGTAGCCGTAGCGCTCGCCCCGCCGCAGCGCCAGCAGCACGCAATACTCCAGCAGCCCCTTCCGCAGCTGGGTGATCCACCCGTCGATCATGAACTACTCCGCATCATGTATTACGCATTACAGAATACCGGACGGCGCGTCAAGCGCCGCGACGCGCGGAAAGGCGGAAATTCCCCGCGGCGCCGGACCGCCGGGGCGCGGCCGGCCGGAACGCTATTCCCGGAAGCCGTTGGTGATGGGCATGCGCCGGTCGCGGCCGAACGCCTTGGGCGTGATCTTCACGCCCGGCGCCCCCTGCCGCCGTTTGTACTCGCTGCGGTCCACCAGCCGCGCGACGCGGCGCACCGTGGCTTCATCGAAACCTTCGGCCAAGATGTCCTTCAGGCCGGCCTGCCGCTCGACGTAGCGTTCGAGGATCGGATCGAGCACGTCGTAGGGCGGCAGCGAATCGGAATCCCGCTGGCCGGGCTTCAGTTCCGCCGAGGGCGGCCGCGAAATCGTCGTGGGCGGAATCACCTCGCCGCGCCCGTTGCGCCAGCGCGCCAGCTCGAACACCAGCGTCTTGGGCACGTCCTTGATCAGCGCGAAGCCGCCGCACATGTCGCCGTAGAGCGTCGCGTAACCGGTGGCCATTTCGCTCTTGTTGCCCGTCGTGACCACCATGTGGCCGTACTTGTTCGACAACGCCATCACGACGATGCCGCGGATGCGCGCCTGGAGGTTTTCCTCCATCAGCGTGCCCGGCAGCGGCTGGGCCCAGTCCACCGCCGCGCAGGCCGGCGCCACCATGTTCGTCAGCGCGTCCACCGCCGGCGCGATCGGGATCTGGAGGCACGGGATTCCCAGGCGCTTCGCCAGTTCCAGCGCGTCGGAGAAGGTTTCCCGCGAGGTGATGACGGACGGCAGCGTCACGCCGAACACGCGGTCTTTCCCCAACGCGTCCACCGCGATGGTCGCCACCAGCGCGGAATCGATGCCGCCCGAAAGCGCCACGATCACACCCGGAAACCCGTTCTTGTCGACGTAGTCCCGCAGGCCGATCTTCAGCGCTTCGTACACTTCTTCCACGGCGTCGGGCAGTTCGGCGAGCCGGCCCGGCGCGGGCGCCCACTTGTTGCCCGCCGGCGCCACGTCCACGAAAAGGGTCCCCTCGCGGAACAGTTCCGACCGCGCCGCGACCTGGCCATCGGCCGCCACGGCCAGGCCGCCGCCGTCGAAGACGAGTTCGTCCTGGCCGCCGACGAGGTTGGTGTAGAGCATGGGCACGCCCAGCGCGGCGACGGCCCGGCGCGCCATGGCTTCGCGGTCGTTTTCGCGCCCGCGGCAATACGGCGAAGCGGACAGGTTCACCAGCACGTCGCAACGGCCCTGCAAGCCGCGGAACGATTCGCCTTCCGGCCACCAGGAATCCTCGCAGACGTGCACCGCCAGGCGCACGCCCTTGAATTCGTGCACCAGCGGCGCGGCGCCCGGCGCGAAAATGCGGCGCTCGTCGAACACGCCATAGTTCGGCAGCAGCATCTTGGTCGCCGTCGCGACGCGCTTGCCGCCATGGAACAGCAGGGCCACGTTGTGCAGCTGGCCGGCCGCGCGCAGCGGCGCGCCCACGAGCACCAAGGGATCCGGCGGCAGCGCGGCGGCCAATTTTTCGGCCTCCGCCTCGATCGCATCCATGAAGCGCGGCCGCAACACGAGATCGTCCGGCGGATATCCGCACAAGGCCTGTTCGGGAAAGACCACGACGTCCGCCCCGGCGGCCGCGGCCGCGCCGGCGAAGCGCACGATCTTCGCGGCGTTGTCCCGCACCGCGCCGACGGTCGGATTCATCTGCACCAAGACGAATTTCATGCCGGCTGCGCTCCCGTCTTCTCCAAAAAGGCCGCCGGAAGTTCGGCCGGCCGGTTCCGCGCGTAGTCGAACGCCACCATGCCGGTTTTCGCCAGCGCGACGGTGGCGCCGTCGCCGACGCGCGTCACGCGGTAAACCAGGTCGAAGGTCCGCCGCTCGACGTCCCGCAGGCCCACTTCGATCTCCAGCCGGTCGCCGCGGAACGCCACGGCCTTGAACTGCACCACGGCGTCGCCCATCAGCATCCCGATCCCGCCGATGTCCTCTTCCGAAAACCCAAAATGCGCCAGAAAGCGCAGCCGCGCCTCGTGCAGCAACCCCAGCAGGGCGTCGTTGCCGACGTGCCGCCCGTAGTTGATATCCGTGATCCGCACATCCAATTCCGTGCGGAAGCCGAACGCCACGCCCGTCATGTCCAATTTGATTCGCGCCATGCCCACATTGAAGCACACCCCCCCCAACTTGAACATTGAATATTGGACGTTGGATATTGGATATTGCGTCTCTCATGACTCCCCCCGTCCTCATCGTGATCCGCCGCGGCGAAGATCCCGCGAAGTGCACCGTGCGGCCCCTGCGCGGCACGCCCGGCCTGGAATTTCTCCCCTATCCCCTGCGCTGCCGCCCCGATCTTTCGCGCCACCTGCTGCTGGCGCCCGACGCCCCGCCGCTTTCCGCGGCCGACGCCGGCCGGCCCCTGCTGTTGCTCGACGCCAGTTGGCGCCACGCGGCGACCATGCGCCGGGCCGTCGAACCCGTCGAAACCCGCTCGATCCCGCCCGGCTGGCAAACCGCCTATCCGCGGCGCTCGAAGATCCACGCCGACCCCGAAACCGGCCTTGCCACCGTCGAAGCCCTGTTTGCCGCCCTCTGCACCATCGGCATCCGCGACGATTCCCTCCTGCGCTGCTACCCCTGGCGCGCCGCCTTCCTCGAACTCAACCGCGCGCGTCTGCCGGAGCCGTAGCCGTCAGCGGCGCTACTCGGCGCCAGCAGCATCCAGCACGAACACGTCGGCCATGGAATCGACATGCGGCCGAGACGGGTCGAAGCGGTCATGCCAAATCAGCCGATCGCCCGCGATGCGGGCGCCGCATTCGATGCCGTGCACCACCTGGACGCCCGGATCCTTCCGACCGGCGGCCAGCTGCGCCATGCCGATGAGGGTGAACCCGCGCGCCAACGGCGCATTGCCGTTGTTGGCCCAGGCGTCCGGAACTCCGCCCAGCGGCGGCGGCAGGGTCCGGCGCAGCGTCGCGACGTCGAACAACAGGATCTTCTTGCCGCGCCATTCGTCGGCGGTTTGCCGCAGTTGCGCGTAGATGGCCTGGTTCCATTGCCCGGCGCGGCGATAGCTTTCCGCGGTGCCTTGGTTCGACGCCATGGCCAGAATCGCCGGCAGGCACAGGCTCGGCGCCCAATAGCGAAAGGGCATGCGATCCAAGATCAGCGCGGCCAGCAACGCGACGCCGATCGCCGGCAACACGTTCAGCCGCGGCGCGGCGTACGACACGAGGCTGATCGCCCCCGCGGCGGCGGACCACGCCAGCGCAAACAGCGCCGTTTGCGCGACGCCGAACGGTTGCCCCGCGTCTTTCCGATCTTCGGCGGCGGCCAGCCGCCGCAGGCCCCGGCCGATCAGGAAAACCGCCGCGACATCGATGGCAACCAAACCGATCTGCACGGCGACCGGCAGCGTCGCGAAACTTCGCCAGCCGGCACGCAGGGTCGCGACCAAATGGTCTCCGCACCACCAATGGACCACCTCGCGCGCGCCCCAGACGATGCCCGCCAGCGACGCGCCGGCCTGCATGTGCGGCGGATAATGCCACGCGTGGTTCAGCCCAAAGGCGTTCGTGGCGCGCCAGGCCGCGTAAAGCAGGGCGATCGCGCCAAACGGCGCCAAGCGCAACAGACCCTTGACCGGTTCGCGGCGCCATGCGATCAGCGCCACGTAGGCGCCCGGCAGCAAGAGGCCGGCTTCGTAGGAAAAGAGGCCGATGCCGTAGGCCAGCGCGGACAGCGCCAAGCGCCAAGTGCCGCCGCGACGCAGGTGGGCGATCCACAGCCAACCGCTGAGCGCATAGAAGAGCAGTCCGCAGGTCACCTCGTTCAGCACCTGCGTGGACCAATGATAGGTTTCCGTCAGATTCGGCAGCAGCGCGAAGACGACGGCGGCCGCGCCGGCCAGCCAGCGGCGCCCGGTCAATTCGAGCGCCATTTTCGCCAGCGCCAGCAACAGCAGCGAATTGGCGACCAGCGAAACCAGCGTCCAGCCCCACGCGCGCGCGCCGATCAGCCGGTAGCCGACTTCCACCGCCAGCATGCTCAGCGGCCGGTTTGGATCCTGCAGGCCGGTCGCGGCGGCTTCGAGCGTCGAGGCGTAGAACGAACTCCGCGCGGCGTTGGCCCAGTCGTCGGCCACCCAGACGGCGCCCGGCGCCGGCAGATAGCGGGAAACGAACTGCAGCAGCAGAAGCGCAACAACCAGCCTCCCGCCCAACCGCAACGCGGAAACCTGCGCAGGCGAATTCACGGCGCGGCCCCGATCAGATCTCCGCCCGCAAGCTGCGCAGCGAGACGCCCTCGCGCGTCAGATAGAACGAACCGAGCCCCACGTTCGCGAGCATGTTCAACGCGTGGGTGCCGATCGCATAAGCCAAGGTCGCGTTCCGATCCGGCGTCCACAGGGACAGCGCCAGCATGGCCAGATAGTGGTACACGCCGACGTAGCCCGGCGACGACGGAATGGCGGAACCGAGGTTGACCATCACCAGCACGAAGAATCCCGCATACCACGGCACGTCCAGGTGGAACGCCGTCACCCACGCCAGCGTGCCGGCGCCGGCGGCCAGCCACACGCCCGCCGACAACGCGACCACCGCGAGAAAACCCGCCGGCCGGTGCAGCACGTCGGCGCCCGAGGAAAAGTTGCCCAGCAATGTCAGCGCGCGATCGGCCACCCGGTGCGGCATGATCTTGGCCAGAAACGCGGTCAGGCGCGGCAGGTGCTTCCGATTCAGCGAAACCACCATCAACCCCACCAGGCCGACCAACCCCGCCGCCACCATGCCCGTCAGACCGGCTTGGATCGCCGCGGGAATTTCGAGCACGCGCATCAGGACCAACGTGAGCGCCACCAGCATGAGCACGTCCATCAGCCGTTCGATCGCGAGGCTGCCCAGCGCCCGGCTGATGCCCGCGTTCTTCCGGCGGCCCATCAGGCTGGCGCGCGCCAGATCGCCCAGCCGCAGCGGCAAGACGGTGTTGGCCAGATAGCCGATCATGATGAACGCGAACGCATCCCGAATCCGCAAGCCGGCCACGCCGGACAGCAGCACGCGCCAGCGGATCGCGGCGATGAACCAGCTGCCCGCCAGCAGCGCCGTGCCCAGCGCCAGCAGGTCCAAACGGGCGCCGCGCCAAGCCGACCCCACCCCCGACCACTCCACGTTCCGCAGCGCCAGCCACAAAAAAACCACGCTCAGCGCGAGGCCGATTCCGGATTTCAGGGAAGCCCGCGCCATTGGGCTACCGCCCCGCCGCCGCCGGTCCGTCGTTCGAGCCCCACAGGTGCCAGCGCAGCTCGAACACCTGGCGCAAGTTCGACAAGATCGAACGCAGATTCATCACTTTCGAGGCGCCGCTCATGCGCGCGCGCAATCCCGTCGGCTCGCTGACGACCCGATAGCCCTTCTTAATGAACCGCAGGATCAGCTCCATCTGGATCATCCACCCCCGCCCCGTCGAGGTCAGCGGCACCGTGTCCACCAGCGCGCGCCGGAACATCAGAATGCCTTGGAACTCGGGGAAGGAACCGAACAAAACCTTGTAGAGCGTCCGCTCCGCCCAGGAAAACGCGCGCGCCGACAGCGACCGATTCTTGCGGAATTCCGGAATGAAACCCAGCACCATGTCCGCCTCGTCGAAGCGCCGCAGGAACTGGCCGATGATGGCGGGGTCGAACTGCCCGTCGGCGGGAAACGCCGTGGCCAGCTCCTTCGTGCCGCAGGTGAACGCCTGGCGATACACGGCGCCCAATCCCCGATTCGTCGGATGGTGCACGACGCGCACCCCGGGCAGATCCCGCGCCAGCCGGTCGGCGATCTCCCCGCTGCCGTCCCGGCTGCCGTCGTCGATGATGACCAGCTCGTGGTCCACGCCCAACCGCGCCAGTTCCACCCGGATTTCCGCCACCACGTTTTCGAGGCTGGGCGCCTCGTTGTAGCACATGATGGCCACGCAGAGGCTGCGCGGTGCGACTGGAGCGGCGACGGTCATGCGCGGCTCGCGTCTAGGCGCGATAGCTTTCGGCCGTGCGCCGGATGCCTTCGTCCAGATCCACTTCGGCTTCGAAGCCGATCAGTTCCCGCGCCTTCGCGACGTTGGGAATGCGCAGCTCGACGTCGGCGTAGTCCTTGAAGACGAACTCGATCTTGGACTTCGAATTCAGCACCCGGATCACCGTGTTGGCCAGGCCGTAGATCGTCGTGACCGCGCGCTGGTTGCCGATGTTGAAGGATTCGCCGATGGCCTTGGGATGTTCCATGCACAGCAGCGTGCCGCGCACCATGTCGTCCACGTAGCACCAGGCGCGGATCTGCGTGCCGTCGCCGTTGATCGTGATTTTTTCGTTCTTCAGCGCCCGTTGGACGAACGTCCGCAGCGCGCCCTCGCCCACCTGGCCCGGTCCGTAGACGTTGAACGGCCGCACCACCGCCACCGGCAGCCATTGGTGCTGGAAATAGGCGATCGCCAAGTGTTCTTCGGCCAACTTGCTCACGGCGTAGGTCCACCGGGCTTCGCCGATCGTGCCGATCGAGGTCTTGTCCATTTCCGACGACCGAAAGGCGTTGGTGCCGAACACTTCGCTGGTGGAGAAGCAGACCACGCGGTCGCAATGGTCGAGCTTGGAAGCCGCCTCCAGCACGTTGGCCGAACCGACCATGTTCACCCGCATCGTCATCACCGGGTTCTTCACCACCGTGTCGATGCCCGCGATCGCCGCGCAATGCACCACGACGTCGGCGCCGGCCATGGCCTGCGCCAGCTTGGCGTAGTCCAGCACGTCGCCCACGACCAGCTGGAGGTTCGGGTGGTCCTTCCACGCCTTGCCTTGCAGCGCGTTGCGCGCGAGGTTGTCGTAGGCCACGATCTGGTTGTGCTCGATCAGCTTGCCGATCAGCGTGGAGCCGATGAACCCCGCCCCGCCCGTGATGAAGATTTTCTTGTTCTGAATCATGATGGCGACCTTTTCGCTCGATCCCCGCCGACGACGGGAACCATCATTTAAGTATGCGCCAACCGACGACCCGCCATCAATCCTAATGTTGGCCAGCGCCCGGCGCGGCGCCGACCGCCTTGGCCAGCCACCAGTCGTCCATGACGAAGCCGCCGCCGATGTCCGTC
>Ga0209098_1003010_pt1 | contig 14410 bp, 16 predicted proteins | sample AD_JPNHW1_MetaG_FD_184429 | JGI IMG/M metagenome (GOLD analysis project Ga0209098, IMG submission 184429) | Active sludge microbial communities of municipal wastewater-treating anaerobic digesters from Japan - AD_JPNHW1_MetaG (SPAdes) (version 2) | ecosystem: Engineered > Bioreactor > Anaerobic... | reverse complement strand
ATTAAGGGCAAAACAATAATAAGCGAATTGAAGCCAAAGGTCAGCGAGTAGGGCAATAATGCCATTTATTGTTACACAGGGACTATCTGGTGAATGCGACGATCCGCCTCTTCATCTTCGACGACCAGATCGAGATCATAAGCCCCGGCCATCTGCCCAATAACCTGACTGTGGAGAAGATCCGCTCAGGCATTTCCAATATCAGAAATCCGATACTGGTTTCCTATGCTGCCAAAGGGCTGCTGCCCTATAGAGGACTGGGATCGGGAATCAAGCGAGCCCTGGAACAGTGGCCTGATATCAGCTTCAAGGACGACCGCGAAGGGTGCATGTTCACTGCAATAGTTCACCGCAAAGAGAACGTTGATGAGGGATCTGAAGAAAAAGGTTCACTGAAAGGTTCACTGAAAAGTTCCCAGAAAATCCTCGATCTCATGAAAAATGATCCAAAGATCACTGTTGCAGACCTGGCGCTGAAGATCGGCATTACGGAGAGGGCCATCAAGAAGCATATCGGAAAGTTGAAAGCAAATGGTCGCATTCAGCGCATCGGCCCGGATAAGGGCGGACGCTGGCAGGTGTCAGAATAAAATCCACCTTAGACGAAAGAAGGGCTCCTCGCTATTTTGTGTGGCCGTCCTCGGTTCGTTCAGTTATTGGCTCTCTCTGTGCGTGCTTCTCTGTCCTCTGTGTGGCTCGAAAATGCCATCTTTGTGAGTTTTTTTGTTCGTCCTCTGAGTCTGTTGTGGCGATGAAGTGGTTCTTTGTCTCTGTGTCTCTGCGCCTCTGTGGTTTAGTTAGTAAGTTGCCAATAATTAAGCCTACTGCTACTGAACAAAACCACAGAGGCACAGAGAGGAGAATAAACCTAAAAAGACAGAGTAACTCAGTTTAGCCACAAGAAATAGCGAAGAACCTTAAAAGCGTACGTCCGCCACCGGCGGCAGCTCAGTGGCCGACGACTTGAATTCAGGGGCACCATCCTACGGGGCCGAGGCGCCCCTGCCGGTTTCAGGCCCGGTCCACCTCCTCCTTGACCAGCCGGTGCACCTCTGCGGCGCTGGCTTTCCCCTTAGTCTTTTTCATGACCTTCCCCACGATGAAGTTGAGCGCCCGCTCGCTTCCCGCCCGGTAGTCGGCCACCGCCGCACCGCTCTCCGCCACGGCCTCGCGGACGGCCCTCTGCACGGCATCGCCCTCTGCCTTGCCCAGGCCTAAAGCGGCGACGACCTCCTGGGGCGAGCCGCCTTTTTTATCCAGCAGACTGCGGATGATCTGCACTGCTCCGTCCTCAGTGATCTTCTTTTCATCCAGCATCTGCACAATCTCTGCCATATCCTCCGCCCGGAAGGCATCAATGGCCATGTCCCTGTAATTCAGCTCCCCTTTGAGCACGTCCGCGATCCACACCGCGGCGAGCCTGGGTGCGGCCATCTTGGCCACGGTCTCGTAGAAGTTGGCCACCCTGATCTCCGAAGTCAAAGATTTGGCGTGGTCGTCGGCCAGGCCGTACTGCCGCACAAACCTCTCTCTCTTGGCGTCGGGCAGCTCCGGCAGAGCCTCCCTGATGGCCGGCACCCAGGAGGCGATCCTCAGCACCACCAGGTCGCACTCCGGGAAGTAGCGGTAGTCGTGCGCCCCCACCTTGCTCCTGATGGATACGGTGATGTTCCTGATCTCATCGAAGTGCCGCGTCTCCTGAACAACCTTGATGCTCCGCCTGGCGAGGTTTCTCTGCCGGGTGATCTCGTAGGAGAGGGCTTTTTCCACGCCCTTGAAGCCGGAGATGTTCTTAACCTCCGAGCGGTCGCCGCCCTTCAGGGAGATGTTGGCGTCCACCCTCATCGCCCCCTCCAGCGAGCCGTCGAAGACCTCCAGGTACTCGAGAATGCTCTTCAGCTTGTCGAGGAAGGCGCGCGCCTCTTTGGGGGAGCAGAGGTCCGGCTCGGTTACAACCTCCAGGAGAGGCATGCCGCAGCGGTTGTAGTCCACCATGGTGTACTTGGCCTTGTCAATGGTCCCGGCATGCACCAGCCTGCCCGGGTCCTCCTCCATGTGCGCCCGGTTGATGCGAATGTTCCTCTCCGCCCCATCGTCTCCCAAAATCATGATGTGGCCGGCAGTGGCCAGGGGATAGTCGTACTGGCTGATCTGAAATCCCTTGGGAAGGTCCGGATAGTAGTAGTTCTTCCGGTAGAAGAGAGTCTCCTCCTCGATCTTGCAGTTTAAGGCCAGACCCACCTTGATGCCGTACTCCACCGCCTTTTTGTTTAGCACGGGAAGCGAGCCGGGCAGCCCCAGGCAGACGGGGCAGGTGTGGCTGTTGGGCTGGCAGTTATGGTAGGCGGTGGAGCAGCCGCAGAACATCTTGGATGCCAGCCGATTGAGCTGGACGTGAATCTCCAGGCCGATGATGACATCCTCCATCTAAACCACCTCCGGGCTTCTCTCATGAAATGAAGTCGCCGATTCGAATGCCTGGGCAGCCTTCAGGACCGTCGCCTCCCCGAAGTGGGGGCCGATGAGCTGCAGACCGATGGGCAGCCTGCCGGCAAAGCCGCATGGTACGGATATGGCCGGAACGCCCGCCAAATTGATGGGCACAGTGAAGACATCGGCCAGGTAAAGCGACAGGGGATCGTTGATCCTCTCGCCGATCTTGAAAGCCGGAATGGGCATGGTGGGGCTGGCCAGGATGTCCACCTGCCCGAAGGCCTTCAAGAAGTCCTGCTTGATGAGGGTTCTCACCTTGAGGGCCTTGAGGTAATAGCGGCCGTAGTATCCGGCGGAGAGGGCATATGTGCCGAGCAGTATGCGCCTCTTGACCTCCGGGCCGAAGCCCTGGGCGCGGATGGCCGAAAACGTGGTATGCCAGTCTTTATCCTCGCCCTCCCGCAGGCCGTAGCGCAGGCCGTCGAAGCGGGCCAGGTTGGAGGAGGCCTCGCTCATGGCGATGACGTAGTAGGCGGCCAGTGCGTAGCGGGTGTGGGGCAGGCTGACCGTCTGCCAGGAGGCCCCCAGCCCCTCCAGGGTGTGAATGGCCTGCCAGACCGCCTTCTCCACCTGCCTGTCCACTCCCTCCCCGAAGCACTCCTGGGGAATGCCGATCCTCATTCCGGAGACGCCGCCCTCAAGTCCGGAGAGGAAGCTGTAGCTCTTCGTGCCGACTGATGTGGAGTCTCTGGGATCGTGACCGGCGATGACCTCCATGAGCAGAGCCGTGTCCTCCACCGTATGGGTCAGCGGGCCGATCTGCTCCAGGGAGTTGGCATAGGCTACCAGGCCGTAGCGGGATACCATGCCGTAGGTGGGCTTGAGCCCCACTATGCCGCAGAAGGACGCCGGACAGCGCACCGACCCCCCGGTGTCCGAGCCCAGAGCCGCCGGTGCCTCGCCGCCGGCCACCACCGCCGCGCTTCCCCCGCTGGAGCCTCCCGGAACGCAGGTCGTGTCCCAGGGATTTTTGGTGGGTCCAAAGCAGCTCGTCTCCGTGGATGTGCCCATGGCGAACTCATCCATATTGGCCTTGCCCATGATTATGGCCCCCTCAGATTTAAGCCGCTCCACCACATGGGCGTCGTAGGGCGGAACGTACCCCCGCAGTATCCGGGAGCTGCAGTTGGTCTCAATTCCCCGGGTGGATATGCACTCCTTGATGGCGATGGGTACTCCCGCCAGCCGGCCGGTGCCGGGGCTCCTGTCGAACTCGCGAGCCGCTAATAGAGCGCTCTTTTCGGCCAGGGTGGTAAAACCATTGAGCCGACTCTTCTTTATCTTCTCGAATAAGCGGCTGACGTACTCCTCCGACGACCCGCCTTTCAGCTCCTCACTCAACTGGGACAGCATGATCACACGATCCTCGGGCTCTTGAAGTAGCCGTTCTCCCGGCGGGGGGCGTTCTTTAAGGCCTGCTCCGAAGTGAGGGAGCCGTAGGCGACATCCTCTCGGAATATATTGTCCAGCTCCACCACCCGATATGTCGGCTCCACATTTTCAGTATCAACCTCGTCAAGCTGGTGGAAGTAGTCCAGGATGGAGTTGAAATGCCTGACCAACTCATCCTTCTCCTCATCCTCGATTTTGATGCTGGCAAGCCAGCCGATGTGCTCCACATCTTCCCTGGTGATCATGTCATCCTCGCTTCCGCTATAGACATCTGCAATGCGGATGGATCATCTTATATGATATAAAGGCTCTTTTCCCGCCCATCTCTCCGCCCCATTTCCCACCCCATTCTTCATCCCATTGCCCTCCCTCGAGCGCAGGTTTTTTTTAGCTAATGAAAGAAAGCGCCCAACGAACTTCAGAGGAAACCTGCTGATTTCTGACTGAAGAGAATAGAAAGGAGATCCCCGGAGATACATGAAAGACAACGATGTCATTGTGATCGGCTCAGGAATAAGCGGCCTGCTATCGGCTCTGGCTCTCTCCCGCGAAGGCAGGAGGGTACTGATCCTGGAGAAGGAGAGCTATCTCGGCGGAGTCTGCCGGTCGTATGACGTAAACGGCTATCGCGTGGATACGGGCCCGCATGCCATAACCAGGCTGCAAACCGGGCCGCTGAGGCAGCTCATGGACAGTTACTTCAGCATAGTGCCTCAGTTCATACCCTTCGGAAAATACTACGTACGAATCGGCGACGAGGTCAGGCCCTTTCCCTGGAGCATCAACGCCTGGCTCACCTTCGGCCTGATCCCCATGACGGACAGGCTGCTGCTCATGAGAGCCCTCTTCAATACCCTTTACCTGGCCAACGCCGGCAAGGATTTCTCCAACATCACCCTCTCCGAGGTCCTCCCCAAGAAGGTCTCCATGACCACCAGGAGGTTTTTGGACTGGCTGTGCTACTTCATGGTGGGAACGTCCATAGAGAAGGCGCCCATCTCAAGGTTCGTGGACAATAAGACCCACCACTCCCGCTCCATTCCCTATGTGGGCAAGATCTACGACCTCTTTCTGACCGAGGGGGCCACCGACCAGGGATATCCCAAAGGGGGGCTGCAGTCCATAGTAAACGCCATCCTGGCCTCCTTTCCCAAGGACCGGGTGCAGATCAGGACCAATGAGCCTGTAAAAAGCATCGAATGCAGCGACCACGTGGAGTCGGTGGTCACCGAGCAGGACTGCTACGACTGCGAGACCGTTGTCTATTCCGGCTTCTCCTCAGATCTGCCCAATCTGATTGATGATCTGCCCGCAGCCTATACCGGAAATCTGACGACCATCAAGAGGGTCAAATCGCTGACCATATGGCTGGGACTGACCAGGAAGGTCTTCAACAATTACGGCTCGGAGATCTGGGTGGACTCCGATCCCTATGCCTGGGTGGTGCCTACCACCAATTACGATCCCTCGCTTGCTCCGGGAGGAAATCAACTCGTGGGCTTTGCGTTTACCCTGCCCGGAGATTACGATTCCGCGGCCATAAAGAAGAAAGCCTTCGGGACGATTGTCGACACCGTTCCCGATATCGAGAAGCACATCGACATGGTTCACTATCAGGAGCTGATACCTGAAAAGGCCTCCTGGGGCATAAACTGCGGCTTTGGAGATGTGAAAACTCCTATCAACAACCTGTACTGCGTGGGCACGGACACCGAGAAGAGGAGCGCAGGGGTCAATCGGTCGGCCTATTCGGTGATGAAGTTTTTGGATATCATAAAGTCCGACGGCAACCTGAAAAAGCGATCTTGAACCTCCGTTTGCCGTTTTGAACCTTCTACTGGCTTTTGGCTCAAAACAGAACGTTTTTATCCGGGATCCTCTGCAGAGCATTCTTCGGCAAATGACGTTCGTTCGGCCTGCATTTTAAATATCGTTCCATGCACCCTTGGCTCGCAAGTGTGCTTCCCGGCGACAGATGCCGGGATGATAGGGAATTGGGAGTGAGCAGCATGAGAGAGATCATAGAATATCTGAATCATAAGCCAGGCCTAAGAGGCAAGATCCTGGATCGCGGAGAGCTGAAGCGGGTGGCTGTGGCCTGCGGACTGAGCCCCCAGCAGACCCGGGTGCAGCTCAGGGAGATGGGATTCGTCCTGACAGAGAACGACCACGGCATTGCAATTTGGATAAAGCCGGATGATGATGATGAAATCTATTCTCATGGCAAGCAGAGGTACAACTAGATGTCGATTGCCGAACTGGACGCCGGGCGGATTTTGCTTCCGGAGGGAATCAGATTTAAGCTGGATTTAAATGCAGGAGACAGGCTGGCCATAGATCAGCTTGGCGACGGCACAATAATACTTAAGAAGCCTGCCGGCATATGCTGGCCGGACAGGACCGAATGAGGTGTTGATCATTTCGGCGGTTATAGAGCTGAGAGACATACAGAAGAACTTTCGCATTGGCGAGAGCGAATTTGCCGTGCTCAAGGGCATAGACCTGAAAATCGAAAAGGGTGAGTTCATAGCCCTCATGGGGCCATCCGGGAGCGGCAAGTCCACTCTCATGAACATAGTGGGCTGTCTGGACCGCCCCACCAGCGGCAGCTTTCTGCTCCACGGCCAGGACATCAGCGTGATTTCCGATGACGAGCTGGCCCGCATAAGAAGAGAGGAGCTGGGCTTCATATTTCAGACCTTCAACCTCATCGGCCGCATAAGCGTTCTCAAAAATGTCGAGGTCCCCATGATGCTCAGCGGCCTGGCGCGAGAGGAGAGGCGGAAGCGGGCCATGAATCTGCTCTCCTCTGTGGGGCTCGCCGACCGGGCCAGCTTCAGCCCCCTCAACATCTCCGGGGGAGAGAGGCAGAGGGTAGCCATCGCCAGGGCTCTCGCCAATGACCCCAAGATCATAATTGCTGACGAGCCCACCGGCAACCTGGATCTCAAGAACAGCGACGAAGTTATGAATATCTTAACAAAATTAAATCAAGAGGGAAGGACCATAATCATGGTCACCCACAATCCGGAGATCACCGAGAATTGCAGCCGGGTCATAAGACTTCGAGACGGCCGCATTCTGGAGAGCGCATCATGAAGACAGCCATTGCAGCAATATCCCTGCTTTTATGCCTGCTTTCGCTGGCGACTGGGCCGGCGGAAGCCTATGAGTATCATATGCCTGTGAACATCGAGTACACCATGACCCCCTCTGTGCTCCTGCCGGGAGACGAGGCCATGCTGACCATCGAACTGGCCAACGGAGCCGCATCCTACGGAGCGGGAAAGGACGCGGGAGCGGCAACCTACTCCCAGGGCACCGTCCTCTCCACACCCCTCAACCGCACCACTCTAGAGAGCACCCCGGAGATAACTGTCCTGGAGGAGGACCACCGGGATTTGGGAATGATCGGCCCCTCGGACAGGATCACAGTCTACTACAAGATCCATGCCGCCAAAAACATCACCAGCGGCACTCATCTGCTCAACTTTGAAGTCATCGGCGGCTATGATATGACCACCATCAGCCGGGAGATTCCCGTCAAAGTGGATGAGACGGCCGTAAGCCTTGCCAGGGCAGAGACATCCGCCTCCAGCTTCAATTTGAATGTGGCCAATCCCAGGGAGAACACCCTGAATGCCGTGACCATTGTGCCCTTCGCCCAAGGGATCACCTTCTCTCCCGACGAATATTACATAGGGACTATGGACCCGGATGAGGTCTTCACCATCAGCTTCGGCGTTTCGTCCAAGGACAAGGACAAAGCCCTGGAGGGGCCGACCAACCTGACATTCGATGCCAGGTTCAAGAACGGCGATAACTGGCACAGCTCTGATGAGTATGTAACGACTTACACGCCCCCCCAGGATGAGAGCAAACAGAGCAGCTATCTGCTGCCCGCGGCAGCCATCGCACTGGTTTTGATCGCCGCAGGCGGATACGTCTACCGGAGACGAAAGCTCTCCGCAAAGGGAAACAATAGCAAGAGTGACACCCGATGAATCTGCCCGACCTGCTGGAGTTTATCGCCGTAGGATTCAAGGCCGATCGCTTCAAGACGCTCATGTCCTCCCTGGGAATAATCATCGGCGTCATGGCCATAGTGGTCATGCTCTCCGTGGGCGAGGGGCTTTACACCGGTGTGTCCTCTCAGTTTTCCACCCTCGACCTGGATGTCATCAACGTCTTTCCCGGCTCGGCCCACTTCGGCGGCCCGGGCGGCGAAGGCAACCGAAATCCGGCTGAGCCTGCCAAGTTCACCGATAAGGACACCAAGGTCCTGGAGAATGTGGTGGGCGTGAAGAACGTCGCCCCTCAGACGTCGGCCGGCGTGGTGGTCGCCTTCCGGAACACCAACGCATCAGGAAGGCTCTCCGGCATAGACCCGGATCAGGAAGACGATCTCAAAGAGGAGGTGGCGGAGGGCAGATTCCTCACGGGCTCGGATTATAAGTCCATCGTCATAGGAAAAGGAGTGGCAGAGGACCTCTTCCGCATGAAGGTCACACCGGGCAATAAGATTCGCCTCTACTACGAAGACCGCTATATGGACTTCAAGGTGGTGGGAGTACTCAAAGAGGCGGAGCAGACCTCCTTCGGCCCTGGGGGCGGCAGCGACGACGAGAAGATGTACATCACCCACAAGGCCATGGAAGAGCTGATGAATGAGGACAGCTACTACTACGACTCCTTCAAAGTGACGGTTTACGATCCGGAGCAAGTGGAGAGCATCATAGAGCGGATCAAAAATGACCTCAAGAGGTATCACAAGGACGAGGCCTACGATGCCACCACGGCTCGGGATATGCTGGCTTCCCTGATGAGCGTCCTGTCCATGATCAAGTACGCCCTGGCGGGCATCGGCGCCATCTCCCTGGTGGTGGGAGGAATAGGCATAGCCAATGTCATGATGCTCACCGTAAAGGAGAGGATCAGGGAGATTGGAGTCATGAAGGCCCTGGGGGCAACGGTGGGCGACATTCGCCGGCAGTACATACTGGAGGCGGGCGTGTTGGGGGTGGTCTCCAGCGCAATCGGCATCATCACCGGGGTGATCGTATCCTACATCATCGGATCTCTGGCGTCGCTGCCCTCGGCCATAACCGCTCAGTCCATTGTGCTGGGGCTGCTCTTCGGTGTGGTCACCACCATCATCGCCGGATTCTATCCCGCCAGCCGGGCGGCGAGGCTTGACCCCATCGAGGCTTTGCGGGCGGAGTGAGGGCAAAGGCAACAAAGGGATGTGTTATCAGCGAATGGGCGGCGAAAAGATGGGGATCTGGTTTTGGGAGGCGTCTCAATTCAGCCTGCTCCTTTTTGTGGGCCTCTTATCACAGATGCCAGCCTGGACCTGTGAAATTTTGTTAGGACTTCAAAGAGGATATAGACGATTGCGGTAATCGGATGTGTCCAGGCTGATTCCTGGGTTGAAGGAAATAGCGAAGATCCGGGTAGACTGCATCCCCCCCATCCGCTTCACCCCACTTAACTTCAGTCAACTTTACTTGGATTAAGCTTTTATCCGAGCAGGAATTTCTCTGGCATATGAAGCTACCCGGCACGGCAACACAGAAGGAGAACATCTATATCGCCATGGGCAAGCTGGACATTCAACCGGGCCAGGCCTTTTTGGATATAGGCTGCGGCTCAGGAGCCGTCTCCGCCGCCGCCACCCGTTACACCCATCGGGTATTCGGCATCGACCGGCGGCAGCAAGCCGTGGATCTCTCCCGCGCGGCTTTGCCCGCGGGGCAGTTCTTCTGCGGCGAGGCCTCGACCATATTGCCGGGACTGCCCAGGATGGATAGGATCTTCATCGGCGGCACATCCGGGATCGATCAGTTCTTCCCCCTTCTGCTCGACCATGTCGCACCGGGAGCGGTGATCGTGGCCGACCTCGCCCGACTGGGCATAGCCGCCCGCCTGGCGGAGATGATGAAGCAGGCCGGCATCTTCAGCGAACTGATTCAAATTCACATTTCCAGGGGCTATGAGCTGGCCGGCGACATCGCCTTAAAGCCTGCCAACCCCATATTCATGGTGATAGGAAGATGTTGATCGGCATAAGTTTAGGACCGGGCGACCCGGAGCTGCTCACCCTCAAGGCGGCGGCAGCCCTGAAGAGCTGCAGCCGGGTATTCGTGCCCGGCGAGATGGCGGCAGGCCTCGTCCGCCCCTACGCGAAGCCTGAGCTGCTGGACTTTCCCATGATCGAGGACCCTCTGGAGCTGGAGAGGATCTGGAAGAAGAACGCCGCCATCGTGGCCGGCGCGGCCTCCTCCGGCTGCGCGGCCTTCGCCTGCATCGGCGACGTGAACACCTTCTCCACCTTCAGCCACCTGGAGAGAATGATACGGGAAGGCTACCAGGGAATCGAGATTCAGACCATCCCCGGCGTGGGAGTTGTCCCGGCCCTGGCATCCCGATTTGCCGCCCCCCTGGAGGGCTCCTTTGAGGTATCGGACGGCTCTGCTCTGGACACTGTGATACGCATCAAGGCCACCCGGCCAAAGAGGATAGCCGAGGAGCTGCGCCGGAGGGGATTTGAGCAGTTCATTCTGGGCAGCAACCTCTGCACCCCCAAAGAGAGGATCATTCAGGGCGAGATGCCGGAGAGAAGCGACTACTTCTCCGTACTTTTGGCCAGGCGCAGGAGAATATGATGAAAATGATGAAACTGCACTTCGTGGGAGCCGGGCCGGGAGACCCGGAGCTGATAACCGTCAAGGGGAAGAGGCTACTCAACGAGGCCGACCTGGTGGTCTATGCCGGCTCCCTGGTCAATCCCGAGCTCCTGGTGGGGCTCTCTGCCAAAACCGTGGACAGCAACGGCCTGTCCCTGGAGGAGACCAACTCCCGCATCCTGGAGGCGCTGCGCCGGGGAGAAAAGGTGGTGCGTCTGCACAGCGGCGACCCCTCCCTTTACGGGGCGATATTAGAGCAGATGAAGCCCCTGGAAGGCGAGGGAGTGGAGGTGGAGGTAGTGCCGGGCGTCTCCTCCCTCTTCGCCTCGGCTGCCGCGCTTAAGACCCAGCTCACCCTGAAGGGCGTCTCCGAGTCGCTCATAGTCACCCGGCCGGCCGGGACCACCCTGGAGAAGGATGAGCTGACGGCTTTGAGCCGCCACAATACCACCATGGCCGTCTTCCTGGGGACCGACAAAATCCGGGAGATCGCCAGGAGCCTGGACCGGCCGGAGGATACGCCTGTCGCCGTGGTCTACCATGCATCCTGGCCGGATGAGTTGATAATTACCGGCACCCTGGCCGACATCGCCGACAAGGTGGAAGCCGCGGGCATAGAGAGGAGCGCCCTCATCCTAGTCGGCAAGGTTATCAAGCGGGACGGATTTGGGAGGTCTCACCTATACCGGGATCGTTAGCCGTTGTCGTCTTTCCCCGCGACCTGGATAAGGGGGAGAAAATTGCCCAGGCCTTAAAGGAGGACTACACCACCACGGTGGTCGCTTATGAGAAGGGTGGATGGGCAGCGCTCCAGGAGAGCTGCGACCTAATGGTGGCAGTCATGGCCGTGGGCATCGTGGTGAGAAGCCTCTGTCCCCTGCTCAAGGACAAATGGACGGACCGACCGGTGGTGGCCGTGGACAGCTCCTTCACCTGCGCTGTGCCGGTGGTGGGAGGCCATCACGGAGCCAACCGCCTGGCCCGCCTCCTGGCCGCCCGTCTGGGGCTCTTTCCGGCCATCACCACCGCCACCGACTCCTCCGGCCGGCCCTGTCTGGAGGATGTGGCCTGCCGGCTTGCCGCCTCGCCAACCAACAAGGAGGCCTCTCTGGCCGTCAACCTGGCTTTTTTGAGGGAGGATGTGCCCGTCCTCCGGCTGAAGGGGCCGAAGATCGTGCTGGTGGATGATGACGTGGCCGTGCTGAGGAGAAAAGGGCTGGTGGTGGGCCTGGGCTCTCGCCGGGGCGTCTCTGCCGGAGAGGTGCTGGATGCCGTGGACCGGGCTCTGCATGAGGCAGGCCGGAGCAGGGAGGAGATTGGCATCCTGGCCTCGGCCTGGATCAAGAGCGACGAAGAGGGCCTGAGGGAGGCCGCTAAAATTCTGGGCAAAGAGATCCTCTTTCTGGCGGAGGAGACCCTCAACAGCCAGAGCCCCACCACGCCCTCCCGGGCAAGAGACCTGGGGCTGGTGGGCGTGGCCGAGCCGGCGGCCCTGGCCCTGGCCGGCAGGCTGATCCTGGCCAAGAAGGCCTATGGGAGGGTGACTGTTGCCATCGGAGAATAGGGAGATTGGGGGGCGGGGGGCGACCCCCCACCGGGGCAAGCTCTCCATCGTGGGCATCGGCCCCGGCCCGGCAGCCCTGCGAACCAAAGCCGCCAGCTCGGCCATACTCTCGGCGGACTGTGTTGTCGGCTACCGACCCTACCTGGAGCTGATATCCGATCTCCTGCCGGGAAAGGCCGTCTACTCCAGCGGCATGGGGCGCGAGGTGGAGAGGGTGAAGGCGGCTGTCGACCTGATGGAGAGGGGTTCCGTTGCCCTGGTGAGCAGCGGTGACGCCAATGTCTACGGCATGGCCGGTCTCGGCCTGGAGATGGCTCCCCGGCCGGAGGATGTGGAGGTTATAGCCGGGGTCACCTCATTTACCGCCGCCGCCTGCCGGGCCGGCCTGTTCTTTAAAGAGAGAGTGGCCGCTGTCAGCCTGTCAAACCTGCTCACCCCCTGGCCGGATATCGAAGCTCGCCTGCGCCTGGCCGGGGAGATGAATATGCCCGTGGCCCTCTACAATCCCAGGAGCCGCAAACGCGACTGGCAGCTCCTGCGCGCCCTGGAACTGCTGGGATCAAGGGACGTGCTGATAGCCAGGAACGTAGGCCGGGAGGGTGAAGAGATCTTCTGGAGCACAACCGAGAAGCTGGCGAAGGAGGAGGGCCTGCGGGAGAGGATAGACATGTTCACCCTGCTCATCCTCTCCGGCCGGGGAGCATTCCTGGGCAGGGCGACCGCAGGCCAGGCCGCCCTGAACCTGGTGGGCATCGGCCCCGGAAACCCGGACGGCCTCACCTTCGAGGCCGAAGAGGCTTTGCGGTCCTGCGACAAGATCTTCGGAGCCAACCGATATCTGGACCTCATTGCAGGGTGCTCGCCTGCCGAAAAGGTCGCCCACAGCGGCCCCTTCCCGGAGAGAATGGCTGCCCGGATGGCCGAAGCCCAGGCCGTGGCCCGGACCGGAGGCCTGGCCTGCATTCTCACCGGCGGCGACCCCAGCATATTCAGCTCCGGCTGGAGGATTATGGATGGGGCGACGACGCCCGTGCACATCTGCCCGGGAGTGAGCGCTTTTTCAACCGTCGCCGCAAGGGCGGGAGCCCCCCTGGTAAATGACTTTGCCCTGCTCTCCTCACCCTGCGAAGAGGCTGCCCGACTGGCAGCCGCAGGCTACGCCCTGGCCGTCTACAATGTGAGAGGAGAGGAGATCTCCCCTCTGCTCCAGGGAGTGGACCCCAACCGCCCCGTGGCCCTGGCCCAGGACGTGGCCCGGAACGGGGAGAGCATCCTGGTCCTCTCCGCCGGGGACCTGCTGGCCGCCCGGCCCTCCGGCCACCGCTTCACCCTGCTCCTGGCCTCTAAGAACTCCCACATCCGGGAGGGAAGGATAATCACCAAAAGAGGATACGACAGCAAATACAGCTATTAGTGATCTGCCATGATGGAAGACTACACCGATATTGGGGCGACAACGCCCGAAGCCCTGGAGATAAGCAGAAAGAGCCGGCGCTTGATCTCCGAGTTGATTGGAGACGACCGCCCCGAAGACCGCATCCGGCAGAGGTGCGTGATCGCCACCGGCGACCCCAGCGTGGCCGGGCTGCTCCGCTTCAAGGGCGACCCCATACAGGCGGGACTGGCCGCCCTGGAGAGGGGCGCGCCCATCTTCGTGGATATAAACATGGTCTTCGCGGGGGTTTTGAAGAAGGGGCATAACAGCCCCGTGGAGACATTCCTGGGCCGGGGAGACGACCTGGCTCGCCAGCAGGGCATAACCCGCACCTCAGCCGGAGTGCTGGCAATGCAGGAGAGGCTCGACGGATCTATCGTGGTCATCGGAAACGCGCCCTCGGCTCTGCTCTCCCTCTGCGACCTGATGGATGCCGGGTCCGCTCTTCCCGGCCTGGTGGTGGGCGTTCCCGTGGGGTTTGTCAACGCCGCCGAGAGCAAGCAGAGGCTGCGAGAGATGGATGTGCCCTCCATATCCACGGAAGGGACGCGGGGGGGGACGCCCATAGCCGTGGCTGCCATCAATGAGATCATCAATGCCCATGCCAGATCAAGAAAATAGCTGCACCGACCCGGTCACGGGCTTTGCCATCCCCGACTCCTGGATCCTCCTCTGCCCCGATCCCCGGGCCAAAGAGAAGATCGGGAGTGGAAGATGGACCATTCTATCCAGCGGCCAGCTCATCCGGCGCGGCCTGACCACAGGGACCACGGCAGCCGCCGCTTGCAAGGGAGCTGTGCTCTCCCTGAAGGGGCCGATAGACTGCCTGGACATATTGAC
>Ga0209098_1003008_pt1 | contig 14415 bp, 10 predicted proteins | sample AD_JPNHW1_MetaG_FD_184429 | JGI IMG/M metagenome (GOLD analysis project Ga0209098, IMG submission 184429) | Active sludge microbial communities of municipal wastewater-treating anaerobic digesters from Japan - AD_JPNHW1_MetaG (SPAdes) (version 2) | ecosystem: Engineered > Bioreactor > Anaerobic... | reverse complement strand
AACCGGCGAGGAATCCGGTTCCATCGCCGACGTCTACGAGGACTACACCTACAGCCCGGACAACGAGCTCCTTGAGGCCTGCACCAAGGCGGAGGCCGTGCGCATGCTCGAGCTCCTCCTCGAGAAGGAGAAGAAGATCCTCCTCTACCGCTTCGAGTTCTGCGGCGGCGAGAAATACACCCTGAAGCGCATCGGCGCCGAGCTCGGCATCTCGCCCGAGACGGTGCGCCAGATCGAGAAGCGTGCCCTCCGCAAGCTCAAGGACAACGCTCCCGAGATGATCAGCTACGGCGCCTGCTGAACGCCTCCTTCCAGCAGGCTTCAGGGGACCCGGCCGCTCACCGGGTCCCTTTTTTTGTCCCTGCCCTCATTACCCACGGGCCGTCCTTCCGATATAGTCGGTATACATGCCGAAAAAGACCGTGAAAGCCTCCTCGGGCCGTAGTCGCGCGCGCGGGAGGACCTCGAGAAGACGGACAGCCAGTCCGGGCCCGATCTTCGTGACGGGCGCCTCGCTGGTCGCCCTTGCCCTGGCCCTGACCCTCGTCCTCTGCCTCCTCCAGTCCCCGGCCCCTGGGGGCCCGAAGGCCGTCGCCTCGGGGCAGCCGGCCCAGGGCGCCGCGTCCGACCCAGCCGCTGCGGCCGGCCCCGCGCCCGAGGCCCCCTCCCCCCGGGCAGCAGATCCCGAGGCCGATGGAGCCGCTGATGCCAGGGGGACGGGAGGGGCCGCGGCAGCCGGGAAGTCAGCCGGGACTGGGCCCCTCGCGGGCGGCAGGACTGCCATAGCGACGCCCGGGGTCAGCCCGGCTCCCGAGCGGGACATGGGCGGCCTCGTCGCGGCCGGGGAAGCCCTCTCGCTCAAGGCCTCCTCGAGGGCCCGATCCTCGGGCGGAAGCGCGCGCCCTCCCCTGCCCCGGCCGGCCGCGAAGGGCCCTCGCCTCATCTTCGTGATCGACGACGTGGGCTACAACCTTGCCCAGCTCAAGCCCTTCCTGGACCTGCCCTTCCCCATCACCTTCGCCGTACTTCCGGGCCTTCCCCACTCCGCCGAGGCCGCCAGGATGATCAGGGCCGCCGGCAAGGAGCTCATCCTCCACCAGCCCATGGAATCGGTGGGAGGCGCAAATCCAGGCCCCAACGCCATTTACCTTTCGACGACGCCCGCGGAAGCGGCCGCCATTGCGAGGCGCAACCTCGATTCCCTGCCCGGCGCCGTCGGCATGAACAACCACGAGGGCTCGGCGGTGACGAGGAACGAGGCCATCATGGCGGCCATCATGGCGGTTGCCAAAAGCCGTGGTATCTACTATCTTGATTCACTCACGATCACGGATACGGCGACCGAAGGGATCGCCCTCCGCGAGAAAATCCGCTATTGGGAGCGCGACGTGTTCCTCGACAACAGCCCCGACCGTGTCTCGATTGTCCAGTATGTCGACATGGGCAAGAAGAAGGCCGAGAAGAATGGCGCCGCGGTGATGATCGGCCATGTCTGGTCAGCCGAGCTCGCCCAGACCCTCTCCGACCTCTACCCCTCCCTCATCGAGGGCGGTTTCTCCCTCTCGACCATCTCGAAAGTGATGCTCGAAGAAGCAGATGCTAGTACTGGGGATTGAGTCCTCCTGCGACGAGACGGCCGCCGCCGTCGTCGAGGACGGGCGCCGGATCCTCTCCGACGTCGTAGCCACGCAGATACCCTTCCACGCGAAGTACCAGGGCGTGGTCCCGGAGATAGCGAGCCGCAAGCATACCGAATGGATCTGGGGCGTCGTCGAGAAGGCCCTCTCCGACGCGGGCGTCAAGGCGGCGGAGCTCGACGGCATTGCGGTCACCGCCCGGCCCGGCCTCGTGGGCTCCCTCCTCGTGGGCCTCTCCTTCGCGAAGGGCATGGCCTACTCCCTCGGGAAGCCCTACATCGGCGTGAACCACATCCTCGCCCACCTCTACGCCCCCCAGCTCGAGGCCCCCGTCGACTATCCCTTCATCGGCCTCCTCGTCTCGGGCGGCCACTCGATCATCTCCCGCGTGGAGGACTTCGACGAGATCGAGGTCCTCGGCACGACCATCGACGACGCCGCGGGCGAGGCCTTCGACAAGGTCTCGAAGTACTATGGCTTCGGCTATCCGGGCGGCGCGGTGATCGACAGGCTCGCGGCCTCGGGCGACGACCGCGCCTTCCACTTCCCGAAGCCGTCGCTCCACAAGGGCGAGCACCGCTACGACGTCTCCTATTCCGGCCTCAAGACGGCCGCCATCCACCAGCTCGACCAGTACCGCAAGCCCGGCGCCGAAACGACGCCCGAGAACATCGCGGCCTCCTTCCAGCGCGCCGCGGTGGACATCCTCCTCGACAGGCTCTACAAGGCCATCGAGGACACGGGCTTGAGGACCGTCGTGGCAGGCGGCGGCGTGGCGGCCAACTCCTACCTCAGGCGCGAGCTCGGAGCGAGGGCGGCCGAGAAGGGCCTCACGGTCCGCTTCCCTCCCTTGAAGCTCTGCGGCGACAACGGCGCCATGGTCGCTGGCCTCGGCTGCCGCTTCCTCGAGCGCGGCGACCGCTCCGGCTTCGACCTCAACGCGAGCGCCAGGGTTCCCCTCTTCAGGCGCATAGGCAGATGACTCCGGCGCGCGTCAGGCCCGCGCCTGGCCGCTTCCGGTAGCGACGGGATTTTCGCCGGCCCGGCTCAAGCGCCCATGACTCCTGCGCGCGTTCCGCCCCTGCAAGGGGGAAGCATGAAAACCTGCAAGCCGGCAAGGCGGGCCCCGGGTGCCGTGGCGCTGCTGGGGCTATTCCTCTCGGTCCTGCCGCTACCGGCGGCGGCCTCTCCACTTTTCCAGGCAGGCCTCCAGGCAGGCCTCCTCTCCGGCCTCGACAGCCTTGCGCGGGGATGCCAGGCGGGCTTCGACCTCGCCCTGGGCTTGAGTCGGGGCGGAGGCATGGACCGGTCGGAAGCCGAAGCGGGAGCGAGCGTCGGACTGGCCGCCTCCCTGGCCTGGGACGCGGGCCTCGATTCGGCCTTTGCGGCCCTGGACCTCAGGCTCGGCTTCGGGCCCTCCCTTTCCCTCTCCTGCGGCTGGGAAATTCCCCTTGGAGATCCCAGTCTCAGGATCCCCGAGGCCTCCGCCCTCGCCCACCTCGGTTGCGCGGGCCTTCCCAACCGCCTCGCCCTCGAGGCGAGGCTCGCTCGCCTCCTCGCGGGCGAGGGACGGCGTCCTTCCCTCGGCCTCGTCGCCGGCCTGTCCTGGTCCGCCTACCGCGTCCTTTCCACAGAGGCGGCGGGAGGCGACGGCGGCGCGGCCGCCGTGGACGCCACGGCCCTCGCCGAGGCCCTCGCGGGCAAGGCGGGCTTCGCCGCGGGCCTCAGGGCGAGGATACTGCTCGAGCTGCGCTGGGGAGGGCCCTGAGGCGCCTTCCGCCCGGCGCGACCTTGACAGGAGGAGAGCCTCAGGGCTTTCATTGTCGCATGGAAATCAACGCCGACCCCGAGCTGCAGGAAGCCGCCCGGATTGCGGTGAGGGAATCCCTCAAGCTGCAGGAGGACGAGAAGGTCCTCATCATCACGAATCCCGGGAAGGACGTGCTGGCCATCTCGCAGTCGCTCTACGCCGCGGCCCTGGAGGCCGGGGCCAGGCCGACCATCATGGTCCAGCCCGTCAAGGCGCAGATGGACTACGCGGAAGAAGCAGTCATCGCGGCCTTCGAGTCGCAGCCCGATGTCGTCATCTCCATCTCCGAGGAGAAGCTCGGCAAGGACAGGAGCGGCATGCAGACGCCCTACGAATGGGACGGCGTCAGCTATGACCACGTTTTCCACTACCAGCTCCATGGAGCCAGGACCCTCAGGGCCTTCTGGTCGCCGAGCGCCACGGTCGAGATGTTCAAGACCACGGTGCCCATCGACTACCGCGAGCTCCGCTCCCGCTGCGAGCGGCTCAAGGAGATCATCGACGGCGCCAGCGCGATACGCGTCACCAACCGCGGCGGCACCGACCTGAGGCTCGGCGTCAGGGGCCGGAGCGCGAAGCTCGACGACGGCGACTATTCCCAGCCCGGTTCGGGAGGCAACATGCCGGCCGGCGAGGTCTTCATCTCGCCCGAGCTCGGCACGGCGGACGGCACGATCGTCTTCGACGGTTCCATCTCGAACGCGGCAGGCGACATCATCATACATACACCCATCCGGTGCCGCGTCCAGTCGGGCTTCGTGACGGGGATCGAGGGCGCCGACGAGGCACGGGCCCTCGAGGCCACCATCGAGGCGGCCGCGTCCAGCGCCCTCGCCATGGGCCGCGACGGCAAGCTGCCCCGCGACAAGGCCGAGGAGTACGCAAGGAACGCGCGCAACTTGGGCGAGCTCGGCATCGGCCTCAATCCGCGGGCCAGGGTCGTCGGCAACATGCTCGAGGACGAGAAGGCCTTCAGGACCTGCCACTTCGCCATTGGCCATAACTATGACGAGGACGCGCCGGCCCTCATCCACCTCGACGGCCTCGTGTCGGAGCCGACCATCGTCGTGGTGCCGGCCAGGGGCAGGGAGACCGTGATCGTGAACTCTGTGCGGGATTTCTTGTTGACGGCCCCGGGGCCGTCAACAAGAAATCCCGCACAGAGGCACAGAGACGCAGGGGTCAAGAGGGAGAAAGAAGAGAAAGGGAATCGCGAGGTCGGGATTGATACCGCGGATACCGATAATCCGACCTTGTCGCCTCTTCATCGTTCCTTCGTCGTCTCCGCGGCCCTGTGGCTCTGTGGCTCCGTGTGCGGCTTCCTGACGACACAGTATCAGTCAACGCGCCCGGCAGCTGCTCTCCCCGGGGCCGGGCGCTTCCGTTGAAGCGGCGCGCCGCTCAGCTCGCCTTCCAGCACACGAGGAGGACGACGAGGAAGAGGAGGAGGCCGCCCGAGCAGATGAGGGCGGCGACCTCCGCTGCGCCCAGCGCAAGCGCCACCAGGTCGGAACGGAGGACGAGCTGGAAGACGGAGCCGAGGAAGACGAGGAGCCAGAAGCTCACCGTGCTCGCCTTCCCGAAGATGCTCGCCGTCCTCTCGTCGAAGCTCACCTTCCGCCGCCTGAGCGATACCGCCCCCACGACGGCGAAGACGAGCCAGCCCGCCACCATGCCGGTATCGACGCCGGCCGTAAAGGATTCGCCCATCCTCAGCGCCGGCCCGAAGAGGAGGAAGGCCGCCACCATGACGGCCAGGACGATGTTCACGACGATATAGGTCTTCAGGGTGAAATTCTCCTTCATGCGCATCTCATTCCTCCTCGGGGAAAAACAGGTTCTCGACCGTAGAGCCGAGCAGCCCCGCCAGCTTCATGGCGAGGGCGAGGGAGGGGTCGTAGCGCCCTCCCTCGATGGAGATGATGGTCTGGCGCGAGACCCCGGCCTTCCTGCCCAGTTCCTCCTGGGTGAGACCAGCTGCAGTCCTCATCTCCCGGATCGAGTTCTTCATGGGACTCCTTGGCTTGCCCTGGCACCCGGACGCGTCCGTGCGGGTGATGTAAAGCAAGCTTTACATACACTATAGTCACGCGGCCCGGATGATGTCAAGCACGCTTTACATATCTCCAGGACCGGCGCCCTCCCCGGAAGACCGACATCGTTTATAATTGAACTTGGTCCTTTACCCTCGTTTCGCCCACATGCTAGCTTCTGGCTGGACGGACGGGCAGGCCGCGCTGGAGAGCGGGCCGCCATGAACCGGTCCGGACCAAGCCGCTGCCCGAAAGGTCGGGCGGCACGGCCGCCCTTGCTGGCGGCCCATCCCGAGCCGCAGGAGGCCCTTCATGGATTCGGTACTGACCAGTGTTGTCGGCCTTCGGGACATCCGGGATCGCGCGGGGAAGCGCTAGCCTTCCGCACATCGCGACACAGAGAGCGGATCCTCCTTTCGAGGCCGGAAGGCACCACCTTGGGTCATCGGGTTCTCCGCGCGGAGCGTTTCCGGCGGGGATTCCTCAGGATGGGCGAGATGGCCGTTTAGCCGCGACCCTCCCTTTCCACGATAGAAAAAGGACCATCGCATGTATTACATCCATGTCGAATTCTCCGACACAGACGGAGCCCCGCGCCGCAACGGCCTCAGGGACTTCGGCTTCGACGACGACTTCATGAGGGACTACCTCACGGTAGCCGCCCCCGACGAGGTCCCGGCCAGGGTCGTGGAGGTCCAGCGGGGCCTCTACGGCCTCGTCCTCAACGGCGACCATGGCGTCGCCAGCGTCGACGCGACGGTCTCGGGCCGCCTCCTCCACGAGGCGGCCTCGGGCTCGCCGCTCCCCGCGGTAGGCGACTGGGTGGTCGTCCGCAGGGACGAGGGCCCGGGCGGCGCGGCATCGATCCGCGCCGTATTGCCTCGGCGCAGCGCCTTCGTGCGCCGCGATCCGGGAGACAAGGAAGAGCGCATAGAGGCCCAGGTCCTCGCGGCCAACGTGGACACCGCCTTCATCGTCGCGGCGGCCGACCAGCGCTGGAGCGCCCGCCGCATCGAGCGCTACGTCACCCTCGCCTGCGAGGCCGGCGTGGAACCCGTCGTCGTCATCACCAAGGCCGACATGGCCGCCGACGGCGAGGCGTTGCTCAGGGAAGCGGCGTCCCTCATTCCCGAGGGCGCTGCCCGGGCGGGCGACTGCGCCGCGCCGGCCAGGCGCCCGGCTGTCCTCGTCTGCGCGCCGGAAGGCCGCGGCCTCGAAGGCCTCGAAGCCTGGCTGCAGCCGGGGAAGACGGTCGTCCTCCTCGGCTCCTCGGGCGCGGGCAAGTCGACCCTCCTCAACGCCCTCGCGGGAACCGAGGTCGCGGCCACTCAGGCCGTTCGTTCGGACGACGACCGGGGCCGCCACACGACGACCCACCGCCAGCTCTACCGGTTGCCCTCCGGGGCCCTCGTCATCGACAGCCCCGGCCTCAGGGAAATCCAGGTCCTCGCCGGCGAAGAGGCCCTGGCGACGGCCTTCTCCGACGTCGAGGAGATAGCCCTGCGCTGCCGCTTCCGCGACTGCCGCCACGAGAGGGAGCCGGGCTGCGCGGTCCGGGAAGCCCTCGAGACGGGCGAGCTCGACGAGGGACGCTACGCGGGCTGGAAGAAGCTCAGGCGCGAAGTGGCCTTCCTCGCGGCGAGGGAGGATCCCAACGAGGCCCGGGCCCAGGAGAACCGCTGGAAGGTCATCAACAAGAGCATGCGCGGCTACTCGAAGGAGCGCAGGTCCATACAGGGACGGGCGCGCTGAGGCGGACGCCATGCAGGGCGGGACCCGCGAGGGCCTATGCCTGTTTACGGGACGAGGACGGGACACGATGCCCGGTACCTCTTTTACAGGATGCTTGGTGGAAGGGCCGTCCCGTCGGGGGCGGCCCTTTTGCCGTTCATGGACCAGGCCCGGAGGCCGGTCAGCCTCGGCCGCCGCGGGCCGCATCGGGCGCGGGCGGCAGCTCCGCATCGAGGAAGTAGAAGGCCGGCGTCTCGTAGGGATGGGCCGCGCGGAGGGCCGCCGCCACGGCCTCGACCCTGTCGTCGGGAACGAGGAGCTCGAGGCGCGTCTCGGCCACGAAGACGTCAGCGGCAGCTGACTCGCCGTCGCGGGGGGGCTCGCCCACTGCAGGCGACGAGCCTGAGAGGGGGCGGAAGCGTCCCTGCCCCCTCACGGCGAAGGCGCAGCGGTCGTAGTTCCCCAGGGCACCGGCCCCCGCCGCGAAGAGGGCCTCGAGGAGGCCCTCCGCCGCGGCGTCGGGAACGAAGGCCACGAGGTAGCGCATGGAAGCGGCTAGCGCTTCCCCGCCGCCCTGGCGAGCTTCTCGAACTCGGCGATCTGGCCGCCGAGGACGTCGAGGCCGCCCTTCCAGAAAGCCTTGTCCTCGATGTCGAAGCCCGCCGACTTCGTGACGTCCACCGCCGAGGCGCTCCCCGTCATGGCGAGGAGCTCGCGGTAGGCGGCGGCGAAGGACGGGCCTTCCTTCCGGTAGCGGGCATAGAGGCCGAGGCCGAAGAGGAGGCCGAAGGCATAGGGGAAGTTGTAGAAGGAGAGTTCGGGACTGTAGTAGTGGCTCTTGACCGCCCACATGTAGGGATGGAGCCTTTCGGGGTCGAGGCCGTCGCCGTAGGTCCGCTTCTGCGCGTCCAGCATGAGGGAGCAGAACTCCTCGGCGGGGAGCTCGCCCGAGGCCCTCCGCTCGATGACCGCGCGCTCGAAATAGAAGCGGGAGAGTATGTCGACGATCACCTGGCAGGAATCCATGATGTGGGTCTCGAGGATGGTCAGGCGCTCGCCCTCCTCCACGGAGGCGAGGGCCGACTCGAAGACGAAGGTCTCCGCGAAGATCGACGCGGTCTCCGCGAGGGTCATCGGGTAGTCGGTGAGGGCGATCGGCTTGTCCCTGATGCACATGTAGTGCCAGCCATGGCCCAGCTCGTGGGCGACCGTCGAGAGGTCCGAGAAGGAGCCGTCGAAGTTGCAGAGGACGCGCGGGACCTTGGCCGAGGGGAAGTGGGTGCAGAAGGCGCCGCCGACCTTGCCCTCGCGGGGCTCCGCGTCGATCCAGCGCTCCTTGAAGGCGCGCGCGGCGAAGTCGCCCATCGCGGGATCGAAGGAACCGAACTTCCCGACGATGAAGTCCCGGGCCTCGTCGAAGCTGTAGGTCCTGGGCTCCTTGCCCGAGGAGACGGGGGCGAAGAGGTCGTAGAAGGAGAGGGAGGGAAGGCCGAGGAGGCCGGCCTTGGCCCGGAGGTAGCTCCGCCAGGCGGGGAGGGAATCCTCCATGGCGCCGATGAGGGCGTCGAGGGTGGCCTTCGTGATTCGGGACTGGGCAATGGACTTGTCGAGGGCCGACTCCCAGCCGCGGCGCTTGTTGAGCGACACCGTGAAGCCCTTGACGCCGTTGAGGGCGGCCGCCACGGGGATCTCGACGCCCTTCCAGGCCCCGAGCTCGAGGTTGTAGGCCTTCTCCCGGACGGCCCTGTCCTTGTCGTAGGCGAGGTTGCGGAGCTCGACGATGGTCTTGCGCTCGCCCGTGGCGGCGTCCCAGAGGACGCTCGTGTTGGACGAAACCGCCTCCTGGAGGCGGGTCCAGGCGTCGCCGCCCGAACGCGAGAGGTCGGCCGCGAGGTCCTCGAGGTCGGGGCTCATCTGCTTCGACTGCCAGAAGAGCTCCTCCTCGAGGTGGAAGGCGAAGGGCGCCACGCGGGGGTCGGCCTTGGGGCCGCGAGCGGCGGCGAGGACCTCGTCGCGCCGCGCCGCGATGGCGTTCCTGAAGAGGACGCCCGCGCGCCGCAAGGGAAGCTCGAGCTCCTCGATGGCGTTGAGCTCGGCCATCGCCTTGGCGTCGCGCGTGGAAGTCGCATAACGCGCATAGCAGTAGGCGCCGAGGGACGAGGCGATGGTGCCCACGCGGTCCTCGAGCTCCAGGGCCTCGGCGAGCCAGTCGGCCACGGGGCCCGTGATGCCGCGGGAGGCCATGCCCTCCATGCGCGCCGAGAGCCCGACGAGCTCCTTCTTGGCTTCCTGGTATTCCTTCGAATCGAAACCGGGGTATACGGGATCGAGGTCCCAGCGGGGCAGGCTGCCCTTCGACCTGCCTTCATCGGTCGTCATGGATTTCCGTCCTTTCGCCTTGCGCTGTGCAGTGCCGGCGGGGGCCATGGTAGCATGGATGACCGTGGCGGTAAACGCCGGCCGCCGGGTCCGACGGCAGGCGAGGCCGACGCCCCTCGTGGAGGCGGCAAAGGCTTGCCGAGCCTCGCCGCGCGGTGCTACCATCCGCCCAACGATGATCCGCGAATGCAGGCTCGGAATCGATGTCGGTTCCACGACGGTCAAGGTCGCACTCCTCGACGAAGGCGGCCGGCTCATATACGGCCGCTATGAGCGGCACCGGTCGGACGTGGCAGGGGCCCTCGCCTCCATGCTGGAGGACAGCTCCGGCCGCCTCGAGGCGCTTCGGCCCGGGGCGGCCATCTCGGTCATGGTGACGGGCTCCGCGGGCATAGGCGTGGCCAAGCGCCTCGGGCTCGGGTTCGTGCAGGAGGTTTCGGCCTGCGCCCGGGCCATCGAGGTCCTCCTCCCGGAAACCGACGTGGCCATCGAGCTCGGCGGCGAGGACGCGAAGATCACCTACTTCGGTTCTTCCATCGAGGAGAGGATGAATGGCAGCTGCGCCGGCGGCACGGGTGCCTTCATCGACCAGATGGCCTCGCTTCTCGGCACCGATCCCGCGGGGCTCGACGCCCTGGCGGCCGGGGCCCAGACCGTCTACCCCATAGCGTCGCGCTGCGGAGTCTTCGCCAAGGCCGATATCCAGCCCCTCGTCAACGAAGGAGCGCGGCGGGAGGACATCGCGGCGAGCGTCTTCCAGGCCGTCGTCAACCAGACGATTTCGGGCCTCGCCTGCGGAAGGCCGATCCGCGGCCGGGTAGCCCTCCTCGGGGGCCCCCTGCACTACCTCGGCGAACTAAGGCGCCGCTTCGGCCTCACGCTGAAGCTCCAGCCCGGCTCCATGCTCGTGCCCCAGGACGGCCGCCTCTTCGTGGCCATGGGCGCCGCCCTCTCGCTGGAAGCCCTCGAGGCGGCCGGCCCGGGAGGCGCGGCGGCGCAGCGGAAGCGCTTTTCGGGCGAGGACCTCCGCGCCCTCGCGAAGGCCGTCTGCGATCCCGTCCGCACGGAACGGCAATCGCCGCCCCTCAAGCCCCTTTTCGCGGACGAGGGGGAGCTCGCGGCCTTCCGGGCCCGGCACGCTGCCGCCGCCCTCCCCCGCGCGGAGCTCGCAAGGCACATCGGCCCCGTATTCGTGGGCATCGACGCCGGCTCGACTACCTCGAAGCTCGTGGCCCTCGACGGCGAGGCCCGGCTCCTCTACAGCTTCTACGCCAACAACGGCGGCCATCCCCTCGAGGTGGTCGCGCGGGGGCTCGAGGGCCTATATGCCGCGATGCCCGCTTCCGCCTTCGTCGCCGCGTCCTGCGCGACGGGCTACGGCGAGGGCCTCGTGAGGGCGGGCCTCGGCGCGGATCACGGCGAGGTCGAGACCGTGGCCCACTCGATGGCGGCCTCGGCCCTGGCTCCCGGCGTGGAGGCCGTCCTCGACATCGGCGGCCAGGACATGAAGTTCCTCAGGATGAAGGACGGCGTCATCACGACGATACTCCTCAACGAGGCATGCTCCTCGGGCTGCGGCTCCTTCCTCGAGACCTTCGCCCGCTCGATGGGCCGCAGCGCCGAGGAGTTCGCCGCCCTCGCCCTCGAGTCCCGGGAGCCCGTCGACCTCGGCAGCAGGTGCACGGTCTTCATGAACTCGAGGGTCAAGCAGGCGCAGAAGGAAGGAGCCTCGCCAGCGGACATCGCCGCGGGCCTCGCCTACTCGGTCGTGAAGAACACCCTCCAGAAGGTCATCCGCGTGAGGGATCCCCGCGAGCTCGGCGAGCGCATCGTCGTCCAGGGCGGCACCTTCGCGAGCGAGGCCGTGCTCCGCGCCTTCGAGCTCGTCTCGGGCCGCGAGGCCACGAGGCCGGCCGAGGCGGGCCTCATGGGCGCCTACGGCGCGGCCCTCGTCGCGCGCAACCGCTGCGGGTCGAAGGCCCACGGCGCCGGGACCCCGGACGGCGCCGGCGCCTGCGGAGGAGCCCGGTCGGGGCTCGCGGGGCCGGCCGACCTCGCCTCGTTCTCGGCACGAACCGAATCCGCCCGCTGCCCCGGCTGCGGCAATGCCTGCCTCCTCACGATAACGCGTTTCGATGGCGGGCAACGCGCAGGGCATGCCCACGTGACGGGCAACCGCTGCGAGCGGGGCGCCGCCCTCGCCACGGAGCGAGGAGGAGCAGCCCAGGCGCAAGGGCCGGAAGAAGAAGCGGCGCGTCCGTCCCCCGCCGTTCCGAAGGCCTCCCAGGCCCGGCGGGACCTTCCGCCCGACCTCTACGCATGGAAGAACGCCCGGCTCTTCCGCTACGAGCCGCTGCCGGAAACCGCGGCCAGGCGTGGCAGGATGGGCATTCCCCGCGTCCTCAACCTCTACGAGAACTATCCCTTCTGGTTCACCCTCTTCACGGCCCTCGGCTTCAGGGTAGAGCTCTCGTCCCGTTCGTCGAGGGCCCTCTACGAACTCGGCATGGAATCGATCCCCTCGGAATCGGTCTGCTATCCCGCCAAGCTCGTGCACGGGCATGCGACGCAGCTGGTCATGTCCGGCATTCCCCTCCTCTTCTACCCCTGCATCCCCAGGGAGGAGCGCTTCGTCGAGGGCTCGGACAACTGCTTCAACTGCCCCATCGTGACATCCTACCCCGAGGTCGTCCTCAACAACGTGGAGGGCCTCAGGGTGATGCCCGACGGCTCGACCGTGCCGGCCATCACCTACCTCGACCCTTTCCTGCCCATCGCGGACGACAGGCGCCTCGCCGGGCGGCTCGTGGAGGAGCTCCGCGCCTGGAAGGTCGGGCCGGCAGAGGCCATGAGAGCCGTGCGCGCCGCGCGCGCCGAGGAGTCCGCATATCGCGCCGAGCTCAGGGCCGAGGGCGAAAGGGCCCTCGACTGGATCGAGAGACGGGGCAGGCACGGCATCGTCCTCGCGGGAAGGCCCTACCATGTCGACCCCGAGATCCACCACGGCATACCGCAGGTCATCGCCGAGCTCGGCATGGCCGTCATCTCCGAGGACGCCATCGCGCATCTCGGCCTCGTGGACAGGCCCCTCAGGGTCGTGGACCAGTGGGCCTACCATTCCCGCCTCTACGCGGCGGCCACCTTCGTGTCCCGCCGGGACGACCTCGACCTCGTGCAGCTGACGTCCTTCGGCTGCGGCCTCGATGCCGTCACGAGCGACCAGGTGGCGGAGATACTAGCCCGCACGGGCAAGGTCTACACGACCATGAAGATAGACGAGCATGCCAACCTCGGCGCGGCAAGGATCCGCCTCCGCTCCCTCGCCGCGGCCATAGACGAACGGGAAGGCGCCGGCAGGCGCTCCCATGCTCCCGACCCGAAGCCGGCGAGGCCGGTCTTCGGGGCCGACATGCGGCCGCGTTATACGATCCTTGCGCCCCAGATGGCCCCGGTCCAGTTCGAGGCGGTAGAGGAGGCCTTCAGGGCCTCGGGCTACGATTTCGAGGTGCTGAAGAGCGCCGACAGGGCGGCCATCGACGAGGGCCTCCGCTCCGTCCACAACGACGCCTGCTTCCCCTCCATCATCGTCACGGGCCAGCTCCTCTCGGCTCTCCGCTCGGGGAAGTACGACCTCGGGAGGACAGCCCTCCTCATCACGCAGACCGGGGGCGGCTGCAGGGCGACCAACTACATCGGCTTCATCCGCAAGGCCCTGTCCGATGCGGGCCTGGGTCACGTGCCGGTCATCTCGCTCTCGGCCCAGGGCATAGAGAGCAGCCCGGGCTTCAGGCTGACGCCCGCCCTCCTCTACCGCGGCGTCATGGCCTGTTCGGTCGGGGACCTCGTGAGCCGTCTCCTCCTGCGTTGCCGTCCCTACGAGGCGAGCCCAGGCTCGGCGGACCTCCTTGCCCGGGAATGGATCGTGAAGGCGCGCGAGCTCATGCACCGGCCTTCGCCCTGGCGCTACGCGGCTTTCTGCAGGGACGCCGTGGCGGCCTTCGATGCGCTGCCTTTGCTCGGGGCCTCGCGCAGGACGCGCATCGGCGTCGTCGGCGAGATCCTCGTCAAGTTCCATCCGGGAGCCAACGGGGACATCGTGGGCGCCATCGAGGCCGAGGGCGCCGAGGCCGTCGTTCCCGACCTCTACGGCTTCCTCCTCTATTGCTGCCACAACGCGATCTTCCGCAGGCGGAAGCTCTCGGGAGGACTCGCGGCCGAGCTCGCCTCGAGGCTCGCGATAGCCGCCCTCGAGCTTCTCCGGGCCCCCGCGAACCGGGCCCTGCGCGGCAGCACCCGCTTCGAGGCGCCGCCGCGCATCGGCCATCTCGCCGCGTCGGTGGCCGGCATCGTGCAGCTCGGGAACTGCACCGGCGAGGGCTGGTTCCTCACGGCCGAGATGCTGGAGCTCATCGAGGGCGGGACCGACGGCATCGCCTGCCTCCAGCCCTTCGCCTGCCTGCCGAACCACGTCACGGGCAAGGGCGTGCTCAAGGAGCTCCGCAGGAGACACCCCGAGGTGCCCATAGCGGCCATCGACTTCGACCCGGGCACGAGCGAGGTCAACCAGGAAAACCGCCTCAAGCTCCTCATCGACAACGCGCGGCGCGGGGGGCTGAGGCGACCTGGCGCGGACAGGGCCGCGGCCGTGCCCGGCATGGCCCCGGACAGGGAAGGCGACGCGGGCGGGGCCCCGCGGCCAGGGCGGGGGAACGACAGTTCCGAGGAAATCGCATGAACCTCGAGTTCCACTACTACGCCATCCTCTTCCTCGCGACGCGCGCCGGCTTTACGGAAGCCGAGGCCAGGACCCTCGCGGCGTCCTCGC
>Ga0209098_1003004_pt1 | contig 14426 bp, 14 predicted proteins | sample AD_JPNHW1_MetaG_FD_184429 | JGI IMG/M metagenome (GOLD analysis project Ga0209098, IMG submission 184429) | Active sludge microbial communities of municipal wastewater-treating anaerobic digesters from Japan - AD_JPNHW1_MetaG (SPAdes) (version 2) | ecosystem: Engineered > Bioreactor > Anaerobic... | reverse complement strand
CAGTTATTTTTTTGTGTTGATGCGAGCAAAAAAAAATTAATTAGTATAGGCTGCCTTTCCCAGTTTCGGTTCAAACTCTGCGTCGGCTTCGGTTCGGATTGCATGCGAGAAGAGTGCAAGCGGAATGTCCATTGCACAGAGTTCTTCGCACTGGCCACAGTTGATACATGAATCAGAGATGTGAGCGAACCGTCTCAGGTGGAACATCGGGTTCGGGGGGAGCTCTCCCGGTTTGACGAACAGCGAGCCTTTTTTGAGTTCATCGGCTGCTGTAAAACAGACCGGGCAGTTTTCGATACAGGAATAACATTTGATGCACCGGGAGGTCTCTTTGTTGATCGTCTCCCACATGTTGGCCCCCAGAGCAGTGAAATCCTTTTTTCGCCATTTTTCTCCGAGTTTGAGCATGGCACCTTCGACCTTCCCGCGGATCTCGAGGCCCTTGGGGTTTGCCGCTTCGGTCGCGAGGACGCCGGATTTTACCGCGCCGGAAACAAGGTTTGCACCTTTATCGGAGCAGACCTCTACAAAGGTCGCTTTCCCTGCCTTCTCGCCGATAACGCCCCAGTTGCCGCAGGCCAGATCCGCCTGCCGGGGGATCTTGTACTTGCAGCGGCGGCAGTTGCTGCGCCGGCCATAACCTGCTTCTTCAAGTTCGTCAATGGAAATACCCTTGTGGCCGCCCTCGTACTCTATAATGAACTGGCCTTTATCGATCTCTTCCTTGTGGACCGTGTTCGGATCGACACCGAATTTATCGGCAATCATTTTCCGGGCGAGGACCGGGCTGACCGAACCTCCGCAGTTGACACCGATCAGGATAACATTGTCGAGGTTGATCTGCTTGCGCCTTGCAAGCTCGATAAAGCCCATCGTATCGCAGCCCTTGACGGTCACGCCGATTTTCATGTTTTTTGCGCCGTCAAGATATTTCTTGACATATTTTGGCAACAGGAGGGTACCGCAGTGGAGTGAGCCGGCAGTCCTGGCAAGGTCTTTGGGGTCGGTGACAAGCACCGGCTTTGCATCGTAGAGATCGGTCCCTTTAGAGATGGCAAGGACCGCATCGACCATCTTTGATTCGAGGGCATATTTCCAGAGTGCGGTAACCGCACCGCCGAGTTCGGCCTTCTTCTTGATGTCTGCGTCGTCAGTCCACGCGTAGAGCATATCGCCTTTCTTTGCCATGTTACTTAGCCTCCGCAAGTTTCTCAATTCTTACTGCACAGGCCTTGAACTCCGGGATGGAGGCAACAGGGTCGAGCGCGTTGTTGGTGAGCAGGTTTGCCGCACATTCGATATAGTGGAACGGTATGAAGACGACACCCTTCTTGATGTTTTTCGTTACGCGGGCGCCGATCTTGATTTCTCCTCTGCGGGTGATGGCCTTGACCATTTCCTTGTCCTTGACACCCAGTGCCACTGCGTCCTCAGGATTGAGCTCGACCCATCCCGTGGGCTCCTCGCGCTCGAGGTCTTTCGAGCGGCGGGTCATCGTGCCAGTGTGCCACTGCCAGATGCAGCGACCGGTTGTCATGATGAGCGGGTACTCCTTGTCCGGAACTTCTGCCGGGGCTTTCCACTCGATTGGTGTGAATATGCCGATCCCATCGGGATGCGAAAACTTCTCCTTGTGCAGGATCGGTGTACCCGGGTGCTCCTTTGTCGGGCAGGGCCAGTGGAGTGCTTCGGGCTTTTCGAGGCGCTGGTAGTCCATACCGGCGTATGAAGGGGTGACCTTCGCAACTTCGTTGAAGATCTCTTCTGCACTCTTGTATGGGAACTGCTTTTCGTACCCCATCGCCTTTGCCAGTTCGCAGATGATCTGCCAGTCGACCTTTGCCAGTCCCGGCGGGTCCTGGGCCTTTCTCCATTTCTGGACACGGCGTTCGGTGGATGTCTGGGTTCCGTCCTTCTCTGCAAAGCAGCTTGCCGGCAGAACGACGTCTGCGAGAGCAGCGGTCTCGGTCAGGAAGATATCCTGCACGACAATGAACTCGGCATTCTTAAGCCCTTTCTCCACGTGGTGGAGGTCCGGGTCAGAGAGCATCGGGTTCTCACCCATGATATACAGGCACTTGACTTTGCCGGGCTCATCAGCAAGAACATTGATCAGCTTGGTAACCGTCAGACCGACTTTGCCCTCGGCAATCTCGCAGCCCCATGCGGTTTCCATCTTCTTTTTCATGTCGGGAACAAGCACTGACTGGTACCCGGAGTATACATTTGCGAGGGCTCCCATGTCGCAGGCACCCTGCACGTTGTTCTGGCCACGCAGTGCGCAGATGCCCGTGCCGGGTCTTCCGAGGTTGCCGGTCAGCATCTGGATATTTGCAACTGACTTGACGTTGTCGACACCGGTGGTGTGCTGGGTAATACCCATTGAGTAGAGGATTGCAGACTGGCCGGATGTGCCAAACCACTCTGCCGCAGTAATGATGTCCTTTGCGGGAACACCGGTGATCTTCGAGACGTTCTCGGGGCTGTATGCATCCTTCATCACAACCTCTTTGACCTTCTCGAAATCCTTGGTCCTCTTTGCGATAAACTCCTTGTTCTCCCAGCCGTTCTTGAGGATCAACTGCATGAAGCAGTTCAGTAATGCCACATCAGTACCGGAGTAGAACTGCAGGTGCAGGTCAGCAATCTTCCCTGTCGGCGTGAGCCTCGGGTCGGCGTAGATGATCTTTGCACCGTTCTTCTTCGCCTGCATAATGCGGCGCCCGATCAGCGGGTGCTGCTCGAATGTGTTGGTTCCGATGACAAGGAGACACTTCGATTCGGCAATATCTGCAATCGACTGGGTCATTGCACCGGATCCAAACGCACCGGCAAGCCCGACGACCGTTGACGCGTGGCAGAGCCGGGCGCAGTGGTCGATGTTGGGTGTCTTTAAAACCGCCCGGGCAAACTTCTGCATCAGGTAGTTCTCTTCGTTAGAGACACGGGCAGATGAGAGACATGCCATCTCTTCACCCTTGTATGACTTGAACTTCGAGACGATCAGCTTGTAGGCCTCGTCCCAGCTCGCCTCGACAAATTTTCCGTCCTTTTTGATGAGCGGTTTTGTCAGCCGGTCAGGGCTGTTTACAAATTCCCATGCATAGTTGCCCTTGGGGCATAACTTGCCCTCGTTCACCGGGTTACGCTGCCATGGCGCAACTCCGACAACCTTCTTGTCCTTGACGACAAGGTTGAAACCGCATCCTGTCCCGCAATACGGGCAGGTGGTTGGTACGTAACTAAATTCCATGCATCTACTCCTTTAACAAATGAGGATTCGCGACCAACGGTATTTAAACACAATGATAAGTTTCCAAAAAGTGATTAATAGTAGGGGGTTCAATTATCTTTCCTGCTGATGCATGGTAGAATGTTTCAATTAATCATCAGGAAAAATCAAGGGTCTGTGTTTCATTCTAAAAATGAGGCCCGGGAGGCGCGCGCAGGGTATGAAACCGCGTCGTATACCGCCGCTTGTAGCTGATATTGTCCAGGCCGGGATCTCCGCTGTTGACGGGGTCACTTTTACCGATCACTCAGTATGCCCTGAATGCGGGGGTCAGCTTGTCGGTTATGATACAAAACACAAACAGTTCGCGCACCTGATAAAATCCGGCAGTCAAAAAACCGTGTACGTTGATGTCAAACGGTTTTATTGCCGCAACTGTCACCGGTTCTGTCTCGCGGATAATCCATTCTATCCCGATACACGGATTGGTTCTGTTATTATAGATCTCTGCATTGCATTGTCAATGACAATGCCAGTCAACCGTGTGCCGGCGTACCTTCTGGCTATGGGTATTCACGTTGACCGTTCCAGTTGCCGCCTCTATGTGCAGAATAACAGCAGTTACTACGTGCGGAACAATCTCTACTATATAGAAACAAACCCTCTTCTGAGTCTTCACCTGCCACGCTCTGTGTTAATCCTTTCAAGAATGGCCACCTTTGTTGACGAGAACAATAGTATCGAAGGAGCAGACATTCTTGCTGCATGTGGTTTTCCCTCCTCACAACGGATGGGTATTAACCGTCGTTTCCCGCTGGAAAAATGGATAAAACGAGATGATCCCGGGTATTAAAACCGGGTGCGGATACATCAGTGGTCGTTAAAAAAGCCGGGGCACGGGTTTCCTGTTTGCTTCTAAACGGAAAGTGCCGCGTGTACCAGCAGGTTCAATGAAAAAAAATATTATTTCTTTTGTACCGGGGTAAAGACATTCTCGTATATCATGTCGCTGCCGGTATTTGCAAGTCGGGCCCGTTCGGACCTTTCCTCGACAAATGCCATAAGTGGCAGTTCCATGTCAACACCCGGGACATGGCCGAACATTTTTTCGAGTTCAACCTGCTGAGCGTGCATAAATAATGCGTTCGGGATTTCTGCTGCACAGACTTCCTCGCACTGGCCGCAGTTCACACAGGAATCCGCAATATGGGCGTACCGGATCAGGTGGAACATGAAGCTGACCGGGAGTTCCCCGGGCGGGACGTAGGCCGGGTTCTTCGTGGTGCAGTCCACACAGTAGCAGATCGGACAGACATCAATGCACTGGTAGCATTTGATGCAGCGGGAGGTCTCGCTCATGATCTTCTTCAACCGGTCTTTGCCATCGCCAAGACCTTCGAAGTCTTTCTTGCGCCACTTCTCGCCAAGCTTGAGCATGGCACCCTCGACCTTACCGCGGATCTCGAGGCCTTTGGGGTTTGCAGGCTCTGTGGCAAGGATACCTTTCTTCACGGCGCCGTCAAGGAGTGCTGCACCCTTATCGGAGCAGACCTCTACAAAGGTAGCTTTTCCGGCTTTCGGCCCGATGACACCCCAGTTACCGCAGGCGAGATCTGCCTGGCGGGGGATCTTCATCTTGCAGCGGCGGCAGTTGGTCCTGCGGCCAAATCCTGCCTCTTCGAGCTCGTCAACGGAGATACCCTTGTGGCCTCCCTCGTACTCGATGATGAACTGGCCCTTGTCGATCTCTTCCTTGTGCACCTTCTCGGGGTCGACGTCGTACTTCTCCTTGATCATCTTGCGGGCAGTAACCGGGCTGACCGACCCGCCGCAGTTGACACCGATCATGTAGATGTTGTCGAGGTTGATCTGCTTGCGCTTTGCGAGTTCGTAGAACGCCATCGCGTCGCAGCCCTTGACCGTGACACCGATCTTCATGTCCTTTGCCCCGTTGTAGTATTTCTTAATCAGTTTGGGCATCAGGAGCGTCCCGCAGTGGAGTGATCCGGCAGTGCTGGCAAGATCCTTTGCGTCGGTGATGAGGACCGGCTTTGCATCATAGAGGTCCACACCTTTGGTTACTACGAAGACTGCGTCGACAATCTTTGCCTCAAGTGCGTATTTCCACAGGGATGTAACTGCGCCACCGAGTTCGGCCTTCTTCTGGATCTCGGCATCGTTCGTCCACGCGTAGAGCATATCGCCTTTCTTGCTCATGTTTTAGGCCTCCTTGATCTTCTCAACCTTAACGGCACAGTGCTTCAGCTCGGGCATCTTTGACATCGGGTCGAGCGCCGTGTTCGTGAGGTTGTTTGCACCATTGACAAAGTGCATCGGCATGTAGAGCACTTTCGGGGCTACATCATCGGTCACCCGTGCAACGGCGATGGATTCACCACGGCGGCTTGTCATCTTGATCTTCTCATGCTGCTTTATACCGAGTTCCTTTGCATCCAGCGTGTTGATCTGGATGTAGTTTTCGGGAACATCGTTGTGCAGGGTCGGGCTTCGGTCGGTCTGGGTCCGGGTGTGGTAGTGGAAGATACAACGCCCGGTCATGAGCGTGTACGGGTATTGCGCATCCGCGACTTCTGCCGGCGGGCGGTACTCGATGCCGAACATGGTGCCTTTGCCATCCGCTGCGGCGAATTTGCCGATGTGGAGAATGGGGGTTCCCGGGTGCTCGATGGTCGGGCAGGGCCAGTGAATGGCCTCGGGTTTTTCGATCTTCTCGTAGGTTACACCGAACTGGCCGGGGGTGACGGAACGCATGTCGTCCCAGACATCCTTTGCAGTCTTCCAGTCAAAGCCCTTGAGGTTCAGCTTCTTTGCGAGCATGCCGATGATCTCCCAGTCGTACTTCGACTCGCCGGGGCCATCGACCGCTTTCCTGACGCGGTTGACACGGCGCTCGCCGCTCGTAAACGTGCCATCCTTCTCGGCAAAGCAGGTGCCGGGCAGGACGACGTCTGCATATTCGCAGCTCTCGGTCCAGTAGATATCCTGGATGACAAGGAAATCGAGCTTGTCAAACATCTTCCTGACATGGTTCGAGTCAGGGTAGGAAACAACCGGGTTGAGGCCCAGGACATACATCGCCTTGACAACTTCTCCACAGTCGTTAATCTGCTCGGTCAGGGTTGAACCGTACCAGTCGGGCAGGGAACCTGCCGGCATGCCCCATGCCTTCTCCATCTTGGCACGATTGTCGGGAACGGCAACTGCCTGGTAGCCGGAGAAGACGTTCGGGTATGCGCCCATATCGCAGGCGCCCTGCACGTTGTTCTGGCCACGGAGCGGGTTGACACCGACGCCCGGGCGGCCGACGTTGCCGGTCAGGAGAGCGAGATTGCCCATCGAACGGACGTTGTCGGTACCGGTGGTCAGTTCAGTGATGCCGAGACAGTAGATGATGACTGCGTTCTTTGCGTTCGCGTACTGGCGGGCGAACTCCTTGACTGTCTCCTGTGGGACACCGTGGATATTGGTGGCGTCTGCATACTTCTCAACCATCTTCTTGAGGTCATCGAAGCCTTTCGTGCGCTCTTTGATGTACTCCTTGTCCTCGAGGCCTTCCTTGATGATGTAGTACATCATGTTGTTCGCGAGCGCAATGTGGGTCGACGGGGTGAACCGGATCCACTTGTCGGCAAGCCGTGCGGTTGCGCTGAGGCGCGGGTCTACGACAACTATCGGGATTCCCTTCTTTTTTGCCTGCATGACGCGGCGCCCTGCAAGCGGGTGGGCCTCGACGGCGTTCGAACCCCACATGACAATCAGGTCAGAGTTCAGGACATCCTCGAACGGGTTGGTGGCGGCACCGGATCCAAATGAGAGCGAAAGACCGGCAACGGAAGGTCCGTGACAGATACGTGCGCAGTTGTCGACGTTGTTGGTCTGGAACCCGACGCGGGCTAACTTCTGCAGGGCATAACAGTCCTCGTTTACCGTGCGGCACGAGGTCTGGAACCCGAGGGACTTGGGCCCGTTCTTCTTCGCTATCTCCGTAAAATTCTTGGCAATCAGTTCAAGGGCCTCGTCCCAGGAGGCTTCCACGAACTTGTCGCCTTTCTTGATTAAGGGCTTTGTCAGCCGGCCGGGTTTCTGGACAGTCTCCCAGCAGGTCGCTCCTTTCGGGCAGAGCTTGCCTTCGTTTATGGGGGACCGCTTGTACGGTTCGACACCCAGAAGCGTGTTCCCCTTGGATACGAGGTTCAGGCCACAGCCCACCCCGCAGTAGGGACACGTCGTTGCAGTATACTTCAACGCTGTTTTATCTTCACTCATGCAAATTCACCAGGTTAACTTAAATAAATTAACACAGACTTTTCAAACGTTAAAAAATCTGGTCTAACTAATGAGTTTTGTTAACACGTTATATAAGGATTCTGAAATTTCCCCAATTATCGATGAATAATGGTGGGCGATCCGATGATAAATTGTGATACAAATTCTCTTTGTGGAAGAAGAAATACAGGTAATAATCACCGCGGGATTTGCAACGGGGCAAAGAATCAGGTGCCGCGCGGGGTGCGTTTTGTTAATATTATCAGGTTAACCTATTATTGAAACGAGCAGCTGGCAAGCCCCGTGAGCAGTTCCCGGCAGGAATTGTCTGGGTATATCTGGCATATGTCCCTCACAGGATTATGTGAGACCTTCCCGGTGTATTATGGGATACATGAAAAACCGGCTGCCAGAGAGTTTGTTTTAAGTCGGCAGATTAAACGAAATTGCTATTGGGATGTAGAATATCGGATAGTTGCTTGGAATCATCAACCGGATCATACAAGAATCTCCCGGTTCTATCAATCATTCTACCGGGGAGCGTGTTGCACAGAATTCTATACGCGTCTCTATTCCTGCGGGGTGGATCCAACTTTCGGGGAGGATGACAGTTGCGGCACTATTTCTCGGGTTTCTGTCACGGATCCGGTCTCAAAATATCCCATCCCTTCAGGGAACACATTCGTGTTGGAATAATTCCGTACGACCTGGGGAGTCACGACAGTAAGTTTCGGAATGCCAACGTTAAATTGATGAGACGGGTACCAGTATATTCCATTTCCATACGAGTACGCAGCGTCATTCACCACAAACTCAGCCTCTGATAAATTGATATGCTGCATCTGTGCATCATCATAATTGAGAATCTTCAATAATTTGTTCTTTAAATCCTGTTTTCCCAGCAAAAAGAAGATGAGCCTTGTACCCTCATCGACAGAATAATGAACATTGACAAGCGCCGTATCATTCTCCAGATGGATCTGCACGGATTCTACGGTGATATAACCGTACCGCTCATCACTTGCAGCTATCGCTGGCGCAATAATGAGCCCTATGCAGAAGAAACAGAGAAGTGCAACAGCACGTGCTCTCATAGCATTATCAATTGGAATGGGCCAGTTAAAGGATTTATGGTAATTTGAGTCTATTTCACCCGTTCTGCAGTCATCCAAAACATCCAGAAGACGATACGGGATCGTCTTAAAAAAAAGTTATTTGTTTGATGCAAGAACGATCTCGATGCTCGATACATTGGTCTTGCCGGAATCAGTATCAATAACCTCGGTTGATATGACAATATTCTTTTTTATCACACCCTCCAGGAAACGGTTTAAGGAAATCTCTGCGGTATCAACAGCCCGCGAGATTGCCTTGCCACGGGCCTTGATGGCAACCTCGTTTGCCCCGTTGTTGAATTGTGTTACGACTGCCAGTACATAGTTCATGACCGGCTTGTTTCCCACAAACACGGTGTTTTCCTTCATTGGTTGCATGGTGGGTTGAATGGTATTTTCCATAGAGATCACAGGTACTTCTTCTTTGTTATCAGTTCTGCATTCAGCACGCTTGCCCCCGCTGCACCACGGATGGTGTTATGTCCCATAGCCACAAACCGGAGACCTTCCCGCACCCGGCCGACCGACACGGTCATGCCATGGCCCCGCATACGGTCAAGCCGGGGCTGGGGGCGGTCATCATCGGTGAAAAGATGGACGGATTCTGGCGGTTGAGTCGGCAGGCCCTTGATCGGCGGTTTGTAGTCGGCAAAGGCTTTTTTTACCTTTTCGACCGGTTCCTTGATATCCACCCAGACTGCCATGGTGTGCCCGTCTATGACCGGTACCCGGTGACAGCTCGCACTTACTTTAAACCGTGCATCTGCCACTTTCTTGCCTTTCAAGGTACCCATGATCTTGAGAGTCTCGGACTCCATCTTCTCCTCTTCCTTTCCGATGTAGGGGATAACGTTGTCGTAGATTGCCATTGCCGCAACGCCCGCGAAACCTGCTCCGGATATTGCCTGCATCGTGGCGACCCGGATATCGGTAAACTTAAATTTCCGTAAAGGTGCAAGGGCAGTGACAAGCATAATTGTCGAGCAGTTCGGGTTGGTCACGATAAAACCGTCCCTCCCGGTGTCCCGCTGTACATCGATCAAACCCAGGTGATCAGGGTTTACCTCAGGAACCACAAGAGGAATGGTCGGTTCCATCCGGTGTGAACTTGCGTTACTGCAGACTGCGATGCCCGCATCGGCAAATTTGTTCTCAACATCCAGCGCAATTTCCGCAGGGAGCGCGGAGAAGACAAGATCTACATCCTTCATCGCTGAAGGGGCAATATTTACGACCTTGATCTTTGCGATCTTTTCCGGAAACGGCGTTTCAAGGCGCCAGTTTACTACTTTTCCGTACTGCTTTCCCGCACTGCGTTCCGAGGCAGCGAGTGTTGTCAGATTAAACCAGGGATGATCCGCCAGAAGTTCGACAAATCGCTGACCAACCGCGCCCGTAGCTCCGAGCACTCCAACATTAATCATAGGTGACAGGTCCTGTGTGTGTTTTGTATTTCCCGTTTGAGATGATGGCGGGTTGTAAAACTCAATTTCACCTGTGATAATAAAAACATTGTTTTTTAAAGTTTATACAAATACGTCATATAAAAATACAGGGAAAATTTTAACAAGTTACTCAAATACGTTGGGATTAGAAAAGATATACCCCAACGCTCCGGTCAGCGTTTTTCTTCTGCGCTGTTAATACCCGTACAGGTAAACAAAAAAGGATCTATGTGAGCGAAATTTATTCCATGTGGATCGCTTCAGAGGGACAGGCATCCACACAGGTCTGGCAGTCCACGCACATATCCTTGTCAACCTTAGCCTTCTCGTTCTCCAGGGAAATCGCAGATGCGGGGCACTCGCTCACGCAGGTTTCACAACCAGTACATTTTGTCGTATCAACAACAGCTACCAAACTATTCACTCCATCGTTATAATGAGGCCAAAGACAAAAAAAGGGTTTCTATTTTGTACAAGTGTTGACAGGATGCCGGATTATTTTTTTTGCAGGCCAAGGACATCATGCATGCCATAGATTCCCGGCTTTTTGCCGGCAACCCAGCGCGTCGCCCGCAGGGCACCACTCGCAAAGACCGACCTGTCGTATGCCCGGTGGGAGAGTTCGATCGTCTCAAAGTTCTTCGAGAACATCACTGAATGATCGCCGACAATATCCCCGCCCCGGATCACGTGGACGCCAATCTCATTTTCACGTTCCATCATGCCTTCACGGCCATAGAGTTTCCTGCGCGGCCCAACCTCTTCATCGAGAATCTGGAGGATCGTCTTTGCCGTGCCACTCGGGGCATCCTTCTTGTTCCGGTGGTGCGCCTCGATCACCTCGATATCGTAATCCCCGAGTAGTTTTCCTGCCTCGCGCACAAGCTGCCAGAAGATATTGACCCCGACCGAAAAATTACTGGAGATTACAGCGGGCACATGGCCTTCGATGGCTGAGGCCATCTCTTTTCTCTGATCCGGGGTAAAGCCGGTCGTTCCGACAATGAGCGCAACATTATTTTTTGCCGCCGCTTTCACGCTCCCGACCGCAGCCTCGGCAATTGTAAAATCGATCAGCACATCGGGCTTTTTGCTTTGAAGGAGCGTCTCAATATCCTGCGTTGCAACAATATCGGCCCCGAAAAAGGTACCGGGCCGGAGGTCGACCCCCCCGACAAGTTCCAGGTCCTCTGATTCTTTGACCATCCTCCCGATGGTCTGACCCATACGGCCGGAGGCGCCACAGACAATGACTTTGATCATGTCCGGTTCACCGCCGGCTTTTCTTTACGGCCGGTTTCTTTTGTTTTCCCGCCGATCCGGTACCTGCTGTTTTCTTTGCAGCCGGAATGGTCGCAAGGATTTTCTTGAGGTCCGCGGTCTTTTTCTCATCGAGATTATCGAGAGGCAGTCGGACCGGGCCTCCTGCCATACCTAAAAGTTCCACGGCCTTTTTCACCGGGATGGGGTTTGTGTCGATGAACATCGACCGGAAGAGCGGCGAGAGCGCATAGTGCAGGGCGAGCGCCTTTTTCCAGTCGCCTTTTTCTGCTGCCTCGCACATGGCGACCATGCGTTTTGGATCCACGTTTGCCGCGACAGAGATAACACCTGCGCCGCCGAGCGCCATGATCGGGAGGGTGAGGTTGTCGTCACCGGAGATCACGGCAAAGTCCTCGTCACGGGTCAGTTCGATGATCCGCGAGACCTGGCCGACATTTCCGCTGGCCTCTTTGATTCCGACAATGTTCGGGTGCTTTGCAAGTTCTGCAATCAGATCCGGTTCGAGGTTCTGTCCTGTGCGCCCGGGCACATTGTAGATGACGAGCGGAATATCGAGATCCGCCAGTTTCGTGTAATGCTTGATGAGCCCAGCACGGTTGGGCTTGTTGTAATACGGGCTGATGACGAGCACGCCATCGGCACCGGTGTCCTTTGCCGCCTTGGTGAGGATGACTGCTTCCGCGGTATTGTTTGAACCCGTTCCTGCCAGTACAGGTACCTTGCCGTTGACCGTATCGATGGTGACGCTGACAACCTTCTCATGTTCCTTAAACGAGAGCGTTGCAGATTCTCCGGTCGAGCCGCAGGGCACGATCCCATGGATACCGCAGGCAAGCAGGTACTCAATATTTCGTTCCAGACCCTGAACATCAAGGTCCATCGCGGAAGTACGTTTAAAAGGGGTTATTATTGCGGGAAGGACACCTTCAAACATAAACAAGGTTATGCGTGTCTTTTTGTATTAATTTTTCTTGTGATGTATCCGGCAACGCGGTTCCTGACGCGCTTGCTCTCGATCGTTGCGGATGCATGGAGCTGGTGCTTGTTCTCATCGAAATTGTTCGAAAAGTTCTCCCTCTGCTTTGCGAGGAGTGCGGTACCGATGTTCTTGATATACGATGGCTTTATTCCCATGGAATATTCCTCAAAGTTCTATACGTATAATGCGGTTCGACAACATAATAATATTCCCCGCGACAACTGCCGGGTTCTCCCCAAACAGGTGGATGACTGCGGACTCTTTTCGAGGGCCCGGATCGACGATCACGTCCGGGACGCCATCCCTGCAGCAGGAGGCCACGCCCCAGTCCATGGTGCTGACACCGGGAGACGGTACGCGGCGGTCAATAGTACAGCATTCAAGGAACATCTCCTCAAGCATGCGGCAGACCGCATCGCTCTGCCGGATCGTTGCCGCACAGCGCATCTCCGGATCGAATTTTGTGGCCGAAAGAAGAATCCGGGCAATCTCTGCATCGGTGCCAAATCCGCAGGCTCCCGCTGCCCGGACTGCGTTCTTCTGCACCACAAGCCCCCCGGCAACAGCGGCGACACCCGTACTGTCGCGGGCGCCGGTGATCGCATACCCGATGTTTGAACCGGCACCGGCAATAAGCCGGGTGTCCATCGATTCTTCAAGAAGGACAACGGCACGCGAGAGCCGGGTAAGCGCATCGTTTCTCTGCTGCTCGGGACTGATCATAAGGATCTTCACATTCTGTTGAGCCGGGATGCTCTTATGTTCTACTCAGGTCAGGCCCAGTTCCCCGCGTATCGCCATTAAGCCGTCAAGTGCAACCGCATAGAACTCCGGCAGGGCAAGGACCGGTGCGATAAGCGCGATCCGGGACCGGTCGCACCCTGCGGCAAACGACTTCTCTTTTGCTTTTTTTGTCACGGTCTTAACAGTCACATCCGAGAGCCTGCCGCCTTTTACAAGCGCACATGCAATAACAAGCCCCGAGGCACTGTCTGAAGCCTGGAGCGCAATCTCGACCGGCCGGTCGTAGGTCCCCCTGAAGAGAAGGTGATTGTGCCGCCGGACGATTTCGGAAAGATCAGGATCGATGCCGTGCTCCCTGAGGATCTCCGCACCTCTCGTACCGTGCTGCTGCATATCCCCGTGGATAAGTTCGAAATCGATGTCATGCAGGATACCGATGGTCTCCCAGAGTTCTGCATCCCCGCCGAGCCGCACGGCAAGCGCCTTCATCACGGCACCGGTGGCAAGGCAGTGTTTTTTTAGCCCGTCCTCATGGACATACACAGAGAGCAGGGCAATCGCAGCGGAGCGTTCCATGAAAAGGATCTGGGCCGGCCGTTATCATCAGCCTGACGGTTTGACCGAAGATATGCATATATCCGTACAACGCGAATATGCCTTGGATGGACGCACGTCTGCTTGATGTTATTATCGGATTGGCCGGTTTTATTCTCCTTGCCATTCTTCTGGCAGTACTCCCGCTGGGGATCAGTGCCGGGCCGGCCTACCTGATCGCAATTATTGTCTTTATCCTCTTTCTCGCCTTTGCCGGATACCGGGTTAACGAGAAGATTACCTGAAAAATCCAGGATTTTTTTTTATGAATTTTTCACGGGTTTATCCGCACCCTGCGGTTTTGCCGGTGCGGGTCTCGGGGGCCTTGACTTTTTTGCCTTGTAGTAACTGAGCGGGTGGCTGACCCTTTCGCAGAGAGGATCGCGGTGGACGCAGAGACCGGTCGTCTGCATCGCGGCACAGGCCGGGGTGGTATACTCGGTGCTGGATCCCCCGCGCCCGGTGATATGCTCGACCTGGTACATCGTCTTCTCGATGTCGAAATCAGGAGACCGCGCATAGAGTTCTGCTATCCCGGACGTGTCCATCCCGATATTATGGAGGAATGCCGTGAGCGAGAACCTGCCGGCGTGCGTGAGGTTGACCCCTGCTGCAAGAGCAGCGATGAGTGCCTGCATGCAGGGAGGAAACGCGCCTTCTTCCACCTTCCCGAACTGCCGCAGCATCTGTTCCTGGTACGCCTTCTTGATCTCGGCGGCCCTCGGCGCAAGCAGCTCGCAGATCTC
>Ga0209098_1003003_pt1 | contig 14427 bp, 14 predicted proteins | sample AD_JPNHW1_MetaG_FD_184429 | JGI IMG/M metagenome (GOLD analysis project Ga0209098, IMG submission 184429) | Active sludge microbial communities of municipal wastewater-treating anaerobic digesters from Japan - AD_JPNHW1_MetaG (SPAdes) (version 2) | ecosystem: Engineered > Bioreactor > Anaerobic... | reverse complement strand
TTTTCTGGGAATATCGGCAGTTGCATTTGCATAACTTTTTTTGGCAAAATTATGGACTTTTTTGTTTACGGCCAATATAACCCAAACTATTGATTTTTAAGCTGCAGGTCAGGAGTTCTGAAATTTCTATAGCGTAGCAATAGAGCCAATCAACCATTACAACCTGATATTCAATATAATATAATTCACTTTATCATGCGTAATCGACTAAGAAAATGTATTCCATACTGGAGGGGAACATTTTCTATGTCGGCCTGGCTGCTGTCGGCAGGGGTTACCCCCCGATACTCCCGACCTTCGGTGCGCGACAGGTTCATATGCGGGACGGGCAGATTCAACGCACTATCCCGCGCACTGCCCAATAGTTCACTGCGTTCCTATTGCGCAATCTGGGTTAAATAAATATTTTATTTCCCCTGAAGAATAATAATCTTCTGTTTCAATAATTCGATTTCAGTTTTCAATAGCTCTATCTCCTTTTGTTGCTCCTGGATGGCCTTTATTGCCACCACTGAAAAGTTAGAATATGTGATAAGTTTATAACCCTCATCGGAAACCTTGACCAAATCCGGAAAAATTTCTTCAACTTCCTGAGCAATGAACCCTCTGGTTTTTAACCCCTGTGCTTCCTGATCCATGTAGTAAAATTCATAAACGTTGAGCTTGTTAACTTTATCTAAAAGGTCATTAGCTTTTGTAATATCTTTTTTTAACCTTTTATCAGAAAGCGTTGAATAAGTTCCATCAACCGAAGATATTTGTCCTTTTCCGGTTCCATTATATTCAAATCTGCAATTTAGCGTTGATGTTCCGATTCCAATATTCCAGAAGTTTGAATTTGATTCATGTTCGAACCTGATCGCCTCGTTTGCAATTTTTTGCTTAATATGAAAACCTGAAACGGGAGATGCGGTGCCAATACCCACATTTCCCAACGAGTCAATCCGCATTCTCTCCGTATAGTTTGTCCAAAGTTGAAGGCTTCCTGAACTGACATTATTTGAAATGATCAGATCGGATTTGCTGCCCCAGGACTGAATAAATCCTTTAGCCGTTGTACCATCTCTGAATTGAATTAATGGCATAGCTCCATCAATACGCATATTATTCATCACATGGAGCCTGACCTGGGGACTACTGGTTCCAATTCCAACAAATCCATTATCATAAAAGATATCTGACCCATTTCTTTTCCAGACCGAGTTTTCAGCATACATAGCATAGGGAACACTCAGTAACTGGCTGGTTCCCATATCTGCGTATGTTGCGCCACCTGTAGGATCCATCTCCACCTGCATGTAATAGTGATTCTTACCCCAGGCAATCGTGTCAAATTGCCCGGAAACAGGGATTCCAATACCTATGCCTATAGTAAACAGGCCAAAGGCATTAGTGGTCGGGGTAAATGTTTCCGAATAAACTACCACACCTGTCGCTGTTCCCAGGTGCAGTGACACCCTGATACCCAAAAGCTGGTTAGGCAATACATTTCCCGATACATCGCGGGCAACAGCCTGATAATTGAAGGCCTGCGGTATCTGGGCAAATGAATAAGCTGTAAACATCAATAAGAATAATGAAAAGACGATTTTCGTAAATGTTGTTTTCATGGCTTTAGAATTTTTTATGGTTATTAATTTACTATATTAATCTTCATGACTTTGGACTCTTTTTTCCTGTCAGCACCCGTATAAAGATATTCAAGGAAGTACATTCCCACTGCATAATCACGGATATCAATATTTTCGGTGTTCAAGCCCGTGCCGATTTCCATCTGCCTTGAAAATGTCTTTTGTCCCAGTATATCATAAAGTTGAATCTGCGCGAGACCTTTTTCCTTTGAATTCATAGTAATGTAAAATTTACCATCGGACGGGTTGGGATAAATGGAAATATTTCCATCTGTTTGTTGTTCTTCTTTCACAGAAGCATACCATTCTCCGGGTTGCTGGAATCCCTGGGTCAGGTAATTTCCCATGGAAGAAAAGGTTTGTACCATCGTCATTTCAGCCACTGTTGAAGAAAGCGAACCAGCTGCAGAAGAAAAATAGCCGCCGGAAGAAGATACCACAAACGGTGTCAGCGATTGGGCAAATAATGTACTACCCGCAAAAACACCTAAAACTAAAAATAGAATAATTTTGTTTTTCATGGTTTGGAATTTAATTAGGACAAATATAGTAAATATTTTATCAAAATGCAAAGGTTTTAACAAACTATATTACCGCATAAATCGATTTCGCTCCTTTAGTATTCAATTACCATTTTTATTGATTATTAATTATTTAATTTTCTTTTCAACCCGATATTTCTAAAAAAATATAGCTCTGAAATTTTAGTCTCAGAGCTATATATCAGTCATTGTATTGTTGTTAATTATTAATCAAAAGTACTGAAACATAGCCATATTCATTATTAGTCCAGTTAAGTGCAGTTGATACTCTCACAGCAACTCCAAAATCATAGGTTCCGGGTGCAAGTCCTGTAATTACCGCCGTGGTAGTAAAGCATGAACGTGTATTTGCCGGGCACGAGTAATTGTATGAACCGCCACCATATACAATAGGGGTTGCTGATCCGCTAGCAGCATAGGCCGGCCAAATATCCAGGTCGGTAGCGGCGCTGGCTCCGGCACCCATAACAACATTTGCAACCACATGAACTTTCTGTGTTGTAGACGTTATGGTCAGGGTTACTTTGGGGCCCGACCATGTAATGACATCCAGTGTGGTTGGTTGTGAATAATAAGCTAAGTTACTCTGAGCCGCAGCAATCGTACCCGGGAGTCCGGTAGTTGCCTGCCAGGTGGCATTACCCGTAGCGTCGGAAGTAAGTACTTTGCTTGCACCCGGCACACCGGCTCCTTCAAGTTTTACAGTGCCTGTGGTGTGTAATTGTGCCGCCGGTGCTGAGGTTCCGATACCAATATTTCCGTTATTTTTTATTCTCATTCGTTCAGCAATATCCATATTGTTCATTCGGGTATAAAAAGCCATATCCGACGACCAATTACCCGATGTGGTTCCTGTGGCAACAATAGAACTTAATTGGGGAGATCCTGCAACAGCATATGAATGTAGCAGAAAGCCGCCATACGTGGCGTATGTGGCCGGATCAAATGCTACAGAACCTGCTTTAAGTCCTATCGTCCCATTGTCTACTTCAAATTTGGTGCCCGGGGTCGTAGTTCCAATACCCACATTGGTTCCATCATTAAACAAGACACTGTTTGCAATCCAGTTGGTGCCATCATGCCTTAAAGTCTGCCCCGAGGTTCCAACAGGTAACAGGGCAGCCATGCTCTGCCATACTGCATCGCCGGCCGTATTTGTGGCTGTGAGTACTTTGTTTGCATCAGGAGTGCCGCCAGCAATAGTAACAGTACCGGTAACCTTGGCATTCCCATAAAAATAACCTGCCCAGATTGTATTAAGATCATCTTTAAAAGTTAAAGCCCCAAACGTTGATGCCGTTGAATTAGCACCAATGACCCCGGCTGAATTAGCATAATCCAGGTAATTATATCCCCCGACGCCTGCCGTAAAGTTGTTTCCATAAAATGAATACCCTTTGATCGCGGCATCAACACCAGACCGTGCCCATGAAGTACCTCCACTGGCAGGAGTACCAGAGACTCCGTACCGATACGCATAAATCGTCGAAGAATCCGGCCCAAAGTTTCCGGATGGACGATAAACATAAAGTTTTTTTCCTACCTGAGGCGCTGCATTGATGCCGATATTTGCACCGTTATTAGTAAGGATACTGTTTGCCACCCAATCGGTGCCATTATGCCTGAGGGTTTGCATATTTGAGCCTGCAACCATTACTCCGGTAGCTCCTGTCGGGCCAATGGGGCCTGCGGGGCCAATGGGGCCTGTAGCGCCAATAGGGCCTGTAGCGCCAATAGGGCCTGTAGGGCCTGTAGCACCAAGTACATTAGCCTGGTTGGCATAAAGAGCATAAGGAACGCTTAACAATTGCGGTGCACCCACACTGTTGTATCCCGATCCCGTATTAACCTCAATCTGAAGGTATTTGGCGCCGGTGCCCCAGGTAATGGTCGCAAAAGTTCCGGAAACCACTGTGCCACCGCCAACGGCCACATTAACCAGTCCGAAATTGTTGGTGGTAACGGCATGTGTCTCCTGATACAACACCGCTCCCGTGGCACTGATGTCGTGTATGGTCATTCGTAAGGTCACAGCTTGATTGGCAATGATATTACCCGATAGGTCGCGGCATACCGCCTGATAATTAAATTTCTGCGGCGCCTGCCCGTAGCTTATACTGACTGAAATAACAGCCAGCATGCAAGCTGTTGCTAAATAACGTAATGTTCTTTTCATAATATAATATTTTAATGGTTATTGATTGATTTTAATTATCTTAAATGTCTTAAGCGCCTTATGCTGATAAAGCAGGCGTACAAAATAATTTCCTGTAGCATACCCGTCGAAATCGAGCATCAACGTCAGGGATGTGTTGCCGGCTGATTTCCGGCTGGACTCAACAAGCAATTGCCCCATCATATCAAAAAGCTGGATTACATAAGTCCCTTGCCCTGGCTTATCGTTCACGATGAACAAATGCTCCGCTACCGGATTGGGATAAAAAGACCACTCCGCAGAATTATCAATTGTTTCAGGCAGGGAAGTCATGATAAAAAAAGGCTGCTGAAACCCCTGTGTCAGGATTATTGAAGCGCCGGAAGCTGTAGTAATAATGGGTTCACCAATGGTATAGTCCATCTCAAAATTGTTACTATTATCGAGATAGATACCACCGGCCCCTGAAACAACCCAGCGTTCCATGGACTGTGCTATTAACGATGCGGACAGCATCGTTAATAGTGCAAAAAATAATAATTTTCTCATACACGTACTTTGTTTTAAATTTTCAGTAAATATAATATATTTTAAGTTAATTTTCAAGTATTTTAACATTTTTTATGCAAAGAAGTGCGAATCATTCTCACACCAATAACAACCCAGAGCATAAGTGTCCCATTTAAATTTCCGGGGCAATAAATAAGAATCACTGTTCGAGGAAAAAATGTTGTGAATTCCCCTTACAAATTCATTTTTTCATTTATTATTAAAATCCGTATTGACAGCCAATTGAAGGTATATATGGATAATATATTTTAAAAAACCCGGGTTTATTTTTCGTAAATTTTATTTTATAACGATAACCCATACAAATGATTAGCGTTTGTCATGTATGCCAATCAGCGATTCCGGCTGTTGTAACAGTATATTATGTTTGCTTGTTTTCGGTCACGCTGATGTATATTTGCAGATATTTTCATTCCTGAAATACCATAGTCAAAAGCAACAATGAAAAGGACAACCAATGATCTGGCCGGCGAGAGCCTCTGGCATTTGTTAATAATGTATTCGGTTCCGGCGATTATTGCTACTGCTGCTGCTTCAATATATAATATCATCGACAGAATCTTTATAGGACAAGGTGTAGGGCCGCTGGCCATCTCAGGATTAGCGCTCACATTTCCACTGATGAACATTACTGCGGCTTTTGGAGCCATGGTTGGTGTCGGCTCCAGTTCCATGCTGTCGATCAGGCTCGGACAGCACGACAGAAAGGGCGCCACACAGATACTTGGAAATGCCGTTATGCTGAATATCATCCTGGGAACCTCTGTAGCCCTGATCCTATATATTTTCCTCGAACCGATACTTTATGCCATGGGAGGCAGCCATCAAACTATTCCTTACGCAAAAGAATTCATGCAGGTTTTATTGATCGGTAATATTTTTACACATGTTTACTATGGGCTAAACAACATCATCCGCGCTTCGGGATACCCCGGCAAAGCAATGGTTATCACCCTCATATCCGTGGCTGTTAACCTGGTACTTGCCCCTCTTTTCATTTTTGTCTTCCGCTGGGGTATCAAAGGGGCCGCCCTGGCCACCGTGATAGCACAGTTTACAGGGGCAGGGATTGCCGCGCTGCACTTTATGAAAAGCAGCAGTTTTGTGCACTTTCTTCCCGGTTACATGAAACTAAAGAAGATCATCATCAAAGATATCATAGCCATCGGCATGTCACAGTTTCTCATGCTTATATGTGCCAGCGTCGTGGTGTCCATCCTGAACCTGGGACTCCGCAAGCATGGCGGGGACTTTGCTATTGGCGCTTATGGGATCATCAACAGCATCATGAACCTCATTGCTATGGTAGTTTTGGGATTATGCCAGGGTATGCAGCCCATTGCCGGGTACAATTTCGGCGCACGGCAAATGACACGTGTCATAAAAGTTTTCCGGCTTACCATCATGGCAGGAACCATAGTCACATGCACTGGCTTTCTGCTTGTTGAACTATTCCCACACTTTATCAGTTCAGCTTTCACGAATGATGCCCGTCTGATACAGCTATCTGCCACAGGGCTGAGAATTTGTTTTGCAGTATTCCCTATTGTCGGATTTCAGATCGTAACATCAAGTTTTTTCCAATCTATAAGCAAAGCTAAAATTTCCATTTTCCTGTCGCTGACACGACAGGTTCTTTTTCTTATTCCAATGTTGCTTATCCTTCCATATTTCTGGCAATTGAATGGCGTTTGGATGGCCATTCCCGCGGCAGATTTTACCTCTTCATTGTTGACTTTTATTGTAATGAGGCAGCAGTTGAAAAAACTAAAAGAGATCGCTGTTGTCAAATAAAATGTATCACAACTCTTTATTTCATAACCCGAGTTCGGGTTAAGAACATATTATCTTAATCTGTTAGGATTTAAATATCAATAGAAAACAAATAACAGAAACATTTATTCTCCGTCAGGAGATTAACATTGAATATAGTTTATGTCCTACGGACAAAATATTCTGCACATTTTTGATTTTCTATTGATATTAATTGCCTACGGCAAATAATATCAATTTAATAATGTGTGTTTTGACAAAACAAAAATGATTTATATATCCCGAACTCAGGTTTCATAATAACTTAATGATGTAATCAACATCGGACAACATCCAATTCTAATGAAATTGTCGGGACAAGAACATGGGGATGTAGGAAACGCCATAGCAAATACAAATAAGTCAAAAGGGTTTTGATACCACAAAACCAGTATATTTGTAAAATGCTTTTGCCGGACAATAAAGCTTAAAAATTATGTATTAATTATAAAACATAAGTCAACCCGCCTCTGATAGATGGGTTTTGCTGAGGCGAATTAGCGCCGATGTCAATATCAAGAAAAGGATCGTAAAGCAACATGGTTTTGACCCAGAGGTTCCCGCTTATTTGATGCTCGTACCCAATGCCTATAGGGCAACCCATTACCCATATACCTTTTTTGTAAATATCGCCAATACTGTTTTGCAAATAGCCTGAATTGGTAATATGAAATTCAAGATGGCCAAAAATTCCTTTCCAGACGGAATATTCGGCGAAAATAGCACCCCCGTATGAAAACTGGCCGGCCATACCTACCGTTGAAGTTGCCTGATACTGTATAATCGGCGATACGCCCACACTGAAATTTTTATAACGGTAACCCGCTATCGGTGCAATATTCAGGTTTAATCCTCCTAAAATGCCAATATTCATATCGCCGCCCGTAAAAAACTGCGCTTGTGCGCGATAGGTAAACAAGGGCACACAGAATATTGCTATAAATAATGCAAGACTTAATTTTCTAAATAAATTTTTCATAATGATCGGGTTTTAAGATTTAGCGAGGCATCAAAAATAATACCTTTTTTTACAAATCACAATCTTTAATTTTATTGCGTCTGCATCCAGGGAAATTCAAAAATACCTTAAATTCGCAAGTCACGGGGTGAAAATTGATTGTCAGGCCTTTCTTATAATTTAAGTTTATAAGTCACCCCATGACCATCAATTGATTAACGAATTCTTGCAAAAATAAGGTAATAAAAAAACCGCTTCAGCAGCGGTTTTTCTTCACGAACAAATTTATTTTGTCATTAAAATTTTTATCGTCTGCCGTGCCTTACCTGTATTCATGGTCACAAAATAAACCCCGGATTTCAGCTTGTCCAATGACGATAAGGACAGGCTGTAGCATCCTGCCGGCTGATTTTGGTCAAGCAAAACATCCACAAGCTTTCCGGACATGTCATACATCGTTATGGTAACATCGGTAAGTTCGCTTAGGGAATAGCTGAGTTTACTGCTGGCATTGACCGGGTTTGGTGAGATGCTGAACAAATTGGTTGATTCAGTTTCGGAAATACCGGCGTTTGATGGCATCCAATGCAGTGCCATGGCTGAATAATTACCCGAATTGGCCGGTGTCAGCGTTTGTTCGGCAGGCCCTTTGGTGAACTCGACATAAATAGCCGTTCCATTGGTATTTGACGACGTCATCTGCATCCAGACATAGTAGGTACCATCGGGGACTACAGTTCCGCTGACATTGGTGGCATTCCATGTAAATGAAAGCGTTTCGGAAGATATGTTACGGGTGGCGCCTGTTGTAGCATCTACCACGTTTCTGGCGGATGCGGAAACCCATTTATTCAGATATGACGAGTAATTAGGGTTGGTAAGTCTTGTATAGGCGATTTTAGTTTTGATAAAATCTGTGGAGGTATTCGTGGCACTGCTGTTTTGTATCCACATGGCCACCAAATGTTTCGGGCTGTATTGACCACCCGGCGCAGCTGTAGTTACCGTAAAAGTCAACGTACCGGCAGTTTGAGCCATAGTCAGAAAAGGGAACAATAAAAACATGAAAAAGCAAAAGGGCAATTTGTAAAATTTTGATTTCATATATGATTATTTTTTTAATGAACGTACATAATTAACCACATTCCAGCGGTCGGTCTCATCGGGGATCTTCTTCTCGAAGTTTGGTGCTTCATCCCTCCCAATAATAGCTTTAAAATAAATTTCCCCGTCCTGGGCGGCCTGCACCCCTGAAGAGGAAAGGTCGGTCATGTGGGTCTTAAGCGTTTTTGCTTTTACGCCATCGCCCTTGCCTGTGGATCCATGACATGATTTGCAATGCAAATCATACAGGCGTTTACCGGCAGTAATACTTGTTGAAGATGATTTGACCGGGTTTTTCAGTGCTTTGTACTTTGCAGGAATGGACCAGGGCTTCTGCTGGAAAGATGCGGAGATCAGGATCACCGCTATAGCCAGAGCTACCAGGTTAAACACAATAAATTTAACTTTCATAAGGGTTGCTTTTAGAAAAGTTTTTGAAAAAGAAATTTTTTAATATTTATAATCCGGTAATTTTTTACAAAAATACTACAAAATACATTTCATACATATAACACTGAAAAAAAACGGCACGTAGATCGTTAGGCGGTTTATTTTCGTCCTCTGCTTTCAGAAAAAGGGATCAGCCACCTGAAAATAACAAAGAGCACCCCGATCAGCAGCAGTGCCGTTGCTGACAACAGGATGATGTTCAGTTCAGGATTTTTTTTCAAAACCTTTACAATTTTGCTATCGCGCGAAACATTTTTCAGAAACCTGCTTTTACGTTTGCCTGACACGGGCCTGTTTTTATAAAGGGTTTTCAGGAGCAGCGTATTTTCGGTGTGGCATGCCTCACAGTTCCTGACTGCATCAAATTTATTTACTATCTGGTGCGAAACAAGCAATTGATCATCCACTTTCGCATGACAATCAATACAACGGACACCGGTGAGGTGTCTGGATGATTCGGGCAGCCAAAGGTGTGCTACTGACATATCGGGGATGGCCTTGCCTGAAATATTTGTTGTGGTATCTGTTCCGCTTTTATCATGGCACTTCAGGCACATGTTATTGTCGTATTCAACGATCCGCCTTATATCTACTGTTGAATCCCTCACATATTGCAAGTCATAATGAGCGTCGTGGCAACTCCAGCAATTAAAATCCATTCCAATGGCCTTATAATGATCACCAGCCATAAAAGCCGTGTCGATATCTTCAAAGTGGTATTTTTCATAGTTTTCGTCGCCACCGTGACAATCAAGGCAGTTGGACATGGGTAACGATTTCAGTTCGGGGTTGTGAGGCTGTACATTATATTCATCGGAATGGCAGTCGGTACATCTGAAATCCCAGTGAGTCGAATGATAATAACGCACTGTGTCAATAATATTTCCGGGGTGCATGAACCCCGAAATTTTCTTTGTGGAGTCTTCCGGGTTGGTCATTTCATAGCGTCCGCCGGTATGGCATTTCAGGCACCGGGCATTATCGGATTTGGATGTGTATGTTTTTAACGGCACAACATGTCCCGCTTTTATGGCATCGTAATTCCAGGTGATCCAAAGAATAATAATGGCAAAAATCACCATGATGACGATACTTAACAAGTTTCCCGCCCGGTGTTTTCTGCGTCTATCCTTCACAAAATTCTGTTTCTGTATTAATTCAGCCGAACCAGGATGTTGAATCCGATCATCAGCCCTTTGAGTTTTGTAAAATCAAACTGGTTGTAACTGAAGTTATGCTGCGGGTTCAAGGCCCGGTATGAGGAAGCAAAGACCTGGAAGACATGAGTGGAAGTACCAATTTCAAGGCCAAGAACAAGATTGGGCTTAGGTTTTAGCTGATATGCGGAAGCTTTTTTCAGAAAAAATCCCTGATCATATTCAATAATTACCGACATGCCGCGGTAAAAATTGATGCGGGCGCCGGCTGAAACACCAAGAATATCATTCTGTGTCACTCCGGGATAGGATGTTCTGATGATGGAATTTGCCGAATCGGACACGTTAATGATGGTATCGGTCAGTTTTACACTTTCCACTTTGTTAAAATGACTGTAACTTGCGGCAATTTCGAGAGAAAAAATATCATGGAACTTACGTGCAGCAATCAGTTGGGCATGGTAAGAAAGTTTATCAATAAATTTATATCCGACGCCAAAATATCTTTTTGAACGAGCACTCAGCGTCGTATTCCCGTAAAAGGCAAGCGATAAAGGGATCTTGCCGCTACGGTTTTGTTCGAGCAAATTAGCTTTGACAAAAAGTTCCTGGTATCTATGGTCTTTTTCTGTGCCAAACCCTACCATTAGCCGGTCCAGGATTGAATAAGTCAGTGCAAGGCGAATATTGGAAGCGCCATAGATACCGAAAAGATCGTGTATGCCGTTGTCGAGGTTTGAAAAACGGTGCTGAATATATAGCTCAAAGCTTCCTTTTGCCGGAATTGAGCCGGTGGGTAAATCAGCGAGCATCGAACATGCCCAAGGATCGCGTACAGGTTTTTTACCTTCAGCTTTTTGCAGCGCAACAGTATCCTCCATTTCTGCATTGTTTTGAGGAATGCTATCGGTGTTCTGTGCCATTACCATTGACGAAAATAACCATGCCATGAGAAGTATAGTATGACGAAAAAATCCAATTTTATAAGTTATCTTCATAATATTTAAAAATCAGGCTCTTAATCAATTATTTTTTGCACCTTGTTGTATCCAGGCAAGGATTTTTTCCTGTTCTGCCTGATTTGCAACCCCATAATGGGAACTGGTAGACTCCGACAGGTAGGTATAAAGCAAGCTGGAAGCAGGGGTTGCCAGGTTGATATACTGTCCGGGTATAGCAGTCAGGTTGTTGTATGCATTGGCTGGTGTCAGGTCAGGAGATGTGGCTCCCGGCGCATGACAGCTTACACAACTGGTATTGAAAATTGGAATAATATCCGCGGAAAAGCGCACGGAATCCATGGGGGCTGAGGGATTATAAGGGATGTCGCCCGAACCCAGGTCAATACTGGCTTTCTCACAACCGGTAGAAATTGCCAATAAGAAACCGAACAGGGCTATGAAAACACAGGCCTTCTTTTTCAGCATATTCAGTCGAAGGTTTCGGGAACTAACCGCTAAAGATGATTTCATGTTAATGATTAGTTTTAAAAAATAAAGAGCAAAGGTAATTTAAAAACAGGTGTTCAGGTACAAAAAAATTTAATATTTTTGAAGTCTGAAAATTCAGGTATGTGTCAACAAAAAGACGTAAGAAAATTCGGAGTATTCCCATGGAAATACGGTGAAAGTTTCCTTGTTTCTTTTATTCTTGTTTTCATTGGTTTTCTTATCGAATTTGCCACGGGAGGCAAAGGAATATCCATGCCGGGATGGCCAGCCAATTTGCTGATATTGTTACTGTTCATTGCTTATGTCATCATTTTTCACTTTCTCGTAAAACATCCCGTAAAAAGGTGGTTATCAAGTGTTCATGCTGCAATATCTGCCATCAGCGTATTTTCTTTTCTTGTGTTGCTGATGGGTTTTATCCCACAGGGCAGAACTAGTGGTACTAGTTTCCTGTCCGGACTCGGGCTGACACACATTGTACTAAGCTGGCCCTACCTGCTGAGCAGTTTGTACCTGTTATTTGTTCTCAGTTTTACTGTCATCAGAAGATTGTTGCCATTTTCAGTCAAGAATGTTGCCTTTACGCTAAACCATCTCGGGCTGTGGATAGTGGTCGTGGCCGGTTCGCTCGGCGCCTCTGATTCTATGCAGCTAAATATGATGCTCAGCAAAGACAAAATTACTATTCCAGCCTATAACGACCGGGGGCAGGCCTTTGACCTGGGCTTTGGCATAAAGCTCCTGAATTTCAGCATTGATGAATATCCCCCTACCTTAGGACTGATAGACACCCAAAGCGGAGAACTAGTATTTCATAAAGCGAATCTTCCGGAAGCCATCAAAGGCAATAAGGCTAAGATGGGAAACTGGACTGTTGAAGTTAAGGAGTATATTGAAAATGCCCAAAAAGATGATTCAGCAAGGTTCATGCCTTCGGCAACACCCGGAGCGCCCTCAGCTTACATTTCAGCCAAAAATTTACAGAGCAATAAAATCGTGGGTGGTTGGGTGACCTCGGGCAGCCCCTTTGTTTACCGCAAAGACCTTGTGCTTTCTGATGGCCAGGCTATTGCTATGACCATGCGCAAACCCAAAAAATACATCTCCGAAATCAGGGCCTATTACGATATGAACAAATACGAGGATTTTACGGTTGAAGTGAATAAGCCCGTGAAGTTCAAAGGCTGGACGATCTATCAGAGCGGATACGACGAACAAATGGGCAAATGGTCAACGACCAGTATTATTCAACTCGTCAGAGACCCATGGCTCCCGGCGGTGTACACAGGGATATTTATGATACTTGCCGGCGCCTTGTTTATGTTCTGGACCGGCAGAGCGAAAAATCAGCAATAAAAACAATAATATGACCTGGACAGATTTTCCGATTTTTGTATTTCTTTGTTGCGGGCTTTGGCTGGCGGGTATCTTGTTGCTGTTTCCAAAGAAAAAGATCGCTGAAAAACTTTCACACCTGCTGATAATTGCAGGGGCGGTGTTGCTTGCCGTTTTCATCGCAGGGCTGTGGATCAGCCTCGAGCGCCCTGTGTTCAGGACTTTAGGAGAGACACGTCTATGGTATGCTATGTTTCTGTCATTAATAGGTTTGGTCATCTATTACAAGTGGAGGTATAAATGGCTTTTGGCGTATTGTATACTGATGTCAGTGGTTTTTCTTATCATCACATTTTTTCATCCTGATACGTTCGACAAGACGCTGATGCCCGCGCTGCAAAGCCCGTGGTTCATACCTCACGTCATTGTTTATATGATCAGCTATGCTTTTCTGGCTGCTTCCTCGCTTACCGGCATCAAAGGCCTTTATCTTTCCTACAAAATGAAGCCCATAGTAGAAACGCTACGACTTGCCGATAACATCGTTTACATCGGGTTTGCGTTCCTGACTATTGGCATGCTGCTGGGCGCCTTATGGGCAAAAGTAGCCTGGGGACACTACTGGACCTGGGACCCCAAAGAAACGTGGGCGCTGCTTACGTGGCTTGTCTATTTGCTCTATATTCATTTCAGGATCAATAAAAGCAGCAACATAAAGCTTGCACTCTGGATACTTGCACTTTCATTTTTTGTCATGCTCATTTGCTGGTTCGGAATAAATTATCTGCCATCGGCGCAGGACAGCGTTCATGTGTATTCTTCTTAGAAATTGCTGATTTTTTTCAGAATATGAACTATGTGGTATGCCGTAAATTATTATGGTTTCCTTTAGTGATGTTATAAATGCCATTTTTAATTCGGCTTTTATCTATTTGTTAAACAGATAAATATTTTAAAATAAATTTATTTAGTAAAACTTTCAAAATAACTTCCTCAAATTTACGGATAAATTCGATAATTTAGCTCAGGTATTTGGGGATGATACGTTATCCTTTTTTTGTCAATATCCTCTTTCTTCACATTGATGCCTGTTTTGTATTCTTTAAGATTGAGCCTGACCGCTACTGAAAGCCCTGTTTTCGTTGATGTATTTTCTATAGTCTTCTTAATCGTTTCGTAATCTGAAAAAATAACACCTTCCATTGCCCGGTGAACATGGCTGAACAGCCGATGTTCAATAGGATTCCATTTCGAGCAATAGG
>Ga0209098_1003002_pt1 | contig 14431 bp, 9 predicted proteins | sample AD_JPNHW1_MetaG_FD_184429 | JGI IMG/M metagenome (GOLD analysis project Ga0209098, IMG submission 184429) | Active sludge microbial communities of municipal wastewater-treating anaerobic digesters from Japan - AD_JPNHW1_MetaG (SPAdes) (version 2) | ecosystem: Engineered > Bioreactor > Anaerobic >... | reverse complement strand
GCCCGTGTTCCGGTCGTAGCTCCCGTCGCCCCCGCTCGCCCACGTGTGCCCGTTCGTCACCGTGAAGCCGATCAGCTTGCCCGCCGTCATGTACACGCACCGTACCGCGTCCGGTCCCCGCGGACCCTGGCCCACGATCGCCGTGACCTCCGGCCCGTTCACGCTGCGCACCTCGACGTCCTTGGCGATCACCACGCGGTTCAACAGCCCGTACCCCGGCGTCGCCCGCGTCCCCGTCGCGTACGTCCCGTTCGTCACCCATACCACGTCGCCCGCCACCGCCGCGTCCACGCCGGCTTGGATCGTCTGCTTGGCCGTCGCCCACGCTGATCCGTCGTTGCCGTCGTTGCCGTCGGAAGCGCTGACATATACCGTTCCCGCCAGTGCGGAACCGATCGACCACGTCCCCCAGGCAAATGCCCACAACCATCTTTTGCACGTGTTCATGACAACCTCATTTCCTGATCGCGCGACCATCGATCATTGACCGCCGTTTGTTGTCTATGCTTATTCATTCGCCGACACAAGCAAGAAATGCGATCATATGGTGATCGTTTGCCAACAGGCGGCAGCGCGCTTCCCATTCGTTCCCGCTCCGTTGCGAAGCCATGCGGACCGGCGGCGCGGCGTCCGCGGCGCCGCCGCATCTCCATGCGCAGGCGCGCGTTGAACGATCGCCCGCGCCGACGCTTCGCGGTCTGCCGGCCACCGCGCATCTTTGGGGTTTTCAATTCGCCGCCCGCTGGATTATGATTTTCGCGGATATGAAATTGCATCAACCGGAAACCACCCTGGGCGGACCGAGTCCGTTCGCGCGCATTCTCGTCACGGGCAGCACGGGCTTTTTGGGCCACCACGTCATGCCGCGCCTGCGCGCGGCGTTCCCCGACGCCGAACTGATCGGCCTTGGCCGCCGCGACTTCGATCTGTTGGAACCCGGCGCCCCCGCCGCGATGCTGCGCCAGATTCGACCCGATTGCGTCGTCCACATGGCGGCCAAATCGGGCGGCATCATCACCAACATCAAGCGCCCCGCCGATTTCTTCTACGACAACCTGGCGATGAACCTCCACGTCTTCCACAAATCCTGGAAGGCCGGCGTGAAGAAATTCGTCACGTTCATGGGCGGCTGCTCGTACCCCTCGCACGCGCAATCGCCGATCGGCGAAGACCAGATGTGGAACGGCTACCCCCAGATCGAAAGCGCCGGCTATTCCGTCGCCAAGAAAATGCTCCTCACCCAATCGTGGGCCTACCGCGTCCAGCACGGCTTCCATTCCATCGTGCTGATTCCCGGCAACGTCTACGGCGAGTGGGACAACTTCAATCTCGAGGAAGCCCACGTCATTCCCGCGCTGGTCCGGAAATACGTCGAAGCGCAGGACCGCGGGGACAAAACGATCACGGCGTTCGGCTCCGGCCGGCCCACCCGCGATTTCGTCTATGCCGGCGACGTCGCGGCCACCGTTCCCTGGTTCATCCGGCACTACGACTCCAGCGAGCCCGTCAACGTCTCGGCGGGCCGCCGCATTTCCATCCGCGAACTGGCCGAGACCGTCAAGAAGACCACCGGATTCGCCGGCGAAATCGTCTGGGACGCCACGAAACCGGACGGACAGATCGACAAGATTTTCGACGTGGCCCGCCTGCACGCGCTGGGCCTTTCCTGCGACACCTCGCTGGAAGACGGCCTGCGCCGCACCGTCCAATGGTTCTTGCAGGCGCGCCAGGAAGGGACCGTCCGGCTTTAACGTGAAAACCTGCCTCGTCGTCGGCGCCCAAGGATTCATCGGTTCGGCCATCGCGGCCGAAGCCGCGGCGCGCGGCTACGCGCTGACCGCCGTGGATCTGGACAACTACGCCGAATGCCGCGGGACGGAAGCCGATCTGCTCATCAACGCCGCCGGCAATTCCCGCAAGTTCATCGATGATCAGGATCCCGTGCGCGGCTTCGAACTGTCCGTCGCCTCCGTCATGAACGTGCTCCGCGATTTCCGGTGCGGCCTGTGCGTGCAGCTGTCCTCCGGCGCGATCTATCCGCGCGAAGACGATCCGCGGTTCAACGCCGAGGACGCCCCGCTGCCGCCCGCCGAAATGTCCCGCTACGGCTTCCACAAATGGCTGGCCGAGCAACTCGTGCGGCACTATGCCCCGCGCCATCTCATTCTGCGCATGGGCGGCTTCGTCGGCCCCCGCCTCCGGAAAAACGCCGTTTACGACCTGCTCGCCGGCCGGCCCCTGTTCGTCCACCCCGATTCGGAATTCCAGTACATGGACACGCGCGATCTGGCGCGCGCGGTCTTCGATCTGGCCGAACGGCCGGACGTGCCCCCTTCCCCGCTGAACGTTTCGGCGCGGGGCGTCGCCTCCGTGCGCCAAATCGCCGAATGGGCCGGCGTTTCCTTGCCGCCGGACGCCGACCGCCAGCCCCGGACGCGCGCGGAATTGAACGTCGATCGGGCCGGGCAACTTCTGCCGTTGCCCGACACGGCCACCACCCTCCGGAAATTCATCCGGGAAGTCCAAAGCGGAGCCTTGACCCTGCCATGATCATTTCGCGCACCCCGTTCCGGATCAGTTTCTTCGGCGGCGGCACCGATTTTCCGGGCTTCTTCCGGCAAGAGGGCGGCGCCGTCCTCGCCGCCACCATCGACCAGTACTGCTATCTGTCCGTCCACCGGCTGGCGCCGCTGTTCAAGCACCGCTTCCGCGCCAGCTATTCGCGCACGGAATCCGTCCTGCGTCCCGACGAGTTCCAGCATCCGCTGATCCGCGAAACCTTGCGGCTGCTCGACCAGCGGGAGGGCATCGAAATCGCCCACACCGCCGATCTGCCCGGGCAAACCGGCCTCGGCTCGTCGTCCGCCTTCACCGTCGGCCTGCTCAACGCCGTGCAGGCGTTCAACGGCCACCTCCGGACGCCCGCGGAACTCGCCCGCCAAGCCATCGAGATCGAGCGCGAGCGCGTCGGCGACGCCGGCGGCTGGCAGGACCAGTACGAAGCGGCCTACGGCGGTTTCCGCCGGTTCGACTTCGCGCCGGACGACTCCGTGCGCGTGCGCGACGTCGCCCTTTCCGACGCCCGCCTGCACGCGCTGGAACAGAGCCTGATGCTTTTCTACATGGGATCCGAAAGCTCCGCCGCCGCCGTCCTGCGGGACCAAGAACGCCGCGCCGACGAAAACAAAGCCGCGCTGCGCACCCTGCGCCAAATGGTGAACCAAGCCGAAGATCTCCTGACCGGTGCGCGGCCGCTCGCGGATTTCGGCGATCTGCTGCACGAAGCGTGGCAGCTCAAGCGGTCGCTTTCCGCCGGCATCAGCACCCCGGCGATCGACCAAGCCTACGAAACGGCGCGCGCCGCCGGCGCGCGCGGCGGCAAGTTGCTCGGCGCGGGCGGCCGCGGCTTCCTGTGCCTCTTCGCCGAACCGGAAAAACAAGCCGCCGTTCGCGCCGCGCTCCGCGACCTCGCCGAGGTCCGCTTCCGCTTCGGCAGCGAGGGCAGCCGCATCATTTTCAAGAGCCCCGAGTAGCTCCCGGGGAACCGGCGCCGGCCACCGGCAGCGCGGCGAGCATCCACGCGACGGTATGCTCCAAAACGACGGCGGGCGCGAATTCGGCCAAGGCCTTTTGCCGGCCGGCGGCGCCCATTTCCGCCCGGCGACGCGGATCCGCGCAGAGTTCGGCGAGCTTGGCGAGAAACTCCTCCCCGTCGTTGGGATCGAACAACGTTCCTTCCCGGCCTTCGGCCACGATTTCGCAGATGCCGCGCAGCCGCGCCGCCAGCACGGGCAAACCGCACATCAGACAATGCACCAGCGTCCCCGTGACATGGAAATGGTCCGAAAATTGCCCGATCCGCATGACCAGCCCGACGTCGCCCGCCCGCAAATGCTCGGCCACCAGCCGGCTGGAAGGCAGCCAACCCGTGAAAACCACTCGGGATTCCAATCCGTTCTCGCGAACCGTCTGCTCCAACCCGGCGCGTTCGTCGCCGTCGCCCACCACCAGGAACCGCAGGCGCGGGTTGGCTTTCATCGCCGGCACGAGCCAAGCCAGCACCCGGCCGATCCCCTTGTTGGGGTGCAAAATGCCGTGATGCACCAACACGACGTCGTCCGGCCCGAATCCCAGCTTTCGGCGCAGCTCGTCCGCGCGGCCCGGCGTGAACACGTCCGTGGAAAACGTGTCCCGGATCATGCAGATCTTCGCCGCGTCCACGCCGGCTTCCTGCAAGTAGCGCTTCATCGATTCCGTGCGCGTGACGATCGCCACCGCTTTCTTCCAACTGCGGCGCTCGAACGCGAGGCTCCATTTCGCCACGGGACGCAGCCACGGCAGGACTTCCCCATAGACTTCCAGGAAGAAATCGACCACGGTCAACATGGTGGGTCGCCCCGAGAAAAGCTGCACGATCCACCCCAGCAAGGGCAGGCTCTCGTCGATCCAGATGAGGTCGGCCTTCCACGCCCGACAGCGCAGGGCCAGCCACGGCAGGCATGCGTACCACCAGACGGTCTTCCAGAACTTGTCGCCGGCGCGGGACCGGTCCACCGAAAACGGCAGGACGTGCATCCGCACGCCGGGCACCGAGAAACCGCCGCAGCGCGGCCCGCCGTAGATCACCTCGTGGTCCTGCGCCAGGCGCGCCAGCAGGTCGGGAATGATCCGGTGCAATTCCGCGTGGGCCCGCAGGCCGTAACGGTGCAGCAGGACGATCGTGCGACGAGGCGCGGCGGTCATGACACGGGGCGGCGCCGGCGGGCGGCGGCGGCCGCGGAATGGTTGCGCAAGGCATGCACGTAGGCCTGCATGGCGTCGCGAAGGTTGCGCGTCTTCCGGAATTCCCGAAGGAACGCCCGCACCATGCACGGCCGCACCGAGGCCAGGACGTTCAGCAGCACCGTCGGCGAAAGATAGCCGCGGAGATTGCGGAACGACATCATCTGGAAATACTCGCGCCGGATGCGGACCTGCTCCTCGAGGGTGAAGTTGATCTTGAGCACGGGGTGGTCCACCATGCCGCGGCCTTCGTAGGATGCATCCACGATCCAGTCGTTCTCGACGGCCTGCCGGTACAGCTCGGAGCCCGGATACGGGATCAGGTAGAAGAATTCGGCGAAGGACGGCTTGATGCGCCGCAGAAGGGCCTTCGTCAGTTCGACGTCTTCCCAGGTTTCCTCGGGGCAGCCGACGAGGAAGGTGCCCATCGGCGCGAGGCCGGCGGCATGACACGCGGCGAACGCCTTCTCGATCTGCTCGACGGTTTCGTCCTTGTGGACGGCCTTGAGCACCTTGGGCGAACCCGATTCCACGCCGATGTCCACCTGGACGCAGCCGGCCCGGCGCATCATCCGACCCATCTCGACGTCGAACAGGTTCACGCGGATCTGGCAGCCCCAGGTCAGCTTGTACGGCTCGTTTTCCAGCGCGGCGCAGAATTCTTTCAACCATTCGCGCTGCACGTTGAAGGTGTCGTCGAAGAAATAGACGGCGTCGATGCCGAATTCGTCGTGGAGGCGTCGGATTTCCTGCATCACGTGCCCGACCGAGCGGCGCCGGACCTTGCGCGAGAACATCAGGTGCGACGAGCAGAACGTGCAGCGGTAGGGACAGCCGCGCGAAGTCATGATCATCGGCGTGCCGGACTTGAACCACTTGCCGCGGATGCCGCCGGGCGGGCACAGGTACCGATAAAAGTCGGGCATGCAGTCGATGGCCGGCTGCGGCAAGTCGTCGAGGTTCCAGAACACCTCGGCGTCCCGGAACGGTTGACCCGGGATGAACACGCCGGGAATGCCGGCGAACGTTCCCGTGCGCACGATGTCCATCAGCGCCTTTTCGCCTTCGCCGACGACCAGGGCGTCCGGCTTGAACATTTCGAAGGTCTTGTCGGGCTCGACGGTGGGGCCCACGCCGCCCAGCACGAACTTCGCGTGCGGCAGTTTCTCGCGCAGGATATTGTGGATTTCCAGCGCGCGGAACCGCGTCTGGGTCATGAAACCAATGCCGACGAGATCGGGCTGGAACGCGACGATCTCGGCCAATTGCGCATCGTCGGGATCGGGATCGAAGATGACCGTCTGGGCTTGGTCCTGGATGCAGGCAGCCAGCATCAGCAGGCCGACGGGCGACCGCTGGCGCGACTCGATCCGCACGTTCACCAGCGCCACGCGCCGGAAAGCGGCGACCGGCCGACCCGTTTCCTTTTGCTCATTCATTCGGGGCATGATACGCCGTTCGCGCGCATTTGACCAGCGCCCGAATTCCGATCGCCGCCGCGCGCCCTTCTTTTTGCACCCGGCGCCGTTTGACATCCCCCCCGCCGCTTGGCATCCTGACCCCATGATTCCGCAAGCGGTCATCCTTCTCGGCGGCAAGGGCACGCGCCTTGCCGCGCAATTCCCCGACCGGCCCAAGTGCCTCGTACCCGTCGCCGGCCGCCCCTTCCTCGAATGGCAGTTCGACTGGCTGAAGCGCAACGGCGTCGTCCGCGTCCTGCTCGCCGCCGGCCACCTGGCCGACGTGCTGGAACGACACCTCGCCGCGCGGCCCGCCGACGAACTCGACGTCGTCCTCTCCCGCGAGCCCGCACCCCTCGGCACCGGCGGCGCCCTGAAATACGTCGAGCCGCAGCTGGTTTCCGATCCGGTGCTTGTGATCAACGGCGACTCGCTGACGCCGAAACTGGATTTTTCCACGCTGTGGAAAACCGGGCAGGGATTTTTCCACACTGTGGAAAAAAAGTTTCCACGCTGTGGAAAAATCCTGGCGACGCCCATCGAAAACGCCGGCCGCTACGGCACGGTGGAATTCGATCCCGACGGCTTCGTGACCGCCTTCCGCGAGAAGGCCGACCGCGCCGCCGGCTTCGTCAACGCGGGGCTCTACCTGCTGCCGCGGGACGTCGTCGCCGGCCTGCCCGCCGGACGGGCGGTTTCCCTCGAGACGGAAATCTTTCCGGCCCTCGCCGCGCAGCGCCGGCTCGTCGCCATCCCGATTCCCCCGCCGCTGCTCGACATGGGCACGCCCGACGGCTTGGCGGCCATGGAGGCCTTTCTCGAAGTCCGATGACCGATTTGAAAAACAGGCGCCTCGCGGCGTCCAGGAGAGCGAACATGAAAATGCGTTTGGGATGGATCGCATTGGCCGCGGCCTTGACCGGCATGGCAGCCGGCGCCGGGGAATTCTCTAAACAGGCGCTCGGGACGCCGGGCAACTGGGCCGGAACGATAGCGGGAACCGCGCTGGACGGAAAACTCTACACCGTGGAAGCCAGCGGCAAGCTCTATGCGACCGATCCGGCCGACGGCGCGTGGGTCCAAGTCGGCGGCGCCGATTTCGCCAACACCGCGTTTCTCTTCGCCGTCGGCGGGTCGCTCGTTTCCATCGAAAAGGACGGCAGCCTCTATCTCATCGATCCGGCCGACGGTTCGTGGAAACAGTCGGGGCCGACCGGCGGCTGGGCCAACACGATCGCGGGCGCGGTGCTGGACGGCACGCTCTACACCGTCGAAAGCTCCGGCACGCTGTACGCCACCGACCCGGCGGCGGGCACATGGCGCAAGGTGGGCAATCCCGATTTCGCCGCCACCCGGTTCCTTTTCGCGGCGGTCGATCGGCTCGCCTCCATCGAAAAGAGCGGCACCGTCTACCTCATCGCCCCCGCCGACGGCTCGTGGAAGCAGGTCGGCGAAACGGGCGCTTGGGCGAATACGGTGGCCGGTGCCGTCCATGGCTACGTTCTCTACACGGCGGAAAATGACGGCAATTTCTATTCCTCGCACCTGGAGCACGGAACCCGGATGCTGTCCACAGCCGGTTCAGCCGGTATCCGTTTCCTGTTCGCGATCGACGGCGTCCTTTGCGGCATCGATGCGGACGGAAATTTGTTCCGGTGGGCCGACGAAGACGCGGCCGCAGCCGCGGACGCCCCGGCGGCGGCACCCGCTCCGGCGCCTTCCACGGCGGAAGACGAGGCGCAGAACGATCCCGCCCGCGCTGGCGCGTTGACGTTCCAGTTCATGGGCCAGTGGACGGGCGACGTGGCGCCGCTGGAGCAGGATCCCGAATTCCAGAAGCAGAAGGCCGCCGCGCCGGAAATGGTGCAGCAGGTGGTCGATCTGATGCAGGGCATGAAGATGTCCGTCACCCTCGACGGCGTCGCCATGGAAGTCATGGGCGAAAAGGCCGGGCCTTTCGCCTACACCGTGGTGGCCGGCCACGACGACGTCCTCGTGATCGAGATGAATGAGGGTCCCAAGCAAGGCGTCCGGTCGCGCATCTTGTTCCGCGATCCAAAGCACCTGCAGGTGATCGAACTGACGCCCGCCGGCAAGGCGATGTTCTTCATGAAGCCATAGCAGGGAACAATCGGGATGAATCCCGATCGCCCGCACAAGGAATGGCACTCGCGCGGTTATCTGCCGCATTTCGATCACGCCGGACTGATACAAGGCATCACCTTCCGACTGGCTGACAGCCTGCCCGCCGAAAAAATCGCGCAATGGCGCACAGAGTTGGGGCTGCTTGCCGGAGCGCGGGCATCTTGCCCGCAAGCGAAGGAAACAAAAATCGGACAGGATGTCCGCGCTCCGGCAAGCAGAATCGAATATCACCGCCGCATCGAAGAATGGCTCGACCGAGGGCAAGGGACATGCCTTCTTCGAAATCCACGCCTCGCCCGAATCATTGAAGATGCTTTGCTACACTTCGACGGCGAACGTTACCGCCTGGCCGCATGGGTCGTCATGCCCAATCATGTCCATGTGCTCGTGGAAACCATGGTGGGACATCGGCTCGGCGACGTGGTCCATTCTTGGAAGTCATTCACGGCGAAAGAAATCAACCGGATCCTCGGACGCACGGGGCCCGTTTGGCAGGAAGAATATTTCGACCGGTTCATCCGCAATGGAGATCATTTGCGCGAAACCATCCGCTACATCGAAAAGAATCCCGTCGAGGTGGGATTGGTCGAACGCGCCGAGGATTGGTTGTTTGGAAGTGCCCGCCATCGAAGCGCGAGCATCTTGCCCGCCTGATCGGACATATGTTGCGGGCAGGATGCCCGCGCTCCGGCAAGGCCCGTCAGCGTTTCACCGCGAACGCGATCTTCTCGGGGTGGTCGGGATCGAAGTCGGCTTCGACCGTGGCCCCGTCGGGAATTTCGCCGGCCAGGACCTTGGAGGCGAGCTCGTCGAGCACCAGGCGCTGGATCACGCGCTTGAGCGGCCGCGCGCCGAAGGCCGGATCGTAGCCCTCGCCCGCCAGCTTTTCGGCCGCGGCGTCGGTGACTTCGAGCTGGATGTTCTTTTCGGCGAGGAAGCCGCGCACGCGCCGGATCTGGATTTCCACGATCTGGCGCAGCTGATCGATGCCCAGGCTCCGGAAAAGAATGATTTCGTCCACGCGGTTCAGGAATTCCGGCCGGAAGCTCAGGCGCAGCGCGCCGAGCACCTGCTTTTCCATTTCGTCCCACGCCGGCTGCCCGCGCTTCATCTTGGGATGCTTTTCCAGCGCCTCCTGGATGACGGAACTGCCGAGGTTGCTGGTCAGGATGATCACCACGTTCTTGAAGTCCACGGTGCGACCCTGGCCGTCGGTCAAGCGGCCGTCGTCGAGGATCTGCAGCATCACGTTGAACACGTCGGGATGCGCCTTTTCGATTTCGTCGAACAGCACCACGGAATAGGGCTTGCGGCGCACGTGCTCGGTGAGCGCGCCGCCTTCCTCGTAGCCGACGTAGCCCGGAGGCGCGCCGATCAGGCGGCTGACGGAATGCTTCTCCATGTATTCGCTCATGTCGATGCGCACCATGGCCTGCTCGTCGTCGAACAGAAATTCGGCCAAGGCGCGCGCCAGCTCGGTCTTGCCGACGCCGGTCGGGCCCAGGAAGATGAACGAGCCGATGGGCCGGTTGGGATCCTGCAAGCCCGCGCGGGAACGGCGCACGGCGCGGGATACGGCCGCGACGGCTTCGTCCTGCCCCACCACGCGTTCACGCAGGCGTTCTTCCATGTGCAGCAGCTTCTCGCGCTCGCCTTCCAGCAGCTTGCTGACGGGGATGTGCGTCCACGCGGCGACCACTTCGGCGATGTTCTCCGCCGTGACTTCCTCCTGCAGCATGCGTTGGTCCTTCTGCAGCTTGGCGAGGGCATCCTGCGCCTTCTGGATCTTCTTTTCGGCGGCGGGCAGGCGCGAATATTTGATCTCCGCGGCCTTTTCGTATTCGCCGCGCCGGGTGGCCTGTTCCTCCTCGGTGCGCAGGGCGTCCAGTTCGCCGGTGGCCTGGCGGATTTCGCCGATCAGATCCTTTTCGCGCGACCAATGGGCCTTGAGCGCGCTGCTTTCCTCGCGCTGTTCGGCGAGTTCCTTCTCCAGCGCCTTCAGGCGTTCCTTGGAGGCGGCGTCCTTTTCCTTCTTCAGGGCCTCGCGCTCGATTTCGAGCTGCATGATGCGGCGTTCGAGTTCGTCGATTTCGACCGGCATGCTGTCGATCTCCATGCGCAGGCGGCTGGCGGCCTCGTCGACGAGGTCGATGGCCTTGTCGGGCAGGAAGCGGTCGGTGATGTAGCGGTGGGACAGCTTGGCGGCCTCGACCAGCGCGCCGTCCTGGATGCGCACGCCGTGGTGCGCCTCGTAGCGCTCCTTCAGGCCGCGCAGGATGGCGACGGTGTCTGCGACGCTCGGCTCGTCCACGAGCACGGGCTGGAAACGCCGCGCGAGAGCGGGATCCTTCTCCACGTGCTTGCGGTATTCGTCCAGCGTGGTCGCGCCCACGCAGCGCAATTCGCCGCGCGCCAAGGCGGGCTTGATCATGTTGGCCGCGTCCACCGCGCCCTCGGCCTTGCCGGCGCCGACCAGCGTATGCAGTTCGTCGATGAACAGGACGATGGCGCCGGCGCTGTCCACGACTTCCTTGATGAACGCCTTGAAACGGTCCTCGAATTCGCCGCGGTACTTGGCGCCGGCGAGCATCGCGCCCAGGTCCATGGCCACCACGCGCTTGTTCTTGAGGCCCTCGGGCACGTCGCCCGCCACGATGCGCCGGGCGAGGCCTTCGGCGATGGCCGTCTTGCCGACGCCGGGCTCGCCGATCAGCACGGGGTTGTTCTTGGTCCGGCGCGACAGCACCTGCACCACGCGGCGGATCTCGGCATCGCGGCCGATCACGGGATCCAGCTTGCCGCGGCGGGCGTCGTCGGTCAGATCGCGGCCGTATTTCTTCAGCGTTTCGTACTTGTCTTCCGGGGCCTCGTCGGTGACGCGGCGGCTGCCGCGCACGGCCTGCAGGGCCTGGAGCACGGACTCGACGGTGACGCCAAGGCCGCCGGCGACCTTCGCCACCTCGCCGGTCTTGCGGCCGAGGGCCGCCAGGAACAGGTGTTCCGCGCTGACGTACTCGTCCTTCATCTGGGCGGCCAGCTTGGCCGCCGCTTCCAGCGTCGCCTGCAGGTCGCGGGAAGCGCCGCGGTGGACGCCCTCGCCTTCCACCTGCGGGCGGGCGCGCAGTTGGCGGTCGAGCACGTCGGCGAACAGGTCGGCCTTGACGCCGATCTTCTCCAGCAGGGACGGCACGACGCCGCCCTCCTGCCGGACGAGGGCCAGCGCGAGATGGAGCGCATCCACCTCGGCGTGGCGGAGTTCCTCGGCGAGGCGCTGGGCCTCCCGCAGGGCTTCCTGGGCTTTCGTGGTCAAGGGGTCGGTCGTCATAGCGGCAAATTCCTTCTTCGATCGTCTAGGATAGCGCATGGCCCCCGGCTTTTCAAATGCGGCCGGGCGCGGAATGCGGGATTGCAGGCGCGTTGTCCGCCCGCTATTCTAAAAGAAGATCGGCACCTTGACGGACCGCATGCGAAGCGCGCACACATCATGATGGATGGATCGACACGAGCGGCCAAGACACGGCTCCTGCGAATAGCAGCGGCGGGCGCACTGGCGCTGTTTGCGATGGGTTTCGCGTTCGCGCATCGGGAAATCGAGCGCGAAGACCAACGCATGCGGGAAGACCTGCTGCGCCAAGCGCGCCTGTTCGTGCAGACCCTCAATCGCGACTACCTCCGCCAGCTCGCCGGGGACGCCAGCGACGTCGCCAAGCCCGAATACCGCCGCCTGAAGGAACAGCTGATGGCGGCGCAGCAGGTCGATGCGAACTGGCAATGGATCTACCTGATGGGCCGCACGACGAACCGCACGGTCTTTTTCCAGATGGACTCCGAGTCCTACGACGCGCCCGACCCCTCGCCGCCGGGACAGCCGTACGAAGAGGCGTCGGCGCGGTTGCACGGCGTGTTCGACCACCCGGAATCGACCACCGAGGGACCGGTGCCGGACCGCTGGGGCGTCTGGGTCAGCGCCTTCGTGCCCGTCCAAGACCTCCGCACGGGGAAACTGCTCTCCGTGCTGGGCATCGACGTCGATGCCAGCCGCTGGATGAAACAGCGGGCGCACGCCGCGTTCGTGCCGAGCGCCACCGGCCTGGCGCTGATCACAATCTGGCTGCTCGGCTGCTGGCTGGCCCTGCGGCCGCGGGCCGGACACGACGCCGGCCGATTCGCCCCCCATGCCGAAGCCGCGCTGATGTTCGCGTTCGGCGCGGTGCTGACGGCCGGGCTGTGCTGGAGCGTGCGGCAGGTCGAAGCGCGCGACCGCACGCGCACGTTCCGGCGGCTGGCGGAGATCGAATCCAATCCGATCGTCAACGCCGTCGCGAACCTGCGCAATCTGGAGCTCAACGCGTTCGCCTCGTTCTTCGAGAGCAGCGAACGGGTGGACGCCCGGGAGTTCGCTTTCTTCGCCTCGCATCTGTCCGGCGTGCCGGGCGTGGCGTTCTGGGGCTGGATCGACGCGGTGGCCGGCACGAACCGCGCGGCGTTCGAGGCCGCCGCCGCGCAGCGGACGGGCCGGCCGGCTTTCCGGATCTGGGAACGCGACGCCGCCGGCGCCCCGCGGGCCGCCGGCGAGCGGCCGCGCCATTATCCGCTGGTCTACGCGGCGCCGACGAATGCGCCGGACGCGGCGCTGGGCTACGACCTCGGCGCCGATCCGGAACGGCGCGCGGAGCTGGACGCGATCTGGCAGACCGGCCTGCCGACCGCACTGGCGGCGGATCCGATCTTGGAAGACCAGACCGCCGGCCGCCGGATCTTCGTGGCGCAGCGCACCGCCTGCTCCGGCGAAACGCGCCACCCGTCCGGCCTGCTGCTCGTCGGCCTGGACGTGGGGCCATGGCTGCACGCCGGACAAGCTTACAGCCCGCACGAAGAACCCGCCGCCGTCTTCGATCTCCTGCAGTTGCGGTTCGGCCAAGAACCGGTCTGGCTCGGTTCGACGGCGGAGCCGGCGGAACCGTTGCGGCATCTGGCCGCCTTGCCGCCGCTGGCGGTCGTCCGACCGCTGTTGATTTTCGGCCATACGTACGTCTTGGCGGCGCGGCCGACGGCGTCGTTCATGCGGCTGAGCGGCCCCAGCGCGGTCTGGCTGCTGGCGCCGCTGGGATTGCTGCTCTCCGGTTTCGTCGCCTGGGTTTTCGGTTTCTTCGCCAAGCGCCGCGCGTTTCTGGCGCGGCTGGTGGACGACCAGAACCGGGAACTGGCCAAAAGCATGCACCACTACAGCCTGCTGGCGCGCCAAAGCCGCGTCATCACGTGGGAAATCGACGTCGAGGGTCTCTACGTCGCCATCAGCGACATGGTCGAACCCATTCTGGGCTACCGCCCGGACGAAATCGTCGGCAAGCTGCACTTCTACGACCTCTGTCCGGCGGAAACCCGGGAGGAATTCAAGCGCGAAGGCTTGAAATTGCTGCGCGCGGGCCACGATGCCCTCAACGCCTCCGTGGCCAAATCGGGCCAGTTCGTTTGGCTCTCCAGCAGCGGCATTCCCATCCGCGACGAAAACGGCATCCTGACGGGATTCTGGGGCACCGACACCGACGTCACCGAACGCAAGCGCGTCGAGGAAGCCATGGCGCGGCTCGCGCAGGAAAACCAAGTGGCGGCAAACCGCTATGCGGCGCTGATCCGGGCCTCGAACAGCGGCGCGTGGGAATACGACGCCGCGACGCAGCGGATGTGGTGCAGCCCGGAATACTTCACGCAGCTCGGCTACGAGCCTCGGGAATTCGAGCTGCCGGCGGAACGGAAGACCCTGCAGGCGCTGTGGTTGGACCTGATCCATCCAGGCGATCGGGACGCGGCGCACGCGCACCTGCTCTCCCATCTGGAAAATCCCCGGCGGGGCCTGTACGACCAACGCTACCGCATGCGGCGCAAGGACGGCGCCTGGGCGTGGATCTGGGCTCGCGGCCAGACGCTGACCGACGCGGCGGGCCAGCCCACGTCCATGACCGTGGGCACGCACGTCGACGTCACCGAGAGCATGCGCACCGACGAAGCGCTGCGCGAAAACGAGCAGAAATACCGCATGCTGG
>Ga0209098_1003001_pt1 | contig 14435 bp, 14 predicted proteins | sample AD_JPNHW1_MetaG_FD_184429 | JGI IMG/M metagenome (GOLD analysis project Ga0209098, IMG submission 184429) | Active sludge microbial communities of municipal wastewater-treating anaerobic digesters from Japan - AD_JPNHW1_MetaG (SPAdes) (version 2) | ecosystem: Engineered > Bioreactor > Anaerobic... | reverse complement strand
CGACCTTGAAGCGCTCGAATCCGCACTGGAAGAGCCGGCCCGGCTCGTTGCCGTCACTCATGCCTCGAACGTGCTCGGTGTCGTGACGCCGGTTGAGAAGATCGCAAAGATCTGCCACGATCGCGGCGCCCTCCTGCTCGTAGATGCAGCACAGTCAGTCCCGCACCTGCCGGTCGATCTCCGGGCAATCGGTTGCGACTTTGCCGCGTTCTCCGGCCACAAGATGTGCGGGCCGACCGGCACCGGTGTCCTCTGGATGCGGGAGCCCGTACTGGATCCCCCCATGGTCGGCGGGGGGATGGTCCAGACAGTCACCGATACCGGTTTTGTGCCAAACGAGGGGTACGAGAAGTACGAGGCCGGGACCCCGAACATCGGGGGAGCGATCGGGCTTGGCGCTGCGGTGGATTACCTATCCACTGTCGGCATGGACAGGATCCGCGCCCACGAGGAGGCGCTCGCCACCCGGCTAATCGACGGGCTTACCCCCATCGACCGGGTCAGGGTCTATGCCCCCCGCTTACCGGAGAACCGGATTGGCGTCATCTCGTTTACGGTTGAGGGCATCCATCCCCACGAGGTTGCCCAGTTCCTTGACGACAACGCCGACATCATGGTCCGGTCCGGCCACCACTGCTGCCAGCCCCTCATGCACCGGCTCGGTCTTCCCGATGGCACCGTGCGCGCAAGCCTAGCGCTCTACACGACCCGCGAGGAGATCGACCTGATGGTAACAGCAGTCTCCGAGCTTGTGCAGGGGCGTTAGCACCCGTGCCTGGGATCATTCAAGGGGCGTGTGCCTGATGACCGTCCCGGACCCCCGGCAGCGCTCATCCGTGCAACCCGGTGCTGTCGTGGATATCGTGCAGAAGCAGGACCAGCGGACCGGCCGGGTCACCCGGGGGACCGTCCGGGAGATCCTGACGAACAGTTCGTTCCACCCGCACGGGATCAAGGTGCGGCTCGCCGACGGGAAGGTCGGGCGGATCGCGGCAATACTCTCCGGCCCGGTGTAAGAGCCGATCCGGATCATCATCCGGGATGCGACCTCCGCTCCTTCAGCCCAGCACCGGAAAACTATGCCACTGCCTTTTTGTAAAAATCATTGGATCCGGAATTTCCCGGCCGGGATGCGAATCTCGAACCGTACTCCCTGCCCGAATGTCCCAGTCTCCTGGATACTGATACCGGTGATCGAGAGAATTTCCCGGATGAGGAAGAGCCCAAGGCCGGTATGTTTCCCGTGGCCTTTCAGGAAGATCTTGTCCTTCTCTTCGGGAGGTACACCTGCGCCGTTGTCCTCATACAGGATGACGAGATCAGTCCCCTCTCTTATGGATAGCAACCGGATCGCCGTGACATGTTCGCCGTGCCGGAGCGAGTTGTCGATCATGTTGTAGAACACCCGCTCGATTAGCGGATCGGCATAGACCTCTGTCTTGCCGATATCGCACAGCACATTTAAGTCCGGCCCCCGGATCTCCGCGGCGGCATTGAGGAACGCGGTCCTTATATCCTGCCATGCCGGTTGCTTAAGGCCAAGATCCTGGTAGTCCCGGGTGAACTCCATCTGGAGCCGGATGGTGTCCAGGGTCTTTTTCATGGAATCAAGGTACCTGGATACCGGCGGATCCCGGGTCTCTGCTTTGGCAAGTTCGACATACCCGAAGAGCGCAGTCAGCTGGTTAAGGGTGTCGTGGCGCGTGATGTTCGAGAGCAGGATCAGCTTGTTGTTGACCGCCTTCAACGCATCTTCTGCATTGCGCTGGTCGGTTATGTCGTGGAGGTTCCAGACCCTTCCGATGATCTGGCTGCCGATCTGCTGGGGGTGGACGTAGAGCTCGTAGATCCTGCCGTTCCTGAACACGAGATCTGCTGCGACCACCTGTTCCGTGGATTCCGGCAGGGACGCAACGAGGGTGGGGAGGCGCGCCTCCTTTGCAAGACGGGACTCGGCGAGATCCGCGAACAGGATCCCATCCTCGCCGTTCCTTGGCACGGAGATGATCCGGAGGATCCCGGATGCCTTGCGATTGTAGGCACGGATCACCCCTTTTAAGTCAGTTACGACAATGGCATCTGCGGTGGATTCGATTGTTGCTTTCTGGAGAGAGTTGACCCTTTTTAATTCCGTTGTCCGTTCGTCCACAAGTTTTTCCAGCTGCTCCCGGTACTCCACCAGTTCCTTCTGCGCCAGTTTTCTCTGGTCGATAAAGCCGATGATGGTGCCAAGGAGGATGATCCCGAGCACGCTGACGATGAAGAGGGGGATGAGGGAGATAACGGACGGAGTGGCAGACAAAATTCCCAAAAACGATCCTGGGCCTATGCCCGTCGTTACGCCCGGAGCCAGTTCAGGAACCGGACCGTAGAGAGGAACGTGGTGGAACGGGGCAGGTCCATCCGGGGAACCGGAAAAAGCAACAATATGCCCCTGCCCCCCTTGCAGGATGAACGAGGCAAGGATCTCGAGTGCCGAAAGGGTGAGACCGAGGAGGAAGAGCTGGGTGTAGTACGAGCTCGGGAATCGTTTCCACCCGCGGGCGGCAAAAAAGACAATCCCGAGGAGGAGACCTCCGGCAATCGTTACCATGTCGGTACCGGATATCGACCCGGCAACGGCAAAGCTTCCTGCGGTAAGAACCGAGGCGACAATGACTGCGGAGAAGACGCCGCCGATAAAACCGGCAAGCGGGACGAGGATGATGTTAATCCCGATGACCTGTCCCCCGGTCTCGTTATACAGCAGGACAATTCCCGTGAACGCGGCAAAACCAAAGATGAGGCCTACCGCAAGGGAAAAGATCGTTTTTGATCCCTTCCGGATCTCGTCCGGGATGAAATTGTACAGGAGGATCAAAAGCGCAAGGATGGCGACATTATCCAGGAGCGTCCGGAACATCTCGATTGAAAAAAACGCCAGATCCATGGAATACTACCACCTGAATTCTCTCCTCACCATTCCCGCAGGTGCCTGAAGGGGGTGATGCGTCCTGCCGGATCCGTTGCGGATCTTGGCGGATAAATAATCAAGACCTTAGTTGGCATGACCTTTATAAAAAAGGTGGTGATTTGAAAAAACTATGCAATGCAAATGATCCGGGGCGGTCGTTCTCCCCCGCAGGGAAGATGGCCCCCGCGGGATTACAGCGAGCGGGCCGCCCGTTCCGCCAACAACCCTTCCGCGGGATTTACCGGTCGCCGGATTCCCGCAGGAAGGTACAGTACTCCGCGATCAGCGCTGCCCCATACGCATCTTTCTTCTTCGTTGGCACGTAGTTGAGCGCCATGGTCCTTTTTAAGAGTTCTTCCGTGATCGCGGCATCGCTTTTAAGGTGAAGGTTCCGGACCTCCGTAAGGATCCAGTCGAACTGGTCGATTCCGGTCTCCTTCCCGTCAACAAGGATCTTCTTGGTCTTGATCCTGTCGGGAGGGATGCCGCCGCAGATCGAACAGTAGTACCCCTCCTTCTCGTCCCCGCCCATCGTCTCACTCCCGGATCATGGAGAGGCTCATCTTGAACCGTGTCACCGCGGAAAGGGCGTGCGGCACGTTTGCAGGAAAGATGATCGTATCCCCTTCCTTCATGACAAAGGTCTTTCCCGCCACCCAGACCTCGCATTCGCCTTCGAGGATCGTGACCAGCGCATCGAACGGCGCGGAATGTTCGGAGAGCCCTTCGCCCTCGTCGAACGAAAAGAGCGTAATGTTGCCAGCCTTGCGGGAGATGATCATCCGGCTTGCAACCGTCCCGTCCGCGTAGGAGACGAGATCCTTAAGCTGGATCACCCTGCCCCTGAGTTCTTCGCGCTTCTTATCCGGATTTTTTTCATGTTCCGGGAGTTTGTATTCCACCATGGGGTTCCCCATACCTGTATGATATACCGGAGCGGACGGGATTTGGTTCTTCCTGGTGCCGGTCCGGTTCTTTCCAATCGCAGGCCGGTTATACCGGGACGATGTCGGGAAGGATAATTCCGGGATCTGTCAGGTTTCCCGTAATTTTTTGTTTTTCTTTGGGGACGATCGTCGGGAAGATCAGTCCCCGGTTATCCCGATGATCTGGACAGGGCAGAGCTCTGCCGCATCCTGTGCACAGCCTTCCAGCGATTCCGGGGGCGTCGCCCGTGCGATGTCCCCGTCCGTCCGGTACTTTTCCGTGATCCGGCTGAAGGAATCGCCTGCATCCTGCTCGAACAGGTCGGGGCAGGTTTCCCAGCACGTGCCGCAGCTGACGCAATTGATCCGGTCGATCACAACCTGCATAGTACGTTCCCTCGCATGCGGGTCATAAAAAGGGTGGGATCGATACAGGACAGGAATGATTCTGGTATCCCGGAACACCTGCCCCGGAATACCCGTGACGGTCCCCCCGGCAGCCTGAGACGTTTTAAGACCTCAGAGCGACACATCCCCTCCCATGGACAAGATTGCCATCTCCACCAACGTCTTTCTCCCCATGCCGGTGGTTCTTGTAGGGGCTCAGGTTGACGGAAGGGCAAACTTCATGCCGGCCGGCTGGTGCTCCCGGGCAAACGCGAACCCGCCGATGATCTCGGTCGGGATCAACAGGATGCATCACACGGCCCGGGGTATCCGGGAGTCGGGGACATTCTCGGTCAACCTCCCGTCTGCGGCGCTTATGGAAAAGACGGATTACTGCGGGCTTGTATCAGGGGCAACTGTCGACAAATCCGGGGTCTTTTCCGTCTGCTACGGGAAGCTTGGGACTGCCCCGATGATCCGGGAGTGCCCGGTGAGCATGGAGTGCATGCTGGTGACCGCAATCGAATTCCCGACCAACACCCTGTTCGTCGGCGAGATCACCGGTGCCTATGCCGACCTTGCGGTGATCAGGAACGGTAAACCAGACTTCTCCGCAATCGATCCGCTGCTCCTCACCATGCCGGACAACACGTACCATACGCTTGGAAAAGCCGCGGGGAAAGCCTGGAAAGCCGGATCCGTGTTGAAAAATACGAAGAACGGACCGGTTCCGGAGCTTTAGGGGTGCGGCAGTTTTTTTCGCACCGGATTCCCGTCGTCCAGAACCTTGTTGAATGCAGATCCCTGCCCCGCTCGTATGACGCCGTTTCCCACCATCCCGGTTATCACTGGCAGGATTCCCGGAATCCTGCAATCATTTTTTTCCGGGATTTTATCCGGGATTGTTCCGGAAGGTGGGGCTGATGCAGGAGCCCGGAAGCGTTTATGGTAACGTATGAAGAAGCCTGCCGGATCGCCGACCGTGGCGGGCTTTCTGAAGAAGAGGTCGCCATTTCCCGGAAAACCTATGGCAGCAACACGCTGACCCCGCCGGTACGGGAGCCCCTCTGGATCCTCTACCTGGAAAAGTTCCGGGATCCCATCATCCGGATCCTGCTCCTTGCCGTTGCCATCTCCGCGGCCGTGTCTTTCGTAAACAGGAGCGGATTTTTGGACACCCTCGGCATCCTTCTTGCCATCCTGCTTGCAACCACCCTCTCGTTTGTTTCCGAATACCGGAGCAGCCGGGAGTTCGATGTCCTCAACGCCCGGCGGGACGAGATTCCTGTCAAGGTATTCCGTACAAACCATGCATCGTCTGTTCCCGCCCGGGAGATCGTTGTGAACGATCTCATCATCCTTGAAGCGGGAGATGCCGTGCCTGCCGATGGCTGGGTTGTCGAATCCGACCTCCTTGCCGCTGACGAGTCCGCGTTCACCGGCGAGAGCGAGCCGGTGGTAAAGCAGGCGGAAAGCCGTATCCTGAAGGGATCGTTTGTAACGGCCGGGAGGGGGAGAATGGTTGCCGCCGCTGTCGGCGATGCTGCCGAGATTGGCGTGATTGCCGCTTCGCTTGGGATCGGGCATGAGACAGAGACCCCCCTTGAAGAGAAACTGACAAACCTTGCCCGGCTCATCAGCCGGTTCGGGTACGTGATGGCAGCGCTCATCCTGCTTGCGCTCCTTGCCCGCGGCGTGCTGACAGGAGCGATCACCGGCCTGAATCCTGCCTCGGCGCTGGCAATCCTCGATGCGTTCATGCTCGCTGTCGTGATCATTGTTGTTGCCGTGCCCGAAGGACTCCCGATGAGTGTAGCCCTCTCCCTCTCGCTTGCCATGCGGCGGATGACAAGGGTAAACTGCCTCGTGCGCCGGCTGATCGCATGCGAGACGATCGGCTCGGCAACAACCATCTGCACCGACAAGACAGGGACGCTCACCAAAAACCAGATGGAGGTCGTGGCATCGTCGGCAGGGGATCCTGCCGTCGCGGATGGCGTCCCGGAAACTCCTGCCGAATGGATCGTGCTCAATGCGGCGGCAAACAGCACCGCGCACCTCGAAGAACGGGACGGCCGGCAGGTGACGATCGGGAACTCGACCGAGGGTGCGCTCCTGCGCTGGTTGTCAGCGCATTCCTTTGATTACCGGAAAATCCGGGCAACGACGGGCGTTGAAAAGCAGTTCCTCTTTGACGGCACGCGGAAGCGGATGTCAACGGTCGTCCGGATAGGGGGCAGGGAGTACCTCCTCGTAAAAGGTGCTCCGGAGGTTGTTGCCGCGCTCTGCACAACAACGCCGGACACCTCCGGTCCTGCAAAGTACGCTTCCCGCGCGATGCGTACCCTCGCATTCGCCCACCGCGCAATCGAAGGAGACGACGACAGCGAAAGCGATCTCATGTGGGACGGGTACGTGGCGATCCGCGACGAATTGCGCGACCGGATCGCGGATTCGGTGACCCTCTGCCGGCAGGCAGGCGTCCGGGTCCGGATGGTAACCGGCGACAGTGTCGCAACCGCGGAGGCGGTCGCACAGGAGACCCGGATCCTGAACGGCGGGAGCGTGATGACCGGCGAAACGTTCCGGGCCCTTCCCGAATCCGGACGGATCGCCGCATCAGGAAACCTCGATGTCCTTGCCCGGGCAAACCCGATGGACAAGCTGCTCCTTGTAGAGGCGCTCCAGAAGCGCGGGGAGGTGGTCGCAGTTACCGGCGATGGGATCAACGACGCGCCGGCGCTGAAGCATGCCGATGTCGGGCTCTCGATGGGGCTCTCCGGGACGGAAGTCGCCCGCGAGGCGTCCGACATCATCCTGCTCGACGACTCGTTTGCAACGATCACAAGCGCGGTGCTCTGGGGACGGGCGCTCTACGAGAACATCCAGCGGTTCCTGCTCTTCCAGCTCACCATCAACTTCTGTGCCTGCATGCTTGCCTTCATCGCGCCCCTCCTCGGGTACCCGGAGCCGTTCACCATCCTCCAGATCCTCTGGATCAACATCATCATGGACACCCTTGCGGCCTTTGCTCTCTGTTCGGAATCCCCCCATGCCGGGCTGATGGAACGGCCCCCGGTCTCCCGCGACGCGCCGATCATCACGCCGTTCATGTGGATGTCCATCGCCGTCACCGGGGCTTTTTTCCTTGTCATGGGTTTTCTCCAGATCGTAACCGGGTTCATCGGCGGCACGGGAGCTGCCGGGACCGGCACGGTGTTCTTTACGGCGTTTGTCCTCGCGCAGGTCTGGAACGGGATCAACTGCCGGGCCCTTGAAGGGACGATGCCCCGGGGGATCTCTTCAAACCCGGTGTTTTTTGCCGTGATGGCGATCATCGTTGGAGCCCAGTTCCTCATCGTGCAGTACGGGGGGGCCGTATTCGGGACAGTACCGCTCCCGCTCACGTTGTGGATCCTGATCATCGCCGGGACCGGGTCGGTTCTTGTTGTCGGGTACCTGATCCGCGCCGCGTACCGTTGTATGAAACTCCGGAAGGCAGGTACCCGGTGAGGGGATCATTGGACGCACCTCTCCCGAAATATCCGGCTATCCGGCTGGGGCATTATGCGAATCCCAGGAATATCCCGTAGATTACCGCCTGGATAATGGTCAGCGGTACGCCTACCTTTGCGAATTCGAGGAACGTGATCGTGGCGCCGTGGTTCTCGGCATTCTGGACGATGATCACGTTGCTTGCCGCGCCAAGGATGGTGAGGTTTCCGGCAATCGTGCTTCCGGCGGCAAGCGCGAGCAGCTGTGTTGTCGTTCCTCCTGCACCCACGATGAGCGGCTGGAAGAGCGCGACGAAGGGCACGTTCGAGATGAACTGGGAGATCCCTATGCTTGCGGCGAGGATGAACGGGACGGATGCCGCAGTCCCGGGACTCATGAACGACTGGAAGAACCCGGTCTGCCAGACACTCTCCATCAGCACGAACATGGAGGCAAAGAAGATGAGGGTTGACCAGTCGATCTCCCGCACTATCGCCATGCGGTTTTCGGAGAAGAGGATGACAGGGACCGCACCGCAGACCGCGATCAGGGGAAGGCTCATGAATGTCCCGGAACCGGCAAGAGTGAACGCGGCGTTTGCAAGGATGAGGGCGATGATGATGAAGAGCGAGCACTGGCAGACCCGCATGGACCGGGCATTGCAGGATACGGGAACGCCGTGATCCAGCGGCCGGTCCGCAAATTCTGTCGGGAAAAAAAGCCTGAGCACGACAAAGGCCGCAAGAAGGGAGAGGATTGTCGGGAGGATGAGTCCTGCGGCAAAGGTGACAAACGGCGAAGCCATCCCGCTTGTTGTCGCGACAAGGAGGTTCTGGGGATTCCCGATCGGGCTCATGACGCTCCCGGTCGTGACGGCAAAGGCGAGCGCAAGCAGCAGCATCTTTGGCGAGATTTGGTGCCGGGCAGCAAGGGAGAGGACGAGCGGGGTGCCGATGATGGCGAGCGTGTCGTTCATGAGAAGCGCCGAGAGCATCCCCATCGAGAAGAGGAGGACAAGGACGATCCGGGAAGGGTTCTTTGCCCGGTGGAAGATCCGCCGGGCGATGCAATCGAGGTAACCCCCCGAGACGAGCGCCTCCCCGACAATGAACATGCAGAAGAGGAAGACCATGACGCCGGGATTGATGGCTGCAAGGGCGTCTGCGGGAGCGATCTGCCCGGTGAGGAGGACAGCGATCGCTCCGGCAAGCATCACCTGCCAGATCCGGAACGTGAACCTCCCCACTTGCCGCACCGCGATCAGGATGAAAACCGCGGCAAGGACCAAGACTGCAAGCTGCGTACCGGTACGTGGGACGCAGGATCCTATGAGTGTTTAGATCGAAAGACCGTGTCCTGCGGCGTGATTCACAACCATCAAATAGTCATACGACATTATCCATTCTCCATGAAAGCAGGCGTCCTTATCGCTCTTACCCTTATTGCAGCGATCCTTGCTGCCGGGTGCACGGGCACCAAGACTACCCCGGTGGAGACGACGGTTGCAACAACCGTTGAGACCACGGCAATACCCACAACTGAAGTTGTGGCAACGACACCGGCCGGTTCCACCGAGCCCGGGCCGACCCAGACGATCCCGGTCAACCAGGAAGTTTCGATCAGCGTTGAAAAAGCCGGCATGTACTCGACGACCATCATCACCGCCTTTAATGGCGGGAAGGGTCTCAACTTCGTCTCACGGATCGATGTCAAGGTAACCCGGCCTGACGGTTCGGTCGTGACCGGTTCCCTCCAGCCGGTGGTTGGGAGCACCCTCGAACTCGAAGGGACGCCCGGCACGGACCGGGTCGAAGTCACCGTATTCATGAAGGACGGGAAGGTCTACAAGGTCATCGACCAGCAGATGCCTTACAAGACCCGTGCCTGACGGGATCTCCGTCACCCTTTTTTATATCCCTCTTTTCCAGACGTTCAACGAAAAACGAACGTTTCCGACATGTTCACGATACCCGGTCGGGCTGAGAAGATCCCGCCAACCTGAACCTGCTAATTGTTACGATCCCGTCTTCCAGTGCAGCAGGATACCGTCACCAATTCTTTTCGCATCGACAAGGGTCAGGTGCGGGAACCCGGAGGCGACGGAAAACCCCGGGCCGTCCGCCGGGGTGGGGGCATCAGCGCCTGAGATGATGATGTTCCCGATAAACGTGTAGAACTCATCCACAAGCCCCCTCTCAAAGAGCCCGCCGATTAGCCGGCCTCCCCCCTCGACCATCAGCTGCCGTATTCCCATTGCATACAATCGTTCCAGCAGGAGAGGGAGATCCACGGCGGCATCCCCGGCAACAACGACAGTTGCCATCTTCTCGAGTTCTGCAATTTTTACCGGGGGTGCGAGCCGGGAGACTGCAATGACCCTGGTCCCCGTCCCCCTGTGGAGGATTGATGCTGAGAGGGGGATCTTTGCGTGACTGTCAACGACGACCCGGACCGGGTGTTCCGGTCGTCCGGAGGCGATCCTGCCCTCCCGGTTCGCATCAGATTTTACCGTCAGCGACGGGTCGTCGGCAAGGACCGTCCCGATCCCGACCATGATCGCATCGGATGCCGCTTTCAGGGCATCGACCCGGGTGAAATCCTCCTGTCCCGAGATCTTCACCTGGCGGCGTTCAATTGTCGAGATCTTCCCGTCGGCACTCATGGCCACGTTCACGATGACACGGGGGCGCATGCTGTACTCTATTGCAGGGCGTTTATATGACACCTGCGCAACTTCACCGGCACATGTCAGGAAGGGATAAACCGGGGCTGAGAACCTGGTGGATTAGCTTTGTTTTAATGCAATTTTTCATGCAACATGTTTGCAAGGAGTATCCGTTGCCATTGACAATCCATAAATACCCTGCTACCGAACCGTCAAAAGAAGCACATGCACCGGGCGGAAAGTTCCAGTGACGAAAAACCTGTTTCGGATTCCGATATCACCCGGTACGCGGTGATCGCGGGACTGACTGCATCCATCACCGTCCTCGTTGTGCTGGATCTCCCCCGCAACCCCGGGTCGATCGTCCCCCAGCTCTTCCTTCTCCCGATCCTCTACGCGGCATACTGCTATCCCCGGCCGGGGATCTATGTCGCGGGATTCTGTGGGGTTGTATACGAGATCGTGGGGTCGGTCGCCGTCTACCCGGATCCCGTTGCAGCCGCATTTGTGATCGGGCAGGGTGCGCTCTTTGTCATCACCGGGTGCGTCGTTGCCCATCTCTCGGAGAAATCCGTACGCGCCTGCGAAGAGAACCGGCGTCTCGATGACCAGATACGGCGGGACAACGAACAGCGGCGGGGCGTGATCGTCACCGTCGCCCACGAACTCCGGACGCCCCTGCAGCCCCTGATGGGGTACCTCAACCTGCTGCTCGAAGACCCGGCAGATTACGGGATAAACGCGGATACACAGAAGATCCTGAACCGCTGCCTCGCAAGCGTCGAACGCGAACGCACCATCATCAACCGGATGCTGGAGTTCTCGGTGCTGGAATCAGGGAAAGTACGGCTGGAGTACTCGGTCTTTCCGGTACGGGAATCCATCGATACGATCATCAATGCCGGGGGTTATGCCTCGCAGGCTGCTATCACGGTGGATATCCCGGAGGATCTCACTTTCGATGCGGATGCAACAAAGATCGGGATCGCCTTCGATTCCCTGCTCTCCAATGCGATCGCCTACTCGCGTCCCCCGCGGAATATTAAAATCTCCTACATCTCGTTCCCCGGCTCCGGCTGCCACGGGATTGCCGTCTGCGACAATGGTATCGGGATACCGGAAGGCCGGCTCGATACGATCTTCGAGCCGTTCCAGCTTGCGGATTCGGCTGCACTGAGCCGGAAATACGACCGGATCGGGCTCTCGCTTGCAATCGCGCAGAAATATCTCCGGATGCACGGCGGGTTTATCACGGTGGAGAGCATTGTCAATCAGGGGAGCACCTTTACCCTCCATATCCCGAAACTCCGGGACACGGGTGATTGTCCATGAAGCAGCGCATCATGGTCGTTGAGGATGATCGGCCCATCATAGAGATGATGGAGCTCATGCTCGGCCGGCTTGGGTACGAGCCGGTGACAAGCATGGACGGGTATTCCGCCCTTTCCGAAGTGAAAACAAACCCGCCGGCGCTCATCCTCCTCGATGTCATGATGATGCCCATGGATGGCTGGGAGTTCCTTGAGAGGATCCGGGCCGAACCCACAACCAAGGAGATGCCGGTCCTGCTTTTTACGGCGCACCCCTCGGTCGAATCGAGAGCTGCCGCGCTCAACGATCCCCGGCTCGGGATCGTCTTAAAACCGGTCACCCTCCCGGAACTTGGGAAAGCCATCCGCCGGTTTCTCGGCCCGGATTGACCGTGCACCGATGCACCCGGATCAGGCTGTCTTTCAGCAATCGCCCCGTTTTTCCCCCGGCATAGTTTTATACCGCACTATGCTGACAGTTAGCACGATAGCGGCTGGTGTAAAACGTCTCATGCTCTGCGTGCGGAATGTTACAAAACAGATCGGCGGGCTCTGTGCCGTAAACCGTGTTGACCTTGACATCAATACCGGCGAGATCGTGGGGCTTGTCGGGCCCAACGGTGCAGGAAAGACCACGCTTCTTAACATGATCTCGGGCATCAGCGCACCGACAGACGGTACGATCACCTTTCTTAACGAGGAAATTGCAGGGCTTCCCGCGGACAGGATCTGCCGGAAAGGGATCGCAAAGACGTTCCAGATCGCCGAATCGTTCCCGAACCTGACGGCGCTGGAATGCACCATGGTGGGAGCGCTGTTTGGCAACCACGCCGCAGTCAGCATGGCACAGGCACAGGACGATGCGGGATCGATCCTCGATTACGTCGGTTTCCCCGTGGAGAAACGGGGGATTCCGATAAAAAACCTCAACGTTGTCGAGCTCAAGAAGGTGCAGCTCGCCCGGGCGCTCGCGTCAAAGCCTAAGCTCCTGCTGTTAGACGAACTCACGACCGGGCTCAACCCGAAGGAGAGCAGCGAGGCGGTTGACCTGATCCGGAAGATCCGTGCAAAAGGCATCTCCATCCTCATCATCGAGCATGTCATGAGCGTGATCATGGGGGTATCCGACCGGATAGTCGTGCTGGATCATGGCGAGAAGATCGCGGAAGGATTCCCCGACGAGGTCGTGAACAACCGGCGCGTGATCGACACGTATCTTGGCGACATGTACGCGTTCTGAAAAGGTGGATTTTTAATGCTCTCCGTCTCCGGTCTCAACGTCCTTTACACCAACCTGCAGGTCATCTGGGATCTCTCGTTCCATGTCGACGAAGGCGAGATTGTCACCCTGATCGGGCCCAACGGCGCCGGGAAGACAACGACGGTCGAGACGATTGCAGGCCTGAACCGGAACGCGTCCGGATCGATCCGGTTCATGGGGGTGGAGATCCTGAAAAAGCCCCCGTATGAACTCTTCAGGAAGGGGCTTGCCCTTGTCCCCGAGAAGCGCGAGATCTTTGCAAGGATGCCGGTTGCAGAAAACCTCCTCCTGGGTGCAGGTGCAAACACGGGTTACGAAAAAATCCTCGATCATATCTATACCCTCTTCCCCGTGCTTGAGGAACGGAAGAACCAGACGGCAGGAACGCTCTCGGGAGGCGAACAGCAGATGCTTGCCATCGGGCGGGCGCTCATGTCGGAACCAAAGCTCCTCATCCTCGATGAACCCTCGACCGGCTTATCACCGCTTCTGGTCGGGCAGGTCTTCCGGTCGCTGGAGCAGCTGGGCCGCGAGGGCATGACGATTCTCCTTCTGGAGCAGAATGTCCGGCACGCGCTCGAACTCTGCCACCGGGGGTACGTGCTGGAGAACGGGCGGATCGTAAAAGAAGGAAAGGCACGCGACCTCCTGCACGACCCCCAGATCCAGAAGGCATATCTCGGGTTCTGACAGGTTTATCCGGAGATGCCTCCTGTAATCCTGCCCGGATCCCCGGCCGGTGAAGGCAGTTGCTGGGTTACGACGGCTCGTCTGCGAGGGCCGGCTCCGGCACCGGTTTCTCTTTCCTGCCCTTCCGCCACTCCCTCACCCGCTCCGGGAGGTTCACAAGGCCCTTTGGCAGGAAGATGATGACAAGGATGAGGAGCGCGCCGACAATCACGTACCGGGAGAAGGTGAGCCCCGCCATCTTCAGCCCGTCCCAGACAACTGTGAGGACGATTGTCCCGACAACCGGGCCGGCAAGCGTCCCGAGCCCCCCGAAGATGACATAGGTGACCGGCCAGAACGAGAGATCGGTGCCGAAGATCTCGGGAGTGATATATCCGGTATGGTGGATCTGGAGCGCTCCCGCGATGCCGGCAAGGTACGCGCTGATCCCAAAGGCGAGGAGCCGGTACCGGACGGGATCGACCCCGGAGGCGCGGGCTTCCAGCTCGTTCTCCCGGATCGCGGAGAACGCGAGCCCGACCCGGGACCTCATGATATACCAGATGAGGACGATGGCTGCTATCGTAATTGCGAGGATCGCGTAGTACTCGATGAGCTGGTAGTACGGAAATGACGGTGGGATGAGCCGGGGGGCGGGGATCCCGTCCCATCCCCCGGTGACCGGCGCGAGCACGCTCACGGTGATCGTCTGGACAATGATGGCAAACCCGAAGGTCACCATCGCAAGGAACCATTCCCTGAGCCGGAC
>Ga0209098_1003000_pt1 | contig 14439 bp, 18 predicted proteins | sample AD_JPNHW1_MetaG_FD_184429 | JGI IMG/M metagenome (GOLD analysis project Ga0209098, IMG submission 184429) | Active sludge microbial communities of municipal wastewater-treating anaerobic digesters from Japan - AD_JPNHW1_MetaG (SPAdes) (version 2) | ecosystem: Engineered > Bioreactor > Anaerobic... | reverse complement strand
ACCAAATTGACCCCAGCCCTGCCATCAACATTCGAGAAGATCCACCCATAATCACACCTGCTTATTAGCATCAGATTTCGACTGAACTATCAAATTGTATGAACTTGCCAACAGGAATACAAATGCGATAGCGTTTATCATAATTGTTAACATGTACAAACAATTCATCCCATCCTGATCCATATACCCCATTCCCATTAAATTATTAGCAGTGAATATAAATCTATCCCATGCTGCCAATATCGGGATTAAAATAAACCCGAAGGCAAAAAGATTGATTGCAAACCCTTTACCGGCACCAGCAGACATATTTAATACCTACCTTCATTACTTAAATACTTTTGCAATACAATCATACTCTCATTTCTCCATATGCAGTGCGTCCATACCACCGTGTTAGCGTAAGAACATAGATTATCCAGATGGCAACTTGTAACAAGGATAACAATACCATGGCAGATGCACTTTGTGTTATCCATGGATACGTAGTAACTATAACCAAACTCACCGCTGCTATAGAAACTGCTATTTGAACAATCAACAATAGAACATTCCACGCTGCCGCTACCAATCCCACGGAATAGTCATATGCTGTATCCAAGATTGTTTTCGTCTGAGTATTATCGTTTAAACTAGATAGTTGTGTAGCACCGTTTATCTGGCAATTAGAGAAGTCTACTCCGGAACAATATTCTGGAGTGGCTGCTCCTACCCCGTTTGGAAATATTGAAGTCCCGTTAATAAGCCCTATTGTCCCATTAAGTAATATGAAGAACATAAAAATATTAATTAGCGGGTCACCCGCCCCATTGATACCGAAATTTATCCTCTTGGTTTCTGTCATATAACTTACTATAGACAGCAATGCACACAAGATGATGAGTCCCCACGGCCCGGCTGGATTTATTGCTCCGTCTGGGTATGTCACGGTAAACCATCCTGCAGCGGCGGTGCAAGCCGATATAATAACTGTGAGCACACAGAATGTAGTAGAGCTGCGCTTATCAGCTGTAAGAGCAACCCACATTACAGCAACGAAACATATCCATCGATAATAGTATCTAGCTTGTAATGCAGTGACACCCGGAATATTTTCGATTCCGAGACTTACCAATAGACCCAGCGATCCCGTAAGCGTCGCCGCGCTACCAGAAACGAGAGTGGTTGTAGATGCTGAAACAAATGGAATTAAATATAAAACCATAAATGTAGTGATAAGAGATGATATTTTATTTATCGCCATCATACGCTCCTAGTAGCATTCTCGTACCAAATGTAATTCTTTCCTCTTACGTTGCTCACAGTATAGTTATTCACATAAATCCCACTTGTTACTGGAGTTAAATGATAATTATAAACAGTTGTCCCAAGATCAACATCGTTGACTATATAATCAATCGATGTAGTCAATCCACACGTGTCTTGATAACTCCACATAAGAGTCATGTTATATGGATCGGGGGAAGATATCCCGGTGTGGGTATTACCATTAGCATAAACACACTTTGATAAACTTGTATCTGCAACGGTTGGAGCAACAAATTTTAATTGATAATTTGAACTTCCGGTTGTAATAAAGAAATGATTGGTCACGCCTCCATATGTTATATACATATCGTATTCCAGTGGCGCAATCATTACAAATGTTAAGTCGCCGGTATCACTAGTTATTCCCGACATCGATAGCGCCCCGTTGGTAGCCTCCCCAGAAGTTATGGCATTCATACCGTAATTTGAAACGAGCCAAGAAGTTGTTGTATCCGGCAAAGTACTTCCATTATATGTTGCAGACAAAGTGGCCCCACCAATCTGGTTTCCATACACATCTATAACGTGGAATGATGTGGTCTTCGGAATGTAAAATGTTGTTGTCTGCTGATTCGAGATCACAATATAATTGGCCTTTGTTTCCGTGCTGGTTCCGTAATCATTTGTTACTGTAAGTTTTACAGTGTAAATCCCAACAGATGAATATACGTGTAGCACATTAATAGAATCACTTGAATACGTCCCATCGCCGAATGTCCAATTATATATCAAATTTGTTCTGTTCCCAATCATAGACGAATCTGTGAATGTTACCAGCAACCCAGATGAGCCCGTTGTAGGAGACCCATAAAAATTTGCAACTATATGATCATTTGTATATACTGGAGAAATCGTGAGCGTAGTAGTATTTGTAACACTTGTATTTTCATTTAAGTATGCTGTAAGAGACGGGTACAACGTTGCATTGGAAGCATATGTAGTATACATATGAGATACCGGTGTCCCGTTGAGATCCAAAAATGAATTCCCATCTCCGAAGTTCCACAGCCAACGATTTGCAGTAGACCCAGATGGAGCAATGGGTGTAAATGTTACACTCTCGTTTTGAATAATTGGGTGAAAATTACTTATAGTGAAATTGGAATATGTCTTCCATTCGCCATAATATAGAGGGGTGTAATCAAAATACGTCACCGGGTGCGTTGTATTGTACGTAGAATTTCCGAGAACCCCACCCCCCCACGAATTGCTTGTATTTCCAAGAGCGTATGCTTTTTGGAACAACTCAATATCTACTATTGACGCAGATGAAGACCCCGGATTATAAGGGGTTAATTTAGTAACGTTAAACGTAATACTTCCCCCATCATTATCAATGTTGCTCGATACTAATGTATTATCTGGATACAAAGTTGTATTTGCAAACACGTTTGTTATGAATATGGTTGATGTATCAAATAAAATACTCGCGTTCACCCAATTCGCACTTGTAACATTAGAAATTTGTGCAGTCCTATTATATCGAGTTTGATTAGATATGACATTCAAATCCGGTTTGAATTTTAAAGTACTATCAGGATTTATATCCTCTGATTGCGAAACAGTAATATAATCGATCTTGGTTTCAGTATTTGAGCCATCTGGATTCGTAGCTGTTAAACTAACATTGTATGTTCCCGGCATCGTATATGAATGGGTTGGATTTCTATCAGTCGAGGTATACCCGTCCCCAAAATCCCAATACCACGAAAATATATCACTTGGAGAACTCATATCCACAAAAGACACTGAGAGCGTCGCGTACCCAGATGTAGGAGCAGCAGCGAAATCTGCAACAATGGTTGCATTGGCGTTGATTGTTGCCAGTTTTGTTGATACCAAACTATAACTGGTATTACGGATTGTTAGATTGGCACTGTAGGTTCCAGCGGTAGTGTAAGTGTGAGTGGGGTTCTGCAAACTCGATGTATTACCCAAACCTTGATCTCCGAAGATCCAATACCACGAATCAATAAGTGCGGTTGTATTAACGGACGAATCTGTAAACAATACCGCTAGGGGAATAATCCCACCGGTCGAATTTGAAATGAAATCTGCCACGAAGGGAGGTTGAGTAACAACAATCGTAGTGCTCGCCGATCCGGTGCCTGCTGAATTGCTGACGTACCAATCTACGGTATAATTTCCGGGAGTCGAGTAGATGTGTGTGATATTGGTTGCCGGGAACGACGTTGTATTATACCACCCCTCCCCGGTTCCAAAAGACACGTTCCACATGGTAGGAGCTCCCGTCGACGTATCGTTGAATGCAATATGCAGCGGGGATACACCGGATGTAACATTTGCTGCGAACGAGGATACTGGTAGTAGTGTCGTGTTGATCTCGAATGGCATCGGATATAAATCTGCTATCGGAATTGCTACGCCTTTCCATATTGCCATTTCATCCAATTCTCCGTGAAATCCACGGGGGTCGGCACGAGCCAGCCCTATAGAAAGGGGGGCCGTACTTGATTTGAATGCTGCCCCGCTGCTCCAAGTATCCATTTGCGTCCCATTCTGATATGTATAGAACGTTCCGTTTGAAGCTCGTTCGACTACATATTGGGTCCACACCCCATCAACGCCATAACCTAGTTTTTTACCTGATGCGATATCCCACGACGCCCCGTTAGACGTCATGTATATAGCACGAAGTTTGTTATGGCCGGCTTCCTGTCCATACCCTAACAACCACGGGGAGTAGACTGTCGAATTATCGCGTGCAAAGGGAGGTTCTCCACCATTATCGACAGCGGTCAGATTCTCCCACCACATCCATGTCACCGCGCCAGAACCAAATTCGAAATCGGACGAATGAGCAACTGACAACTGCTGTCCGTTTACCCCCCCCGCAAAAAGTCCTGACCCCGATCCAAGCTTCGGGAATATTGTACTAATTGTTGGATTTCCAACTCTCGTAACAATATGGCCTCTTTCGTCGGTAAAAACAGTGCTGCCAGAAGTCCCATTTAGATGCAATAACAATACAAGATTACTGTCGTATTTCGTCGTGTTACTACTTAACAGTGCTGCTTGTGCTTGCACACCACTCACGCACAGCCCGATCAGGAGCAGCGCGATAATTACTCGTTTCATTGCGCAACATCCTCAAATTTTGGTATCGTATCACTCTCGGCGATTCCAAAAATTTCACTTTCGCTTTTGTATTCAATCCACACGCGCTTCTCTACAAAATTTGCCAGCACAACTTTGCATACTCCATCCACGCATGAATCCACTCTGGCGTAATCCGTCCATGGTTGCGAGTATGATTTTTGATACCCATAATAAAGTTCTACCGACGACTCCCTTCCCTGCTTAACACTTTCGCCATCCGATGAAATCACAAGTTTGCTCTCTGGTGCGATCTCAATGATTTTTTCTACATCGCTATTTTCAATTTCAACGACCGCCGTTGTCGTTTCATCGATTGCGGTGATATCTACTTGATTTTGCATATCGCCGTTAGAATCAATGGGTTTTATTATTATATTCAAATCGCTGTTTTCAACAATAGCTTCGCTTATGCTCGACTCGTTTACTTGTGGTGTTGGCCACCAAGTCATTGTTGCAGTTGGTTCTATATTCATCGATAATACTGGAGCCACGCATAATGCCAAAATAAAAATTGTTAATATCGCGCGCTTCATTTTTTAGTATACCTCCCGTGCAACTTACGCACAGGCTTTTTTCCATATGGGTTTCCGCATCGTGGGCATCTAATAGGTTTCTTGACGCGCGGAAATTCATTTATAAATTTACAATAATTACACTTCATAAAGAAGTAATATACAGTAATAGTATTTAAATGTATTGATGAGTTTAAATAATAGGCGGTCTCCCGCGTATAACTCTTTCCCCACGAAGGGATTTAATACTAATTCTATCGGCATCTCTCCCATCCCATTGCCACGCGGTGTGAGTTTCGGGATCATAGTAATACCAAGGATAATTATAACCACTGTTCACTACTGACGATCCGTAGATAATCTGATAGTCATCATAATAATCTCCGTAAGAAATCACATTTCTTAATGTGGCATCATACACAGTAGAACTATAGATCTGTTCGGTGCCCGTTATCGTAAATTGAACAACCTCTTCCAGCCTTAACCGATCATAAGTGTTCCAATCCACTTTAAAAACGCGCGCATCTTCTTGGATTCCAACTTGTGGAAATCCACCGCTCGAAGTCAAATAACTTATAGTCACGGGATTTGTAACTTCATATTGCACTGGAGTCGGAGTGGCGGCAACCGTGGGCTGTGTAGATACAGTCGGGGAAGCATGATATACTCCTCCCATTCCAACAAATCCGAGATATAATAATCCAATAACTCCGATCGCCGCAAACAGATAAAGTAATCCGTTTGTTATATTTTTAGTTTCGATTTCCAACTTTACCATAAAATATTATACGCACGTATAGTATATAAATATTGTGTAAACATGGAATGATTTATATTGTTTATAACAACAATAACTATAATAACATGGTAAGACTTAAACCAGAAGATCCCACTCCTGCCGGACCATCTCCAGAAGGAATATGCCGATGCTTACATTGTCATTGGCTGTGGACAACGAGAAAAGAAAATTTTATAAATGACCCACCGGTGGCGTGCCCAGATTGTCAGCACCGGGGTTGGAGAGGAGAAAGAGAATGATCGATCAAGATATTAAAACCAAACCGCGCATAAAACTTTCACTTAAACTTGGAATACTTGGTGGTATTATATGGGGAATGTTTTTTACAGCATACTATTCAATGCTCCCCAATTTCGATTTCGCGTGGAAAGCAGCAAGTGTCTGTTTCGTTTCAATCATAATTATATTCCTAATACTCCCATCGATAATCGGAGCAATTAAGGAGGCAATGCAAAAATGAAACTCCCACTGATAATTTTATCGGCGTTATTTTTAATTTCGTTTGCTTCGGCGTCTCCTTATATATCACAAGGTCAAATCGTTCACGTAAACGACACGATTGATATTTCTGGTGTCGTGCCCCCGCATCCATATCTAGCATACTGGGATGGATATGACATGTATGAAAGCAATGCATCATATATAATAAGTCTCCCACAGAAAAAGAGTGGATATTATAATTTCTATGTAGACCCGGTTATCTTTGAGAACCACATTGGCCGATGGTATAAATATAATGGCTATTGGGAAAAGAGTTCCAACAATCTGGCATTCGTAGTATCACCACAAGTTTATGAAAATTCCACAATGCGATATCAGAATGGAACTTTGGTTAATATTAGCGAGTCTCACCAGAATGTAACAGATGTAAAACCAATAGTTGAAGCGCCACCAGTCCCACTAAAATATGTTTCAGATTATCTAGTAGCGCGCGGGGACTCTTGGAACATCACGGTTTCACAACCGACAAACATTTGGTTGTTTGGATCGAAAAATCAACTTCTTGATATGAAATCTGCTAACGGTTCGATCGATATATCAAATGATATTTTATCTGGATTCTCGACAGGAAATTATAAACTGATAGTTCAGACCATTAGAAATGATAGCAAAGACTTCACTGTGAAATATGACGCCGGGGACAATTCCATAAAGTGGTTCGACCCAAAATTATTCACGATCCACTCTGAAAATATTTATGGGTATTCGCCACAGGTGACGTTTGAAAAATTCCAGCAAATTATTCCAATGTCGCACGATGACTTTGTTACATACAATTTTGCCCTACAAGACCCAACACTTGAAATTGCAAGTATAAAAGAAATCCTAAATCCGAACGAAACTGTATCAGAATCGGGAGAAATACTGTATCACACGAATTCAAGTTATGTCATAGTAACCGGATATACAAATGTTGCTCCCGGAACAGATGTGTGGTTTGTATTGGATGAAAAACAACAAACAGATAGAACTCTGAAATATAACACTGGTCGCACCGTTGCAAAAGGAGATTATGGTGGATATGAACGATGGTTCCAAGTAGTAGTACCCGTGGACAAGTACAATTTAGCACTTGGAGAGCACACGGTGACTGGTTACACCAATCTGTCGATCTCTGGAACAATTGCCACATTTACACTTTATGATTCTCCGCCAGATTCGTATGTTCCTTCGAAGGAGGTTAGATATATCTCTGGAAGGTATGGAACAGAAGAATTCGTGCCAACACCTACACCGATTATTGAGACTGTAACCGTGGTTCAAACCGTAAAAGTTGTAGAAACTGTTGTTGTTCCGGTCACACCTTCGAATGAAGTTGTGGCGCGCGAGCAGAAGAAAGCTATCAATGACACGGTGGCAACAATTGCAACATATCTATTAGTTGGGGGAACTATTGTTGGATTATTGATTTGGGGAATATCTTTATATATAAGAAGGAGAAATTCAGAATGAAAATTAATTTTGAAATGTCTGGATTATATATAATGATATTTGGATCATCGATGGCGTTGTGTATGGGGTTGTTGTATCTAGATGGTGGACACAAATTTATTCCGCCCGACCCAATATTTGCAATCCCTGCAGCAATTTCTTTAATCGGATTGGCACTTGTGATCATTCCGAAGTTGGTTGGTGAAGTGAAATGAAAGCAAATATTATCGTATCCAGATTGCTGCGAGAAGATTTATCTATGAGCTGGAAAGGCATAAAAGGATGTGCAGAACGCACCGCGAAACTTTTAAGTTCGTTCGAGGTAGATATTCCGGATAAATGCTCGCTAGCACCTTTTAAGAAAGGACAATACATCAAATTGAAATCTACGGCGGAACCAATAATTATAAGTGACATTATATATGACGTGGAATCAAAAACATGGTTGGTTGCCACACCTTGGAGATATGCAACAAACTTCGACAAGATAGTATCGGATGTTATGAACAAATACGGATTTGACAGAATAGAAATTATTGGTGAAGTTAAATGATCGACTATATCCACGCGGCTGCTTATGTCGGAGTAATTACAACATTAATCTATTTGCCGTTGCTTTGTTACTACGATATAAAGTTCCGAGAATTCCCAAAGAATATATTGGTGCCACTGGTTATTATAAATTTAATCGCATTGGCGATTCTCTACACCAACGGCCTCCCCCCAATGTATCTCTTATTGGCAGTGTTCCTCACAAGTCTCTACGTGATACTTTACGCTCTGAAAGCATTTAAAGGAGGAGACGCGCGCTTCCTGATTATAATGGCGTGGGTATGTCCACTCAATCCACTTAATCCCAACGATACGTTCTTCCAGATACAATACCCAATCTTCCTAGCGGGTGTTTCTGTGCTGTGGATGATTTATGTGTACTTCGTTGGGAGGAAAGCATCGATAGATCCAATCTCGTTTAAAAAGAAACCACTATGGCAGAAATTCAATGATTACCCACGCGGGTCTCCGTGGATGATTCCGATTTCGATTGCATTTATACTGGCGGTGATTTTAGGGTGAAGATGTTAATACCTGCTGGAAGTTCAACAAATGATCCTGTTGAATCTAAAAGGTTTATAGAAATCGATGAAAACTCGACAAGTGCGGCAAAGTCAGTTTTAATTGGAGGGAAAGAAATAAATGGCAACTGACCGAGAAAAGGAAATGGCCGCAATGCGCGCTCGATATGCAGCGTTGCGTGGAAAGAAGTTAGAAGCATCGCCAGAGGTAAAGGTGGAGGCGGAAGAAGCCGTAGTTGTCAAGAAACCAAAACTTCCGAATCCATACATAGTTTTAATAAAGGGAGATATTATAAACCTAAAAGAAAAAATTCTAAAAATGTTGGGTAAGAAAGAACAAAAGAAGCCGCTTGATTTAACGTGGCTTGAGAAAAATAATAGGAAGTTGTTTAAGTAGGTATCAGTGATAAATTTATATAGTTATCATCTGGTGGTGATAACTACCAATACCACCCTCTATTTTTACACGGTCTTAGAATCTCACCGAATCTTTCAAAGAACTGTTTCTCACAATGGCGGAAAGATCTATTCAGCTTTTTCCGATACCACGTTGGATCGTGCTTAAACCAATATCTATTATAAGTGAATAATCTTTCAGTGAAGAAAACTCCGCGCGTTGTTACAGTCCCCCTCCTCCTAGTATCGCTCATCCTTCAACCTCCATCTCACGAATGTAAGGTTCCTCCTGTGGATAATTATCCATAAGTTCTGGATTCGGCTCCGATAAGTTCTTTAAAATGCGCTCTTGCATCTGGACCCCACTTTCGCATTTTTCTTTCCTATCATATTCAAGCATTTCCTTTGCTCGTCCAATTAACTCCTGCCGCAAATCTTCCCACTTTTTGAAAGAAGTTTCTCTTGATGAACAAACATACTCCACTCGGTTGCTTTCTGCATCTCGGGTTCCTACTAGGTAGACTTTCATCCCTGCATCTCCTTCGACAAATTATATTCAAATTCTCGCTTCCGAATCTTCCTCTGTCGCTTCTGGTTCTTTCCCGGATCCTTGCAGAATGAGCAATTGCCCATACAAATTTGACTCCTGTGGGTTAGTGGCATTCCTGATACAGCAGGAATAATAAGATTGTCTTCAACCATTGTTTTAAGATCGCCCGTATACCGTGGATCGTCCAAATTATATCTCGGGGTCTTCTTTAGATTCTTTCGGTTGTAGATGCGGATTGTGTTCGACATTTTAACCTACAAAGTTATTATTTTATTAGTTATTAATAATTCCCATCCTTCCCAAAAACTGCTTACACCACACAGACGGCGCTTCTCGTTCCATATCCACGCCTCCGTTTTGTGCATAAAAATACTTAACGCGCCAATAAAGACGAGAGTGTGCGTATGTTCCTCTTCGGCGTTTTATCATAGACATCATAATTTCAACCTCTCTGGCATCTTTAAACTATTAAACAGATCGTTCTTGATCAACAACTTAATAACATCCCCATACAAGATCTTTTTCTTTTTAATAAGTTTCTCTGCTACGACTTCGATCTGCGCCCAGTTGTTATCCACTAACCACTCTGCGGAAGAATAAATATCACGACGAACTTCTTCAAACCGATCTGGTTTTAATAGATAGTCACAGACCCACGCGATTTGCTCATGTGCGTATCTGACATCATTTTCACCGCCACAGAAAATGATGCCATCTCCAATCTTGGAACACGCGATTGCCCCAGAGTAATAGACAATGGCGCAGTCAAGTGGGAATCCACCAATGTATCCAGCCAAACGACCATCCGACTTCTTTCTATGGATGATATTAACGTTTTTAAAATAGTGACTATACACCAAAGCTGCAATTGCGTGGCCGCTTTCGTGGTAGGCGTCTGCTCTCTTACTCATTTAGTGGGCCAGAAGAGATTTGAACTCATGATCTCCCGGTTATGAGCCGGGCGCTTTGAACCGGACTTAGCTACTGGCCCCGGTTATAATTTCGGATTTGACGCGCCTTTCATTGATCGCTTCAGGCATTTATAGATCATTCCGACGTTGCGATCATACTTGTACCTACTACGTGCAAATCGGCAACCGGTAGAACATCGATAAGATCCGATTGCCACAAATATGTTGGTTCTAATCGTTAATATACTTTTCTTCAAGAAAATGCAACCGGCGGGAATCGAACCCGCGCCTCAAACTTGGAAGGATCGAATCGTACCACTTGAACACGGTTGCTTTTAATATTTTTCTATGCCAGCGCGAGAGAGTCGAACTCCAGACGCCATTTCCTTACTTCGTCACACCACCAAAAGTGGCCTCATCCTTTTCCTTTTCGGGAAGGACTTATTCCGTTTCGTATCATGCAGTGAATCCAACAACCACATGGGAATAATCACATTGGCTGCACAACATCGAAATCGCTTTTACCACCACGCTTTGATCAGAAACGTGGGCTGGCAGTGCCATCTATCAGGTTATCACCTACGGCACGATTCGGTGAAACCCGCCCAGTCTAACGCGCACTTCGGTTCGGCGTCCCATTTCAGTAGTGGTTACAACTTACTTTGAGAATGCACCTGAAACGATTCGAACGTCTGACTTTTCCCGTATCAGGAGAACGATCTACCAACTGATCTACAGGTGCTCTTTTAAGTTGGGAGACATGGTATACTTACCATCATTGAATCGTCCTCGAATTCAAGCAGTGCACTACCATCATCCACGAATTCTCCCCACATGTTGAATGCGCGTGTCTTTTTTGACATGGTAAACACGCAGTGATCCATGGCGCGATTTCTGTTATTGGATGTTCCGCCTCCTCAATTACGCTTGTCGTTCGTAATCTACGATTCCTTAATCACAAGGCAATTACTCTTGCTTTCAGGAAAGCAACCTGTGGGGATGGACCCACTGGACCTGTCCATTTCTGGATTTGTCGGTTGCACAAATATTTTAGATCTCCAGAGATTTATTCTCCGGAGACCAGTATGAGTTCAACGAATTATTCATACCATTCGAATCGAAGGCAGCTGTACACTGGCAAAAATTTCTCGCACATAAACAACGTCGGAAGGAGACGTGCAGTGATCGTTCCCGGTCTTGTTTTCTGTGTTCATCGGAATCTTTGCACCATACATAACTATGTTGTTAAAGTATTTATATTTTTCTTTCATATGCGTATTAGAACGTGTCAATAAAACCACACTTATATACTTTGCGCCCATATCATTGTATATGAAGGATCTATCAATCGTCATTCCCACTTACAATGAATCAGAAACCATCGCCAATACTCTTTTTCAAATCGACGAAGTTATGAAATCCACAGATATTAATTATGAAATTCTCGTCGTGGATGATAATTCGAAAGACGGAACACAATTCACCGTGATAGAATTAACAAATCGATATCCGGTCAGACTGATTAACAGATATAAAAACCACGGACTTTCTCAATCTGTTATAGAAGGAATTAAAAAATCTAATAGCGATATCGTCGTGGTCACGGATGCAGATCTTTCCCATGACATCAAACTTATTCCACAGATGTATCAATCAATCAATTCTAATAATGACATCGTAATAGGCTCGCGCTATACCAAAGGCGGCGGAATTGTCGATTGGCCTACCAAGCGGCGTGTTATTTCTTGGGGTGCCACATTTGCTGCGCGCGTTCTTTTTCCTAATATCACAGACCCCGTTTCTGGATTCTTTGGAATACGAAAAAATATCATAGACAACGCTGACCTCAAACCGCGCGGATACAAGATCCTTTTTGAAATTCTCGGAAAGACCAACTGGAATAGAGTGGTGGAATTACCTTACACATTCACAAATAGGAAAACGGGGAAGAGCAAACTCCGTACAGAAACGATTCTCGATTTTATTCGCCAATGGATAAATATCGCTGGGTATAAGAAGGGGCGCGCATATTCTGAAATAAACAAAATAAAGAATTTCGCGATTGTTGGTGCGAGTGGGATCTTAGTGAATATGTTAATCCTTGCGATGCTAAAAGAATCCGGCGTTCCTTTAATCGGTGCAAGCTTCCTAGCCATTGAGATCAGTATCATCACCAACTTCCTTCTAAATGATCACTGGACATTTGGTGGAGAGAAAACCAACAAAGACTTTATACACAGACTATTCTCGTTCAATTCTATCGCCTTCGGCGGAATGATAATTAATATGGCGGTTCTCGCGCTATTGTCTTTCGTTGGAATTTATTATTTAATTGGGAATTTTATCGGAATCCTCGCCGGATTTCTTTGGAATTTTCTTATGAACAGAAAAATAACATGGAACAATTAAAATGAAACCGAAATATATATTTATATCTTTGATTCTTATTACTCTTGTCGCTTTCCTTCTTCGTCTTATTACAATGTCTTCCCCGATACCCACAGACGATCCACTATATAATCTCCGGCAGATTGATTCTCTGATCGCCAATAATTTAAATTACACGTGGTTTGATCCACTAAATATGTATCAATCCGACGCAACAGTTTTCTGGGGACCACTCTTCCCCACAATGATCGCGGCGTTGTGTCTAATGACCGGCGTCAATACAGTTCTCGTGGCCTCAATCGTTCCACCCATTCTCGCAGCATTGATTACTATCCCAGCTTTCTTTCTCGGAAAATCTTTCGGAAACTGGAAAACCGGATTGATCGCTTCGGCCTTCACCGCAGTGATTGGGGGGCAGTTCTTCTATCGCTCTACGTTTGGATTTGTCGATCACCATATCGCTGAAGTTCTGTTTTCTACACTTTTCTGTTTGTTGTATATCTTTGCTCTCCGTTCTATCGAAACCAACAAAATTGTCATCGTTTCTTTCTTCGCAGGAATTGCCTATGTATTAGGATTCCTCACAATGCCAACGATGATTCTTTTCGCAATGATCGTTGGGATATTCACAGTAATCAACCCTTCAAAGAAACTTGTAATTATAAATACCGCAGTGTTTGGGACCGCTATACTCGGGACGCTTCTCTTTGGAATAAAAGCCAGCGGTTTCGATTTATCTTCGTATTCGATCGGACACCCAATTGCGTATCTCAGTTTAATAATGGCAACGATTTTATTATATCTGATATCCACACGACTCTCTAAAAAATTGTATATCGGTTTCATTTCAGTGATTGCATTAACAACAATTTCCATTTCGTATATATTCAATATCTCCTTCATAACAAATCTGCTGTCGTTCTTCGGTCAGAGCGCAATCACCAATACCGTATCTGAAGCACAAGGTTGGGGTATTGTTCAAATGGGAATGTCATTCAATATAGGAACGCTTCTCGCAATTGGAGGAGCGTTCTTTTTATTACTCGCTTTCTTAAAAACACGCGACGATGCCAGTCTTTTCGTATTGGTCTGGTCATTTATAATATTATTTTCAACGTGGCAACATGTGAGGTATGAATACTATGTTGCTATAAATATTGCATTGCTCGCAGCGATATTTGTTACATCGATAAAAACAAAACATGTCGGAGCGATTCTCGCTGGGGTGTTTATAATTTTGTCCATTTATTCCATATTAACAATTCCTATACCCACAGGAAACGATGATCTACAATTATCTCTAGAATGGATGGAAAAGAATACCCCTTCACCCGGAGTAGACTACTACAAAGTATATAATAAATCTTTCGTGTATCCACCAGAGTCGTATAGTGTTATGTCGTGGTGGGATTATGGTCACGCTATAACTTATTATGCACATCGGATACCT